>FTEM01002345.1_pt1 | contig 11339 bp, 10 predicted proteins | sample 1640201 | NCBI WGS metagenome assembly FTEM01 (sample SAMEA3914816, study PRJEB12502) | metagenome | biome: forest; material: soil | place: USA | collected 2011-09-16 | depth 0.3 m | reverse complement strand
TTGTCGAGCTTTGCGGCAAACGCCGCGCCCGTCGCGATCGCGAAGCCGCCGCCGACGATGCCGTTGGCGCCGAGGATTCCCTTGGAAAAATCCGCGACGTGCATCGAGCCGCCCATGCCCTTGCAGATGCCCGTCTTCTTGGCCCAGATTTCCGCCATCATCGCCGCAGGATCGCCGCCCTTGGCTAGAAAGTGGCCGTGGCCGCGGTGGGTACTGGTGATCATGTCCGAAGCGGCGAGTTGCGCGCACACCGCGGCGGCAATCGCTTCCTGACCGATATAAAGATGCACGGCGCCGGGAAGCTTTCCGGCCGCCGCATCGGCACGCAAACGTTCCTCCATGCGGCGTATGAGCAGCATCCGCTCGTACAGGGCCAGGACCTGGTCCGCAGCCGGCGCAAACTTCAAACTTGACATCATCCCCACCTTCAACGACCGCCGGTGCGCGCTCGGATCTTATTTCGCCATGTTGATCACACGCTGTTGCGTGAATTCCTCGAGCCCTTCCTGTCCCATCTCGATCCCGAGGCCCGACTGCTTGGCGCCGGCAAATGGAATGTCGGGCGGCAGATCCAGGTGCTTGTTCACCCAGACCGTACCGGACTCGATCCGGCTTGCGACTTCGTAGGCGCGCTGCAGGTTCGACGACCAGATCGTCGCCCCAAGCCCGTATTCCGAGTCGTTCGCGCGTGCGATCGCATCGTCGAGATTCGAATAGCGCATCACAGGCAGAATCGGTCCGAATTGCTCTTCACGCACGAGCGCCGCGCTGTCGGGGATGTCCCGCACGATCGTCGGCCGCACGAAATAGCCGCGACCCTTGGGCGCATCTCCGCCCGCGACGATTTTGCCATTGCGACGCGCATCCTCGAGGTAACCCTTGACCTTCTCGTACTGCGCCTTGTTCTGGATGGGGCCGAACTCCGTGCCCTCCTCCAGCCCGTTGCCGACGATCGCCTTCTCCGCAAGCTTGCCGAGCTCGGTGCAGACCGAGTCGTAGATCGCATCCGGCACGTAGGCACGCTTGATCGCCAGACAGATCTGTCCAGAATTGAGCATCGCTCCCATGAACAGTTTGGGTGCGACTTCCTTCGGGTCGACGTCATCGAGCACGATCGCGGCATCGTTGCCACCCAGCTCGAGCGTCACATGCTTGAGAGTCGGGGCGACACTGGCCAGCACTTTTCGCCCCGTGGCTGTCGAGCCCGTGAAGGCAACTTTCGCGATGTCCGGGTGGCTGGTGAGAGCACCGCCGAGATCGTTCTGATCGACGATCACGTTCACCACACCGGCCGGCAGCACCTCTGCGCAGATCTCCCCGAAGCGCAACGACGTGAGCGGTGTCGTCGGCGCGGGCTTGATGATCACCGTGTTACCGGCGACCAGTGCCGGCGGAACCTTGAGCATCAACAGGATCATCGGAAAGTTCCACGGAGTGATTGCGGCAACCACACCGAGCGGCGATCGCTGCCGCACGATCCGGACCGTGTCAGTCTCGCGCAGCACTTCCGGCTTCAGATCCATTGCGGCAAACGCGCGGACCATGGCGATGGCGCCGCCGATTTCGTGCATCGCATGTGGCAGGGGCTTGCCCTGCTCCTGCGTCAGCAGCCGCGCGAACTCGACCATGCGGCTCTCGAGCGCGTCGGCCAGCTTCGCCACGAGCTGACGGCGCTTCTCGATCGGAACGTTTTTCCAGGTCGCAAACGCAGCCTTTGCGGCGGCGACGGCCTGGTTCAGTTGGTTCAGATCCGCCCGCGGGCACACCGCAACGATATCTTCGGTCGCCGGATTGATGACGTTGAGCGTCGCGGCGCCTGCGACGAGCTTACCGTTGATCAGCAGACTGAAGTCGTCCGTTGATTGAGCGCGAAGTTCTGCGTTCATGGCCGTGCTCCGAAACAAATGATGGAATGAGATTGCCGCTCGCCCGCGCAGGCTGGCGCGACGCCCCGGGGCATGTCCTGGGGCGGCCGGAGAATGGTATTCCCGAAACCGCTCCGGGGCCATATTCTCGATGAATCCGACCCACACGCGGCCGTTGAACTGACCGCTCCTGCCGGCGGCTCACCTACCGCTTCCGGGCGCCCTTGAGCGCACCGTCCGCTCGGGGGGTACTCGACCGCCACGCTTCCGAACCTTCACGGACAGCGGGATGATTACCGAACGCGAGGCCGGCACGCATAGCGGGTCCACCTGTTTCTGGCGCTACCTGCGTAGCCGTTGGGGTCATTCGATATGTCGCGGCGGCGCCCAGGCGCCCGCAGTCAGCCTTCGGTCCGCTTGAGAAATAACAGACCGACCGCCGCGGCCGCGGCAACCGCCGTCACTGGAAGAAGCGCATCGAGAACGTGAGTCTCGCTCGCACCCTGCCCGAGCAGCAGGCCTGCGAAATACGGGCCGACGGCAGACCCCAGTCTGCTCGCTGCTACGGCAGCACCGGTGCCGGTGCCACGCGTTGCGACGCTGTAGTAGTCGGGAGCGAGTCCGTAGAGGATGAACTGCGCACCCAGTAGAAAGGCTCCCACGACAGCGGCGGTGGCTGCGGTGAGAAGCAAGTCCTTACCGAGTGGCGCGATAACCAGCAGGCCCGCAGCCAGACCGGCGTAACAGACGAACAGCAGCGTCCGGCTCCGCCGGCGTTGCATGCGCCACCCGAGGATTATCGAGCCCACCGCGGCGCCCAGATTGAACAGAATCTGGATGAGCAAGGCTTCGGTCTTCGAGAAACCCTTTGCCCCCATCAGCACGGGCATCCAGTTCAGCAACAGGTACGTCATGAAGGCCGTGAAGAACACGGCAACCCACAGAAACAGTGTAGTCGAGGCGCGCGAGCCGCCGAACAGCGTGCTCGCAACCGACTGTTGGGCGCCCGATGCGACCGCCGCAGCTTTCACCTCGCGAAACAATTCCGACTCCGGCAGCGCGAACGCCATGATCGGGGCCAGCACGAGAGGCGCGATCCCGCCGACATAGAAAACGATGCGCCAGTCGCCGTGGGCGCCGGCCAGAAAACCGATGACACTCGCAATCATGCCGCCGGTCGGCATGCCCGCGATCGTGATGACGACGTTCAGAATGTTGTTGCGGCCTCCGGAGGCTTCCGCGGTCAAGGCGATGAGGTTGGGCATCGCCCCGCCCAGCCCGAGTCCGCACAGGAAACGGAGCACACACAGGCTCCAGAATCCCGTGGCCCAGGCCGTGCTGAGCTGAAAGGCGCCGAACGCGGTCACCGCGAGCAGCAAAGCGGACTTGCGGCCCCAAGCGTCGGCGCCGCGGCCGCCGATGAACGCGCCGAAAAACAGCCCGAGCGGGCTTGCCAGCAGCACGATCCCCAGCTCCTGCCTCGCCAGCCCGAACTCGGGGCCCAGCGACGGCGCCGCAATTCCCATCGACTGCAGATCGATGCCCTCGATCAAGGCCGTCAGAAAGCACAATGCGAGGGTCATGCCTGCCCGTCGCTCCCGGCTCGAATCCAGTGTCGCGGCCACGTTCATGGATTCATTCTGGCATGATTGCGGGCGGCCGCAGGAGAATCGATTTGAGCAAGCTCTTTCGGATCGAGCAATTGGTCGACGAACAGGCGATCGGCCGATTCAACATCAACCTGCTCGTCTGGTCGTTCCTGGCTATGTTCGCGGACGGCTACGACATCACCGCGATGTCGTTTGCGGCACCGGAGCTCGTGCGTCACTGGCATGTCGCACGGGATGCCTTCGGACCGGTGTTCAGCGCGAGCCTGATCGGAATCTTCTGCGGCGCGCCGATCATGGGCTGGATCGGCGACCGCTTCGGCCGCCGGGTAGCCATCATCGCCGGATGCTTTATCTACGGATTGAGCACGCTTGCCATGATTGGCGCGCAGAATCTGACGCACATGTTCATTCTCAGGCTCATCACGGGCATCGGCCTCGGGGGCCTGATGCCGAACACCATTTCATTGAGTTCGGAGCTGTCGCCGAAGCGCTGGCGCGCAACGCTGATAGTGTTGATGTTCACTGGCATTACGCTCGGTAGCGGAACTCCCGGACCCGTGGCGGCGTGGCTCGTTCCTGAATTCGGTTGGACCGTACTGTTCCTGATCGGCGGTCTCGTCCCGCTGTTGGTCGCGGTGTGTCTGCTGTTCACCCTGCCCGAGTCGATCAAGTTCCTCGCGTTGCAGCCGCACCGCCGCCCCGAGCTCGTCCGGATCGCGCGCCGCATCCGGCCGGACCTGACGATCGCGGACGACGACCGCTTCGAGATCGCGGTCGTGACCCGAGCCAAAGCCGATCCATTGGAGATTTTCCGCGGCGGCCTGGCGGCCATCACTCCACTGTTGTGGCTGTGCTTCGGCATGGCGCTGATGTCGAACTACTTTCTCAATAGCTGGATGCCGCTGCTGTTCGAGGCGTCGGGCCTGTCTGTCAAACAGGCGGCTCTGAGCAGTTCGCTCTACCACGTCGGCGGCACGATCGGTGGGTTGCTGATCAGCGTGCTTCTGGACCGCTTCGGTTTCGTCGTGATCGCCGCGTTGTTCGCGCTGTCCGTGCCATCGATCGCCCTGATAGGGGCACCCGGTATCTCATCAGGCGTCCTCGCGTTCGTCTCTACGGTAGCCGGGCTTGGCGTGCTCGGCGCACAGTTCGGCAATAATGCCTGCGCCGGCTTGCTCTATCCGACGGCCGTGCGCTCGACGGGTGTCGGCTGGGCTTTTGCGATCGGCCGCATCGGCGCGATCGTGGGACCGTTCATAGGCGGAATGCTCATCCAGGCGCACGTTTCGATGCAGAGCCTGTTCCTCACGGCCTCCGGTCCGATGGCAGTCGGCGCCTTCGCCGCGCTGTTGCTCGCACGCCTGTGTTACGTGAGGTACGGCGGCCTCACGCTCGATGACACTCCCGTCGCGGCGGCCGGCCAGGCCGCGGTCGCGCCTTTACGTGTGGAATAGCACCCGGCCGCGCCGTTCAGAGAAGCGCCAGCCCGTGGCGAGACGCACAAAACGGTCGTCGTAGACCCCGACGAGCTGGCTGGCGGCGGCCTTGCGACCCTTGGCACCCACTTGCGGCTCCGACTCGGTCGACGTGAACAACAGGACCCGGCACGAGCCGTGGGCCGCATCCGCCGAGTCGACGGTGATCGAGACATTCGTGCACAGATGCATCGACAGCCGCTCGCGCGGCCGCAACGCAAACGCGGCCACGATGTCAGCCACGCCGGTCAGCAGCTTATCCGGCTCCGCCGGGCGCGCAAAAACCGCATCCGGCGCAAACAACTCCGACAGACGGTCATAGCTTTGTGAATCGACTGCCGCCGCAAACGCGAGCACCAGCCGGTTGCAGGCGAGCTCGATCGCAAGACTGGATTCGGGGTTCATTTATTTGCCAACGCTCGGTTCTCGGATGGAGGCGAAACTGGCATCGCTGTAGCCGCCCGGCACCCCAGCGATACAATATCGTAGCCGTTTTTTTGCGAGCAGGACGTCTCGATGCCGCTCAGCACCGATCGGATTGGATCGCCGTCGGCACTGCGAATGGCCTCGCAACGCCTCTGGCGCCAGCTCCTGCTGCGGCCCCCTTGAGCCGGTCCGGTGTTAAAGATACTATCTTTAACATCGAGCGTTCCCTGGCAGGATCCCATGCGCAAAGCGGCGGCAATGCAGCAATTGATGGTCGGCAGCGAGGTTGCGAAGCGGATCTTCCGCGCCGGCCGCTCCGCATCGCTCGCGTCGCACGTGGTGGCGGAGATCCGTGACTCCTTGTTCGGCGGCCGGATCAGGCCGGGCGATTTCCTCGGCACGGAGAAGGACATTGCGGCCCGCTTCGGGGTGAGCCGGAGCGTCGCTCGCGATGCCTTGCGGTCGTTGGAAACGCTGGGAATCGCCCAGATCAAGATGGGCAAAGGCGGTGGAGCGCGGATTGCGTCCGGCAACCCAAGCCTGTTCGCCGAAGCCCTCGCCGTTCAGTTGTATCTCACCGGTGTCAGCGCCGCCGAGATCCTGGACGCGCAGCGCGCGGCAGAATGCATGGCGGTCGAATTGGCTGCGGAACATGCAACCGCCGCCGAACACGCAAGGCTCGAGCAACTGCTCGCCGATGCGCACGAAAAGACCCAGGACACGGCGGCCTTCACACGATCGTGTCGCGACTTTCACGTTGCGATCGCGGAAGCCTCGCACAACCGTGTGCTCGTCGTGCAGCTCGTTTCGCTGCAGTACGTGTCGTGGCCGAAGGAAAACCGCCAGGTGACGCCGAAGCTGGTCAAACACATTCTCGAGATTCACCGCAGGCTCGCCGAGTTGATCCAGTTGCGCGACGGCGCCGCGGCACGCCGGCTGATGGACGAGCACGTGCGAATGATCCGTGCCCGCAGGGTTTCCCAGCCGGATGCGGCGCCGCCAGCGCAGAGTTGTTGCTGATTTTTTTTCTTCAGTTGCAGCCATAGGCAGGGGACCGCAGACCATGAACAAATTCGTGATACAGCCGCACTTCCGGCTGCAGGAGTGGGTGGCCGACGAGAAGGGTTACTTCGCGGCCGAAGGCCTCGACTACGTGTTCAACGAAGAGGTGCAGGCGACGGACGGCAAAGTCCACGACAAGGGGCAGAAGGTCGGTGCCTACCAGTCGTTCGAATCGGGGCGCTCATCCGATGTTAGCTGCGCGTGTCATTGGACGGTGAATGTGGCCGCTTCCAGCGGCCTCGGCAAACTCTACTCCGAGGCTTATTCCGTAGCCCCCGCCGGAATCTTCGTTCCCGCGGACTCCCCGGTCCGCCAGCCCTCGGACCTGGCCAGCGTGCCGATCTCCGTCGGCTATCAGTCAGGCAGCCACTACTCGAGCATCCAGGCGCTGGAGCAATATCTGCCGGCGGACAAGATCCATCTCTCGTTCAACGACGGCATGCTCTTCAAGCGGATGCAACTGTTGATCGACGGCCAGATCCCGGCCGCGGCATTGTTCAGTGGACCTTACTACTTCGCCGAGCAGCTCGGTTTTCGCAAGATCATCGATACCACGTTCATGATCGCTACGATGATCACGGGCGACACGGAACCGGCGCAGCTACGCAAGTATTTCCGAGCCCTGCAACGGGCCCAGCGCGACATCGACCTGCGTCCGGAGATCTACACGCACTACTATCAACGGGAATTTCCCGTCCGTTACCACGAGATGATGGATACGCGACGCTGGGGTCCGGGCGAGCGCATCGTGGTCGAGCCCTACACCGAAGAAGCTTTCACCCAATCGCGAGAGTGGATTGCGCAGCACGAGATCTTCGGACCCGGCGGGCTCGGCAACCGTGACTACGACCAGATCCTCGCCTGCCCGGTCCCGCAGCAGACGTAGTAGCGATGTGCGGTCGGTACATTCTTGCGCAAAAGGCTAAGTTCGAGCGTGCCATCAAGCTCCAACGGATCCGGTGGGAATTTACCGCCAGTTACAACGTCGCGCCCACTCAGGAAGTGCCCATAGTCAGGCTTGCGGGGGGCGAATGGGAAGGCACGATGATGCGGTGGGGGCTGATCCCATTTTGGGCACACGGCACGGCGCCCAAATATTCGACCATCAACGCAACCATCGAGCGCTTCGAGACGGCCCCCGCATTTCGCGGCCCCTGGTCGCGCGGCCAGCGCTGCATCGTCCCGGCAGCAGGCTTCTATGAATGGCAGGTCGGGGCGGACGGCAGCAAGCAACCCTTCCTGATTCAGATTGCGGATCAGGAAGTATTCGGTTTTGCGGGACTTTGGGAACGCAGCGTGGCGCCGGACGGCCGCGCGGTCGAGAGCTGCACGCTGCTGACCACGCCGGCGAACGAGTTGATGTCCCGGATCCACAACGTCAGGCAGCGTATGCCGGCGATTCTGGCGGCGGCCGACCACGAAGCGTGGCTTTCCGGTACGGCGCAACAGGCCAAAGACACGCTGCACCCGTACCCTGACGGCCTCATGGTGGCGTATCCCGTCAGCGTGCGAGTCAACAGTCCCCGAAACAACGATCCGAGTCTGATCGATCCGGTGGACAGGCCGCCGACGACCGAGCTGCCCTTCTAGCTCGCGAGGCTCTTGAGAGTCCCCGAAGCCAGTTGCGTTGCCGGCGCTGCCGCGCTCTGCGCAGACGGCGCATAGACATGTAGCGCCGAAGCGAGCAGCTCGAGCTTCCATTTCATCGAGAAGCTCAGACTGGAGGTTCCCGTAACGGCCCCGAGTTTGCCGAGCACGTCCTGGATGAAACTGCCGATGGTTTGTTGCGCGCTTCCTGACGAGGATCCCGCGCCCGAAGACGACGGTGTCGTCGCTGTAGGGCTACCCGTGGACGCCTGAGTCGAAGCGTCCGTGGGAGCACTGGCAGTGGAGGCGTTAGCGGTCAACGCCGTGGGAGTGGAGGCGGTCGCGTTGGACGCCGCGCCGGAGACGGTGGACGCCGTGGACGCCGGAGCGTTGGTCGGTGACGCGCTGACAGTTGAAGCTCCCGCTGTCCCTTGCGGTGTAGCCCCGGAGGCCTGTGCGGGAACCGTGCCGGCGGTCGCCGCGCTCGGGGGAACGACGCCGATCTGGGCGTACGACAGATGAAGGCTGAACTGCGCGATCTGGCTGGGGTCCGCACCTAACGCAACGGCGGAATTGAAGGCGTCCTGCAGATCACCGGAAAAGAACTGCTGCGCCAGCGAGTCGACCTGCGAAACGAGATCGTTGATGGCTTTGAGCTCGTCGGCGCTCAGGTTGCCCTGCACCGAAATCTGTAGGCGGCCGCTGGAGACTCCCGCTAGCTGCGAGCCGCTCACGGTGCCGTCCGAAGACTGCGCGCCTGCCGCTGCCACGATGTTCTGCTGACGAAAGCGAATAGTGACCCGGTCGCCATCTGCCGTCACTATCTGCAACGACTCTCCGAGTCGGCTCGCGTAGCCCGCGCTCGCAGCCTGAGTGCTGTTGGCGAGCGACTGCGACCCGGTCGCAACGGAACTCGCCGTCACCTGATTCGAGCCTGCGCCCTGGGGTGGATCGAGCGCGTCGATTGCCCGTGACAGCGCGCGTTTGAATCCGGAGACGAGATTCGCAGCCTTGGTCGGGTCTACGCCCTGGGCCACGAGTGTTTGGGCGGCCTTGTCGAGCGCATCGTTGATGGCCTTGGCGATGCTGGGGGCGAGATTCTGTCCAGACGACAACCCGGCCGAGAGGGCCGTGCGCAGCGCCTGCGCCAGGTCGCCGATATTGCCGCCGCTGGTGCCACTCTGACCGAGTCCGCTCCAGACCGCCGCGAGCAGTGTCTGCTGTGCGCCGCCCGGGTTTGATTGATTGCCATTCGCGGCGGATTGTGCCGACGCCAGGTCGTGAAGTCGCATGCAACGCCTTCGGGCCCGAGCGCGGGCCGGTTCGCAGCGGATGAATTAAGTTGAACTGACCCTAAGCTCGGCAGACGGCCGGATAAGTTGAGTCGCGGGGAGTTGAAAATCGCGTGCCGACGCGAGCTTACGTGTCGTTTTGCGACCGCCGTCACAAGTGCGGCGGCCGCGCCGGCGCGCCGGGGGCTACTTGGGTGCGAAAACGACCTTTGTCTGCCAATGCGGGAGCGCAGCGAGGTCGGTGTCGATCACGAGATTGCCCTGGGCGCGGGCCGCTTTCGAGGTGAAGCGGACTTCCGTCGGAACGGCGCACGGAGCATCCAACGGCAGTGGGGAGTCGATGGTGATCCCCTTCGCGGCATCGACGTCGGCCGGGTCTTGGCTCAAAGGCTCGATGTGTGCAGCGGTGATCTGAGTGTGTTCCGCCGTGATGAATCGATACGGTACGGCTCCCGGCCATCCCTTTGGGCTCTTGGCGGAGGTGTCGAACGTGACTTCGCGCGGGAGTGGCGGTGGCGTGAGCTGCACCTCGCGGGGCTTTTCAGGCGTCAGCTTCTGGCTGGTGGTGAGGCCCTGCATCTTCCACACGGCCCGGTATTGCACCGGAAAACTGCTGCGGCAACGTACGGAGTAGATGCCGTGCCACTGCGCTTCCTGGCGGTCGGGAGTCAGGTCGATTCTTTTCGGGCCGCCGACGGCGAACAGGTAGACCGAGCCGGACGAGACCATGAAGTCCCGGGACACGCTGGCCTTGATCTCATACATGCCGACTTCGTGATTGGCAGGATAGGACGCCGGGGTCTCGTCGTGCACCTGCACGTCGCAACCGCCGAGCGCCAACACGGCCGGAATACCTGCAAACCGGGTCCATTTCGACATGCCGCCCCCCACCTTTACCGGCGCGCACGTGGCGGCCGGAGCCGATTCAGCTTGTCGATCGCTGCGCGTTAGTGTGGCAAGTCCGCCGGCGCCACACAAGAGTCAGGGAAGACAAAAGGCAAGCCGGGCGCACCACCCGCAGCGGGGGAGCGCCCGGCTTGCCTGAGCAAACGTCGAAGGTTCGACGAGTTCCTACTTCTTCTTCCGCGCGCCCGAGCGCTTGGCCGCACGGAAGGAAATCCCAGCGCGCATGGCCTTCTGCTGCACGGCCGCGGCAGTACGCCCGAGCTTCTTCGCCACCTGGCTCGTCGGGGTTCCCGCCTTCGCGAGTTGTTTCAATGTACGCAGTTCACCGGTGCTCCAGGAGGCACCGTCGTTAGAGGGACGCTTCGCCATTATTCATTCTCCACTACACCCGAAAAGGGCGGATCGGGATCATACACGGGTGCGCGCCCGTGTGCGCACCCAACATGACGGATTGACATGTTGGAAATAACACGGTTCGAAGTGTCGCGCGGGCCGCTCCAGCGGCGCGCACGGCAGCACGCGCCGCCCCGGCGGTGGCCAACGCAGACGCACGTTTCCGGGAGTTTGTGTCGGAAACGCGTGCCAACTGTCAACTTTGGAGGTCAGGGGCGAACACCCACGGCGGCGGCGGCGCTCACGGGGAGCATGCCGGTGCAGCGCCGGACGGGGCCGCGGAGCCAACCTTAAGAAATCTCGGCCGTCCGCTGTTTGCTTACATGTTGTCCGGCGCAGCGGGCGCGCGCCGGGGGCCGTGAAAAATTTACCCGCCGGAACGCAACACCGTCGGCAGCCACAACGACAGCGCCGGCACGAATGCAACGACCAGCAGCACCGCGAGCACGGCAAGATAGAACGGCCAGATCGTCCGCAGGGTCTGTCCGATGCTGATCCTGCCGATCGCGCTGCCGACGAACAGCACCGAGCCGATCGGTGGAGTGATCAGTCCGAGGCCGCCTTTCAGGATCAGGATGACCCCGAAATGCACCGGATTCACACCGATGGCCTGGGCCACGGGTGGGAATATCGGCGTGCAGACGATGATGAGCGGCGCCAGGTCCATGAACGTGCCCAGCACCAGGAGGATCGCGATCATCAACAGCAGGAGGAGGTTTCTGT
>FTEM01002289.1_pt1 | contig 11360 bp, 5 predicted proteins | sample 1640201 | NCBI WGS metagenome assembly FTEM01 (sample SAMEA3914816, study PRJEB12502) | metagenome | biome: forest; material: soil | place: USA | collected 2011-09-16 | depth 0.3 m | reverse complement strand
GACGTCGTGGTCGTCGGCGCCGGCCCCGCCGGCCTCGCCTGCGCCATCCGGCTCAAGCAGCTCAAACCCGAAACCAACATCTGCGTGCTCGAGAAGGGCTCCGTCGTGGGTGCCCACTCGTTGTCCGGAGCCGTCATGGAGCCCGGGCCCCTCGATGAGCTGGCCCCGGAATGGCGCCAGTCACCGCCGGCAATCTGCGTTCCGGCGAAGCGCGACGAGTTCCGACTCCTCACGCGCAGCGGCGGGTTGCCGTTGCCCCTGCCGTCGCACCTGCACAACCATGGAAATTTCATCGTTTCCCTTGGCCTGCTGACGCCGTGGCTGGCACAGAAGGCGGAAGGCCTCGGTGTCGATATCTTTCCCGGCTTTGCGGCGGCCGAGCCCCTGTTCGATGCGGACGGCGCCGTTACGGGAGTCAGGCTCGGCGACATGGGACTGGAAAAGAATGGCGAGCCCGGTCCGAACTACGCGCCGGGGCCCGAAGTTCACGCACGAACCACGGTCGTTGCCGAAGGTGCGCGCGGGAGTCTTGCGAAACAATTGATCCGCCGCTTCGGCCTGGAAGCGACCTGCAGCCCGCAAAGTTACGCACTGGGAATGAAAGAGCTGTGGCAACTGCCGGAGGGGCGCGTCGAGCCGGGCCTCATCCAGCACACGTTGGGCTGGCCGCTCGACTCGCGTACGTACGGCGGCAGCTTCATGTACCACCTCGACGCAAACAGAGTGTACGTGGGCTTTGTCGTGGGCCTGGACTACGAGGACCCGCGCCTGTCACCGTTCGAGGCCTTCCAGCAATTCAAACATCATCCGAGCGTGCGCCCATTCCTGGCAGGAGGCGAGATCCTCGCCGCCGGCGCCCGCACCATTGCAGCGGGCGGCTGGCAGTCGATTCCGAAGTTGGAAATGCCGGGAGCCGTGCTCATCGGAGACTCCGGCGGCGGCGTGAACCTGCCGAAGATCAAAGGCATTCACCAGGCCATTCGCTCCGGAATGCTCGCCGCGGTGAACCTGGCCGAAGCCGGCTCGCCCGCAGGCTTCGATGCGCGCTGGCGCGCCTCTGCCGGCGGCCAGGAATTGAAGGCCGTCCGCAATTTCAAGCCGGGCTTCAAACGCGGGTTGTGGTTCGGAATGGCGAATTCGGCGCTCGAAGTCGTGACGCGCGGCCACACACCCTGGACCCTGAAGAATACGACGCCCGACTACGCGCGGCTCAAACACCTAGATGCCGGTGAGTCACCGCAACGCCATTGGGTTGCCCGCACCCTGCCACCGCGGGACCGGCTGGCATCGGTCTTCCTTGCCTCGACGACTCACGATGAGAATCAGCCGGTGCATCTGAAGATTCTGGATCCGAGCATCTGCGCGGACCGCTGCACCCGCGAATTCGGCAATCCGTGCCAGAAATTCTGCCCTGCCAGCGTGTATGAGATGGTCGATGACGGTAACGGCGGCCGGCGGCTGCAGATCAACGCCGCCAATTGCGTGCACTGCAAGGCGTGCGATATCAAGGATCCGTACGAGATCATCAACTGGACGACGCCCGAAGGAGGCTCGGGACCGAACTACCAGCAGTTGTAGCGGCCCCGTCGTTCCATGACCGAAGTCTGGCACCCCTCCCCAGCGCGCATCGCCGATGCGAACCTTACGCGTTTCATCGCATGCGTGAATTCACGCCGCGGCACGAAATTCAGCGGCTACCGCGATCTGTATGCCTGGTCGGTCCAACACCCGGAGGAATTCTGGACCGAGCTGGCGCGCTTTGCCGACGTGCGCGCCGATTGGGGTCCGGGTCCCGCGCTCGAGCATGCGGAGCGTTTTCCCGGTGCGCGCTTCTTTCCCAACGCGCAGCTCAACTTCGCCCAGAACCTGCTGCGTTACAGCGACGAGCAGCCGGCCATTCTGTTTCGCAACGAGAGGGGCGACCGCCGGGACCTGTCGTATCGGCAACTGCAGGCTGAAGTGGCGCGGATCGCGGCAGGACTGAGCGCCCTGGGCGTCACCACGGGCGACCGCGTTGCCGGCTTCCTGCCGAACCTTCCCGAAACGCTCATCGCCATGCTCGCGACGACGAGCCTCGGAGCGATCTGGACTTCCTGCTCACCTGACTTCGGCGTGCGCGGCGTGCTCGATCGGTTCGAGCAGATCCAGCCCAAGGTGCTGTTCACAGCCGATGGTTACTTCTACGGCGGCAAGACATTCGGTTCACTGGCAACCGTAGCCGAAGTACTCTCGAAGCTGACATGTGTCGCGCGTGTCGTCGTCGTACCGTACGTCAGCACCGAGCCGCAGCTCGAACAGCTCGGCAGCGCGGTGGCGGAGCGTTGGGATCGATTCGGCACCCGGGGCGCAGCACTCAAGTTCGTCCAGACACCGTTCAATCATCCCATCTACATCCTCTATTCCTCCGGCACGACCGGCGTGCCGAAGTGCATCGTGCACGGCGCCGGCGGCACGCTGCTGCAGCATCAGAAGGAGCACCTTCTCCACACCGACCTGAAGCGCAGCGACCGCTTGTTTTATTTCACGACGTGCGGCTGGATGATGTGGAACTGGCTGGCGAGCGCGCTCGCGACCGGAGCCACGCTCGTGCTCTTTGAAGGCAACCCGTTTCACCCCAACCCTGCAGCCTTGTGGCAGATGGCCGCGGAAGACCGCATCACAGTGTTCGGCACGAGCGCGAAGTTCATCGCGTCGGCGCAGAAGGCTGGAGTTGCCCCGGCGGACAATCTGGACCTCACGCCACTGCGGGCAATACTTTCGACCGGCTCGCCGCTGCTGCCGGAAAGCTTCGACTACGTCTACCAGTCCGTGAAAAGAGACGTTCAACTCGCCTCGATCTCCGGTGGAACGGACATCGTGTCCTGTTTCGCACTGGGGTGTCCGACGTTGCCGGTCCATCGCGGCGAGATTCAATGTCGTGGCCTTGCGATGGCCGTCGAGATCTTCGACAGCCACGGCAAATCCGTGCGCGCACAGCAGGGCGAGCTCGTCTGCACCGCGCCGTTTCCTTCCATGCCCGTCGGATTTTGGAACGACCCGGATGGAACGAAGTACCACGCCGCCTACTTCGAGCGCTTCCCCGGAGTCTGGCATCACGGGGATTTCGCGGAGCTCACAGAGCATGACGGCCTGATAATTTACGGCCGCTCCGATGCAGTCCTGAACCCCGGTGGCGTGCGTATCGGCACTGCCGAGATCTATGCGGCCGTGGAAAGCCTGGATGAGATCGCCGAAGCGGTCGCCATCGGCCAGGACTGGAATCAGGACGTGCGCATCGTGCTGTTCGTGCGGCTCAAAGCCGGTGCGCAATTCGATGAGGCCCTGAAAAAGAAGCTCCGCGACGCCATTCGCACGAACACCACCCAACGTCATGTGCCGGCGAAGATCATTGCCGTGCCAGATGTTCCGCGCACGCTCTCGGGCAAGATCGCAGAACTCGCGGTGCGCGATGTCGTTCATGGCCGCACAGTGAAAAATATCGACTCGCTCGCGAACCCGCAGGCGCTCGAGCATTTTCGGGCTCTCCCCGAGCTTGCTTTCTGAGCGCCAGCCGTGACCTTACGCGCACAGTACGAGCAGCTTGTCGTGGAACGGGGCTTCAGCGCCGACCCGGCCCAGATCGTGGCCGTGGAGCGCCTGGATGAGTTGCGCGACCGGCTGATCGCGGCCCATGAGGCAGACTCTTCGGTCATCGCGCGCTTGATCGCAAAGCTCGGCCCGCAGCGATCGTTGCAACGCGGGCTGTACCTGTGGGGCAGCGTCGGGCGCGGCAAGACCTGGCTGATGGACCTTTTCTACCAGAGCCTGCCTTTTCCTGAACGCAGGCGCCGGCACTTCCACCGCTTCATGTACGACGTGCACGCGGAGTTACGGCACCTGCACGGCCAGGAAGCGCCGCTCGAGCGGGTTGCGGACCGCCTTGCAGAGAACACCCGGGTACTGTGCTTCGATGAGTTCTTCGTTTCGGACATCGCCGACGCGATGATCCTGGCGGGATTGCTGAAAGGGTTGTTCGACCGCGGCGTCACGCTCGTCGCAACTTCGAACATCCGGCCCGATGAGCTCTACAAGGACGGCCTGCAACGCCAGCGCTTCCTGCCGGCAATCGCGCTGATCGAGCAGAACACTGAAGTTTTAGCCGTCGGTGGCTCGACCGACTACCGCCTGCGTCGCCTGACGCAAGCGGGGACTTATGTCACATCGGACGCCGCCGACACACCGCAGCGCTTGCAGTCCCTGTTCGCAGAACTCGCCGATCACGGCAGTGTCTCATCTGGAACCATCGCGATCGAAGGGCGTTCGATACCCGTGATTCTCCAGAGCGAAAGCATCGTGTGGTTCAGCTTTGCGGCGCTGTGTGCCGGCCCGCGAAGCCAGGATGATTACATCGAGATCGCGCGCAACTACCAGTCAGTCATCGTGTCCGACGTGCCGGTCCTGGACGCCCAACACGAGAATGAGGCGCGGCGCTTCATCGCCCTGGTGGATGAGTTGTACGACCACAACGTGAACCTGATCGTTTCCGCTGAAGCCCCACCGACGCAGCTCTACCGAGGGGAACGCCTCACGACACAGTTCGAGCGCACCGTGAGCCGTCTGACGGAAATGCAAAGCGAGGAATATCTCGCGAAAGAGCATCGCCCCTAGAGGGACTGCGCTTCCCTCTTCGCCAGATCGAGCTGCTCGGCGAGGCGCTTCTCGGAAACCCTGGCCATCGTCCGCAGCTCCTGCGCAAACAGCGACACGCGGAACTCCTCGATCATCCACCGCAGTTGATCAAGCTCCCCGCGCAGAGCCGTCGTTGCAGGTTGAGCGGCGAGGGCGCGCTGTGCCCCGGCGAATGGCTTCACTTTCGCGGCCAGCTCCGTGTCGCGCCGCAGATTGCCGGCGAGGCGCTCGATCCGGCGCGCAACCGCCTTGAGATACCTTGGCAGGTAGTCGAGCCAGGGGCGCGGCGTCGCAACGATGAAATCGGGCGGCAGGAGTGTTGCAAGTTGTCCGTTGATGTCGGCGGTCGCCTCGGCAAACACGGCCGACTGAACACTCTGGAGACCCGCACGTACTGCACGCCACTCCTTCAGCACGGCGAGCACGATCGCTGCGATCCGATCTGCCACCTCACTCAACGCAGCGCGCCGTGCCTCCAGAAGCTGGCTGAAGTCAGTCTGGCTGCGCGGAAGCGGCACTTCCGCGGGCAGGAAGCATTCTCTGAATGCGCGCTGCGTCAACCCATCGGCGAGCGACAACGTCAACGGTAAACCGCGGCTGAGGAGCACCAGCTCGCGCTCGTCCGCGAATCGCTTGTGAACGTATTTCGTCTGCTGTGGCAGCGCGAGCATGGCCAGACGGACCAGTCCGCTGCGAGAGATCGCCTCGGCAGCGGCAGCACTGCGAGCCTCGATCAAAGCCACACCGTTGCCTCGATCCTCGACTGCCGGATACACGATGAGGCGCAAGCGATTACGCTCGATCTGCGCACTCTCGGGCAAGGTACCGAAGTCCCACTGCCTGTGAATCTCGTCAAGCTGCCGCGCGAGCGGTCTCGCCGCGACTGCGGCGCCCGATGCCCCGTACACCTTCCGTTTCAGCGCCGCCAAGTCACGTCCTTCCGCAACTATCCTGTCCTCAGCATCGAGGACCCGAACATTCATCCGCAGGTATTCAGGTAACGCCAACGCAGCCAACTCCGCCGCGCTCACCGGAGCGCCGACGCGCTGGGTTACCCACGCTGCAAGCCACGCGTAGAACCCCGGCAGCCGTTCAGACTCCAACAGCTCCCCCAGCGCGGACTTTGCGTGTTCAGGCACCGGCACCAACAGTTTGCGTTGCGCCTTCGGCAACGCTCTGAAGATCTCTGTCACTTTTTCGAGCCGCATCCCGGGCACGAGCCACGCCAGTTGCTCCAGATGGAGCATTTCGAGCAGCGGCTCAGGAACGACGAGTGTCACGCCATCCCCCGCCTCGCCGGGCTCGAACCGATATTCCAACGGCAGTCGATTCGCGCCGACCTGCAGCTCGTCTGGAAACCGTTCAGGACCCGCGTCGGGCGCCTCCCGATGCATGAGGTCCGCGCGACTCATGAACAACAGATTCGGATCGTTCCGCTCGGCCTCCAGACGCCAACGGTCGAACAGCGCCACGGAGTTGACGCGCTCGGGAATTCGAGCAGCATAAAACTCTGCCTGCGCCGGCTCGTCCACAACGATGTCACGGCGGCGAATCTTCGCTTCGAGCCTTTCGATCTCTTCCCGCAACCGCCGGTTTGCAATCAGAAAGTCGCCACACACTCGCGCGGGCTCACGTCCGCGCCGACCCCTGTGCAGGTTTGGCTCTTCAGCGTCGGAGTCGTTGACCAACGCTTCGTGGATGAAAATGTCGCGTGCCTCGCGCGGCTCAACAGCACCGTAATTAACTCTCCTCTGCGAGGCCAGAGTCAGTCCGTAAAGCGTTACGGTCTCGAATGCTGCAACGTAACCGCCCGAACGCACCCAGTGAGGCTCGGTGTACGTCTTCTTGACAAGGTGTGCGCCCGCGGCCTCGATCCACAGTGGATTCACCGACGCCACCATGCGCGCATATACCCGCGTCGTTTCAATGATGCTTCCCGCAACCACCCACTTGGGCGGGCGGGACGCTAACGGCGTTCCGGGAGCAATCACGAAACGAGTGCCGCGCGGGCCATCGTATTCGCGCTTCTCATCCAGGCTGCCTACCGAGCCCAGGAACCCAGTCAGAATCGCCTGGTGCAGCTCGGGATAACCTGCCGCGACCTCGTTCGGGCGTAACTCCAGCTCTCTCACCGCCTCCGACAATTGCCCGTGCAGCTCCTGCCACTCGCGCATCCGCACGAAAGACAGAAAGTGCTCGCGACACCACTTGCGTAGCTGGTTGCCTGACAGAGCCTCTGCTTGCGCGTTGAAAGTGCGCCACAGGTTCAGCACCGTCACGAAGTCCGAGCGCTCGTCGGCGAACAGCGCGTGCTTCTCGGTCGCTTGCTGTTGGGCGTCCGTCGGCCGTTCCCGCGGATCCTGCGCCTCGAGGAATGCAGTGATGACCAGCATTTCGGTGAGGCATGTGTGGTGGGAGGCCGCCAACAGCATGCGGCCGAGCCGCGGATCCACGGGGAGGCCGGCGATTTTGCGCCCGAGATGGGTGACCCGGCGTCCGTCGTCCATGGCTTTCAGCTCTTGCAGGAGCCGCACGCCATCGTTCACGAGCCGCGTATCCGGAGGGTCGAGAAACGGAAAATCCTCCGGCTCACCCAGACCGAGGGTCGCCATGCGCAGGATCACGCTTGCCAGGTTCGTCCGCAGCACCTCGGGCGGCGTAAATTCCTCGCGTTGCGCAAAATCCTCTTCGGAATAAAGACGGATGCAGATGCCGTCCGCCTCGCGCCCACAGCGGCCCTTGCGCTGCTCCGCACTAGCCCTGGAGATGCCTTCGATCGGTAAGCGCTGCACTTTGCCGCGCACGCTGTAGCGGCTGATGCGCGCCAGCCCGGAGTCGACGACGTAGCGAACTCCGGGCACGGTCAGCGACGTTTCGGCAACATTGGTCGCCAACACGACCCGGCGTGCGCCGTGACGCTCAAAGATTCGCTCCTGGTCGCGAGTCGAGAGCCGCGCGAACAGCGGCAGTATTTCCGTGTTTGGCAGCCCGGCCTTCTGCAGCTCGTCGGCCGCTTCGCGGATGTGCTTCTCGCCCGGCAGGAAAACGAGCGTGTCGCCACGCAGCAGGCCGGCCTTTCCGTCAAGCTCGCGGACTGCCTCGACGATACCTTCTGGCAACGAGAGATCTGCGGCGTCCTCATCTTCTGCGACGAGTGGACGATAACGAACCTCTACCGGATAACTCCGGCCCGAGACTTCGATGATCGGCGCGCCGTCGAAAAACGCGGCGAACTTCCCCGGATCGATTGTGGCCGAGGTGACGATTACCCGCAGGTCCGGGCGTTTCGGCGACAAACGTTTGATGATGCCGAGGAGCAGATCGATGTTCAGACTGCGTTCGTGCGCCTCGTCGATGATCAGTGTGTCGTAACGGCGCAGCGCCCCGTCACTCTCCAGTTCTTTGAGGAGAATGCCGTCGGTCATCAGCTTGACGCGGGCGTGCGGCCCCGTGCGCTCGTTGAAGCGCACCTTGTAACCAACAGCACCACCGACCGTCGTGCCGAGCTCAGACGCCAACCGTGCCGCCAGCGCACGCGCGGCAATTCGTCTCGGCTGCGTGTGTCCGATCAGTCCGGCACCCCTGCCTGGGCCGCGGCCTGCCTCCAGGCAGAACTTGGGCAGTTGAGTCGTCTTTCCCGAACCGGTGGCGCCGCAGACGACGATGATCGGGAAACGCGCCAGGGCCTCGAGAATCTCGGCCCGATGGGCCGTGATCGGCAACGCGGGGTCGTACTCGAGTCGCAGCGACGGTGTAGCCGGTCGACTCAAATCACCCCACGGCGGATCTGATCCTGCTCGATCGACTCGAATAGCGCGCGGAAATTGCCTTCGCCGAAGCCGTCGTTGCCTTTACGCTGGATGATCTCGAAGAAAATCGGTCCGATGACGTTCTGCGTGAAAATCTGCAGCAGCACGCCCTCGCCCTTCTGAGGGTTACCGTCGATGAGGATGCGCCGGCTCTTCAGCTCATCGAGCGGCTCGGCATGTCCGGGCACGCGTGCGTTGACTCCCTCGTAGTAAGTCTCGGGTGAGTCCTGGAAGGCCACGCCGTGACGCCTCAAGGTGTCGACTGTCCGGTAGATGTCAGAGGTCGCCAGCGCAATGTGCTGGATACCCTCACCGTGATACTCGCGCAGGTACTCCTCGATCTGACTCTTGTCGTCCTGCGACTCGTTGATCGGAATCCGGATCTTGCCGCAGGGACTGGTCATGGCGCGTGAGAACAAACCGGTGTGGCTGCCTTCGATGTCGAAATAGCGGATTTCGCGGAAGTTGAACAGCTTCTCGTAGAAGCCCGCCCAATGATCCATGCGGCCGCGCATGACATTGTGCGTGAGGTGATCGATCCGTGTCAGCCCCGCGATGGGCCGCCCCGCCGACTCGACTCCCACAGGCGGCGCCACGGAACGGAAATCCACGTCGTAGATGGACTGGCCCTCGCCGTAGCGATCCACCAGGTAGATCAAGGAGCCGCCGATGCCCTCGATGCATGGGATGTTCAGTTCCATCGGACCCGCGCTCTGTGGTCCCGGCTTCGCACCGAGCTCCACTGCCCGCGCGAATGCGAATGCTGCGTCCTTGACCCGGAATGCCATGGCGCAGGCCGAGGGACCGTGCTGGCGTGCGAACGACTGTGCGAAGGAATCCGGCTCGGCATTGATGATGAAATTCACGTCGCCCTGGTTGTGCAGGGTGACGTTCTTGGAGCGATGCCGTGCCACGACCGGGAAGCCAAGACGCTCGAACAGCGAGCGCAGGAGCTGCGGATCAGGCGCCGTGTATTCGACGAATTCAAAGCCGTCCGTGCCCATCGGGTTGGCGGGAGCCTGGGTGGGCTGAACGGGGGTGGCCTGAGCGGGGCTGTTCATGCGAGTCCCTTTCCTGAATTAGTTTCGCGCGCAACTATTATAGTTCAGCCACGGCGGCGGGCCAGCCGCGGCGGTGGGCGGGCCTGAACGGTCCGTCCCGACCCCTCGTGTATAATCGCGCGCCGCGCCTACGGGGGCTGGCGAGGGGACTGCGTTTGAAGACGGTTGCCGAGTTCGAGATCAAGCACTGCCAGTTTCTCGACGCCGACGGGCATCTTGCAGCCTCTGCACCGCCCCTGGCCCGGGACGTCCCGGAGCTGCTGCGGATGTACCGCGCAATGACCCTCGTTCGCGCCTTCGACGCCAAAGCCGTCAATCTGCAACGCACCGGCAAGCTCGGCACCTACGCTTCCTGCCTCGGCCATGAAGCGACCCACATCGCCGTCGGCGCGGCCATGCTGCCGGAAGACGTGCTCGCCCCGGTTTACCGCGAATTCGGTACGCAGCTCTGGCGCGGCGTGAAAATGTCCGAAATCCTGCTTTACTGGGGTGGAGACGAAGCCGGCAGCAATTTCAGCGTTCCGCGACACGATTTCGCGTGGTGTGTCCCCATCGCCTCTCAAATGCTGCACGGCGCAGGCGTCGCGATGGCCATGAAGATCCGCGGCGAAGCGCGCTGTTCCGTGACATACGTCGGCGATGGTGGCACCTCCGAAGGGGCGTTCTACGAAGCGATCAACCTGGCCGGCGCCCGCGCGCTGCCAGCCGTTTTCGTCATCGTGAACAACAAGTGGGCCATTTCGGTTCCGGTCGAGAGACAGACGGCGGCGAAGACCCTCGCTCAGAAGGCGATTGCAGGTGGCGTCGAAGGCGTCCAGGTCGACGGCAACGACGTCATCGCGGTCAGGCACGTGGTCTCAGAAGCGCTGGCTAAGGCGCGTGGCGGGGGCGGACCCACGGTTGTGGAGGCGCTGACATACCGCTTGAGCGACCATACGACATCCGACGATGCGAGCCGCTATCGCCCCGCCAACGAGCTGGAAAATGCGTGGCGTGAGGAGCCTCTCCTTCGTCTGCGTAAGTACCTGACGAAGCTGGGCGCATGGGACGACGCCCAGGAAGGATCGTTGAAGACCGAATGCGCTCGCGAGGTCGAAGCGGCCGTCGACACCTATCTGAGTGCGCCACGTCCGTCGACGGACGCGATGTTCGACAACATGTTCGCGGAGCTGCCCAAGAGCCTGCGCGAGCAGCGTGAGACTGCGCGACGTTACGCGCACGAACCCAAGCACTAGCTTTCTGCCATGGCCAAAGTAACCATGATCGAAGCCATCAACCGCGCGCACGCGTGGGAGATGGCCCGCGATCCATCGGTAGTGGTGCTCGGAGAAGACGTCGGAGTGAACGGCGGTGTCTTCCGGGCCACCAGCGGCCTTCAGGAACAGTTCGGCAAGGATCGGGTGCAGGACACGCCGTTGGCCGAAGGAATGATCGCGGGCATGTCTATCGGCATGGCGACACAAGGATTACGCCCCGTCGCCGAAATCCAGTTCATGGGCTTCCTGTACCCCGCGCTGGATCAGGTCGGCAACCACATGTCCCGCATGCGCAATCGGACGCGTGGACGCCTGACATGTCCGCTCGTGATGCGCATGCCTCACGGCGGCGGCATCCACGCACCTGAGCATCACTCCGAGAGCCTGGAAGCTCTGCTGGCGCACCATCCCGGGATACGGGTCGTATGTCCGTCGTCCCCTGCGCGCGCATATGGATTGCTGCTTGCAGCGATCCGCGACCCGGACCCTGTCATGTTTCTCGAACCGGTGCGCCTGTACAGGCTGGTCAAGCAGGAAGTCGCGGACGACGGGCAGGCACTGCCGCT
>FTEM01002163.1_pt1 | contig 11370 bp, 8 predicted proteins | sample 1640201 | NCBI WGS metagenome assembly FTEM01 (sample SAMEA3914816, study PRJEB12502) | metagenome | biome: forest; material: soil | place: USA | collected 2011-09-16 | depth 0.3 m | reverse complement strand
GACCGCAAGCCCGTAAAGAATCAAGACCTGTGGGAGGAGCTGGATAAGCTGGCGGCCCTTCACAAGATCGAATGGCGCTGGGTCAAAGGCCATTCCGGGGTACCCGGCAACGAGCGGGTCGACCAGCTCGCCAACCAGGCCATCGATGCGCTCGCGGGACGCTGACGGCCAACTGTACACACGGACTGCGTTAAACTTAATCCCATGCGACAGATCATCCTCGACACCGAGACGACAGGCCTGGAACCCGAGCTGGATCACCGTGTCATCGAGATCGGCTGCGTCGAGCTGCTGAATCGCAGGGTGACGGGGCGCACATTTCACCGCTATCTCAATCCGGAGCGGGATATCGACGAGGGTGCGGCCGCCGTACACGGCATCTCGCGTGCGGAGCTGGAAGGGAAGCCCCGATTCGCGGAAATCGCGGAGGAGCTGACGACGTTCCTCGCAGGCGCCCAACTCGTGATCCACAACGCAGCATTTGACGTTGCATTCCTGGATCATGAGCTCTCCCGTCTGTCGGGTGAGCTGCGGACGATTGCGTCCATTTGCACCGTGCTTGACACCCTCGCGCTTGCGCGCGAGATGCATCCCGGGCAGAGGAACAATCTGGACGCGCTTTGCAAGCGCTACAGCATCGACAACTCCCGGCGCGAGCTGCACGGGGCGCTGCTCGATGCGCAGATTCTGGCCGAGGTCTACCTTGCGATGACCGGCGGCCAGGGCGCGCTGGCTCTCGGAGAGACGGCTGCGTCGCGAGCCTCAGATGGGGGGCGTCAGGTGCGAGCGCTGGTGCGGCCACTGATCCCATTGCGGGTCCTGGTGGCGACCGAAGAAGAACTGCGCGCGCACGCGACAATGTTGGGGATCATCACGAAGGCGAGTGGCGGGCGGTGCCTGTGGGCAGCCGGCGCCGAAACGACCGAAAAGAATCGCTCGAGTGCCTGACCCTGGAGCCTTAAGGCGCCGGACTGGCGTCGAACCGGCCGAAGACCGGCCAAAAAGACTGGAGATGATGGTGCTCAACCTGCGTAAGTGTCGTCTTGGCGTCGTTGGCCTCGGATACGTCGGCCTCCCCCTGGCGGTGGAGTTCGGCAAGCATTTCGATACCGTTGGATTCGACGTGAAGCGTGGGCGCATCGCCGAGCTGGAAGCGGGACGCGACAGCACACTCGAAACCACGCGTGCGGAACTGAAGGCTGCAACACGCCTGAGTTTCACGTCCGACCTTGCGGACCTCAAGCGCTGTCGGGTTTTCATTGTGACGGTGCCGACTCCGATCGACGAGTACAAGCGACCCGATCTGACACCGCTGATCAAGGCGAGTGAGAGTGTCGGCAAGGTTCTGAAGAAAGACGACGTCGTCGTCTACGAGTCGACCGTATACCCCGGCTGCACCGAAGAGATCTGCGTTCCGATCCTGGAGCGCGAATCCGGGTTGAAGTTCAACAAGGACTTTTTCTGCGGCTATAGCCCGGAGCGCATCAACCCGGGCGACAAGGAACATCGGCTCACCACGATCAAGAAAGTGACTTCCGGCTCGACACCGGAAGCTGCCGAATTTGTCGACAAGCTGTACAGCGCGATCATCACGGCCGGGACGCACCGGGCATCGAGCATCAAGGTTGCGGAAGCCGCGAAGGTGATCGAGAACACGCAGCGGGACGTCAACATTGCGCTGATCAACGAGCTGGCCCTGATCTTCAACCGCCTCGGAATCGACACCGAGGAAGTGCTGAAGGCGGCTGGCAGCAAGTGGAATTTCCTGAAGTTCACCCCGGGACTGGTCGGCGGACATTGCATCGGTGTCGATCCGTACTACCTGACGCACAAGGCGCAGGAGATCGGCTATCACCCCGAGATGATCCTCGCCGGCCGGCGCCTGAACGACAACATGGCCATCTACGTGGCGGGCGAGATCACGAAGCTGATGACCAACCGGCGCATTCACGTGCATGGCAGCCGTGCGTTGGTGCTGGGCATGACGTTCAAGGAGAATTGCCCGGACATCCGCAATTCAAAGGTCGTGGACGTCGTGCACGAATTGCAGAAGTATGGCGCGAAGGTCGACATTTACGATCCATGGGCCGACGGGGCGGAGTGCAAACACGAGTACGGACTGCGGCCGATCCGCAAGCTCACGCCGCGTACCTATGACGTTGCGGTCGTTGCCGTGTCGCATCGCGAGTTCGGCGAGCTGGGTGCCGATGGCGTGCGCAAGCTCTGCAAGAAGAACCACGTTCTGTATGACATCAAGCATGTGTTTCCGGCGGCCCAAACGGATGGGCGTCTGTGAAATATCTGCTCACGGGCGCGGCCGGGTTCATCGGCTTCCACACTACGCAGCGCCTGCTCGCGAAAGGGCATGAGGTCGTCGGTCTCGACAATCTGAACGAGTACTACGACGTCACTCTCAAGCAGGCGCGGCTCGCGCAGCTCGAGAAGAAACCCTCGTTCCGGTTCGTGAAGATCGATCTCGCCGACGACGCGGCGATGGCGCAGTTGTTTGCCCGCGAAAAGTTCGAGCGCGTAGTGCATCTTGCCGCGCAGGCCGGTGTGCGTTACTCGTTGGAAGCGCCGCACGCCTACGTTCGAAGCAACGTTACCGGCACGCTCAATGTTCTGGAAGGTTGCCGCCACAACAGTGTGGGGCACCTCGTTTACGCATCCACGAGTTCGGTCTACGGCATCAACACGAATATGCCGTTCTCACCGCACAATATCGCGGACCATCCGCTCTCGCTGTACGCCACGACGAAGCGGGCGAACGAGCTGATGGCTCATAACTATTCGGCGTTGTTCAAGCTGCCGACCACAGGATTGCGGTTCTTTACGGTGTATGGCCCGTGGGGCAGGCCGGACATGGCGCTGTTCCTGTTCGCACGTAACATTCTCGAAGGCAAGTCGATCGACGTCTTCAACAACGGCCACCACAAACGGGACTTCACCTTCGTCGAGGACATCGCCGAGGGCGTCGTGCGAGCTTCGGAGCGTGTGGCGCAGCCGGATCCGAAGTGGGACAGCAACTCTCCGGACCCGGCGACGAGCAGCGCGCCCTACCGGATCTACAATATCGGCAACAACGCGCCGGTGCCGCTCATGCGCTACATCGAAGTGCTCGAAGACTGCCTGGGCCGCAAAGCGACCAAGAACTTCCTGCCCATGCAGCTTGGCGACGTACCCGATACGTTCGCGGACATCGACGACCTCGTGCGCGACGTCGGCTATCGGCCGGCGACGCCCGTTGAGGTCGGCGTGAAGCGCTTTGTCGAATGGTTCATGGAGTATTACGGGTACAAGCGGGGATAGGTGCGTCGGTTGCCGTGCGAGCGGGTCTTCCGGCCTTTGATATAACACGCAACGACTCGACCCTCGTCCGTTACTCCCGGTAGCCGCGATATTTCTTAGGGTCCATGCCCAGCGGATAGTCGCGTCTCAGGTGCAGGCCGTCCGCTTCCATCCAGGGCTTGAGGCGTCCACTCTTGCGCGCAACCCAGCCGAAATGGTTGCCTTGCCGCCTCGCGACCACGTTGACGACTCGAAGCGCGTTCGAAAGCATCCAGGTTGCAGCCCGCTTTGCCGGCGAGAACATGACCATGCGGTAATTGGGAATGCGCAGGCCGTAGAAATACCGAATGTCATGCTCGTGATGTGGAAACGCGCTTTCCAGGGTCTTGCCGACTTCCCGCTCGGTCCAGCGATAGATGAAGTTCGGAATGGAGGAATTGCGTACTCCGCCGTAACCGTAACCTACCAAGGCGACAGCGATCTGCTCGAACTGCGGCACGAATCCGAGGGCGATCGCGGTCCGCATCACGACCGAATCGCGCGCCTCGAGGACGAGAATGCCTTTTCGGCACACCCGATACATCTCGATCAGCGCCTTATGGGGTGATGCGCAATGATGCAATCCGGCATCTTCGATCACCCAATCGAAGCTCTCGTCCGGATAGGTGAGCTGTTCGGCGTCCTGGCGCGCCCAGGGGTACGGGTCTATTCCCTCTGTCCGATCCTCATCGAGATTGGTGATTGTGACGTTACGAAAGCCGATATCACGCAGGATCTTCGCGTCGCCTCCCGTGCCGCACACCACAAGAATGGAACTGTCGAGTTCGTGAGCGAGAGCCTCACGGATAATCTTTTCGTAGAAATGCACATCCGGCTCCGGTCAATCTTCTGCGCGGCCGGAGATTAGCACGACAGCTCGGCCGTGGAGGCAGCGTGCTGCGGCGGCCGGCTCAGGGCAGTGAGACCGGCCCTGCTAGAATGGCAGCCTTTCCGGGAGTCGCCATGTCAGCCGTCAAGCCGAAGCCGACACCTTCCATGCAGGTGCCGCTGCTCGATCTGAAGCCTCAATATGCGCCCCTCGAGGCGCAGATCCAGGCCGTCATCCAAAAAGTGTGCGCCAGCCAATGGTTCATTCTGGGCCCGGCGGTCAAGGAACTCGAGGCGGGCATCTCAGCATACTGCCAGTGCCGCCACGGGATCGGCGTCTCGTCGGGCACGGACGCATTGCTCCTGGCTCTCATGGCGCTCGAGATCGGACCTGGCGACGAAGTCATCACGAGTCCATTCACCTTTTTCGCGACCGCGGGAACGATTGCCCGCACGGGCGCGCGGCCGACTTTCTGCGATATCGATCCGGTGAGCTTCAATCTGTCGCCCGCGACTGTCGATACATTCATCGAGAAGCACTGCGAACACCGGGGTAACCATCTTGTAAACCGCAATACCGGCGGACGCGTCAGGGCGTTGATGCCAGTGCATCTCTACGGTCAGGTTGCCGACATGCACCCGCTACTCGACACCGCGCGACGCCACGGACTGCGGGTAATCGAAGACGCCGCCCAGGCCATCGGTGCAGAGGATGACGATCACAATCGTGCCTGCAGCTACGGCGATATCGGTTGCCTCTCGTTCTTCCCAACCAAGAATCTCGGGGCGTTCGGGGACGCCGGTATGTGCGTGACGAACGACGCGGTGCTGGCCGAGCGCATGGAAGTCTTGCGAGTGCATGGTGGCAAGCCCAAGTACTACCACTCGCTGATTGGCGGGAATTTCCGCATCGACGAGCTGCAGGCCGCGGTGCTCAACGTCAAGTTCAAGCATCTGGACGACTGGAGCGCCGCCCGGCAGCGCAACGCTATGTTCTATAACGGCGCATTCGGACGCGCCAGGATGGGCGAGTCCGTCGAGACACCGCACGCCTCATTGGGTTTTCGCCACATCTACAATCAATACGTGATCCGCGTAAAGGATCGGGATGCGCTGCGCGATTACCTGGGCGCAGCGGGCGTGGGGAGCGAGATCTACTACCCCGTACCGCTGCATCTTCAGACCTGCTTCGGGTATCTCGGATACCGATCCGGCGACTTCCCGCAGTCCGAGCGCGCCGCGGCCGAAACGCTCGCGCTGCCGATCTTCCCTGAACTGGCGGAAACGCAACTACAATACGTCGTCGATACGATCGTCGGCTTCTACCGCGGGTAACTTGCGATGACCGCTTCACCACTTTCGGGTCCGCGCACGGTCGTGTGGTCCGACTTGACCGCGCACGCAACCCGGATCGCCGGCTGTCCGACGACAGAGCTGTTCGCGCGTGACCCTGGAAGGTTCGAGAGATTCTCGCGCCAGGCAGTCGGGCTCCTTATGGATTACTCGCGCCAGCGGATCGACGAGGTCGTACTCGCGAAACTCGCGGATATGGCCGACACGCTCGGTCTGCGTGAGCGCACCGAAGCCATGTGGCGCGGCGACAAGATCAACACCACCGAAGGGCGGGCGGTCCTGCACGTAGCGCTCCGGCAGCCGCCGGGAGCGGGAATAGGGGGCGCCGAAATCGAGCGCACCATTATGCGCGAACGCGAGCGCATGCTGAGCTTCGCCGAAAACGTCCGAAGCGGCGCTATTCTCGGCAGCGCCAGGCGGCCGTTCAAACTCGTCGTCAACATCGGCATCGGCGGGTCGGATCTGGGTCCCGCGATGGCGGTTCTTGCGCTGCACAATTATACGGCGGGCGGGCCGGTCTGCGAGTTTGTATCGAACGTCGACGGCTGCCATCTGATCGACCTGCTCGAGTCGGCCGACCCCGCTACGACGCTGTTCGTCATTTCCTCCAAGACGTTCGTGACGCTTGAGACGCTCACGAACGCCCGCACCGCCCGCGCATGGGTGAAAGATAAACTGGGCGAGGGCGCCGTGCGCGAGCATTTTGCGGCGGTGTCCGTCAATCACACGGCGATGAATGAGTTCGGAGTGCATCCGGACTATCGCTTCGAGATGTGGGACTGGGTCGGGGGCCGCTATTCGCTGTGGTCATCGATCGGCGTGTCGCTCGCGATCGCCATCGGGCGCGAGCACTTTCTCGCCATGCTCGCGGGCGGACACGAGATGGACGAGCACTTTCGCACGGCGCCATGGCGCGAGAATCTTCCGGCGCTGCTGGGACTGCTCGGTGTCTGGAACATCGACTTCATGCGGCTGCCGACCGTAGCGGTGTTGCCGTACGACGATCGCCTGAAGCGCTTTCCCGCGTATCTGCAGCAGCTCGAGATGGAAAGCAACGGCAAGTCCGTCACGCTCGACGGCAAGCCGGTGGAATGCGAGACGGCGGCTGTGATCTGGGGCGAGCCGGGCAACAATGCCCAACACTCGTTCTTCCAGCTTCTGCACCAGGGGACGCTGCGCGCGTCGCTGGATTTCCTGGTGCCGGCGAAGTCCTCGTGCGGCCACCAGGAGCACCAGGACCTGGCCATTGCGAGTTGCCTTGCGCAGGCGGAGGCTTTCATGATCGGGCAGTCGGCCGACGCCGTCCGCGCCGACCTGGAGCGGCAGAACGTCGCGCCCGAGAAAATCGAGGCCCTCGTCCCGCACAAGATCCACGCGGGCAGCCGTCCAAGCACCGTGATCCTGTTCCGCCAGATCGATCCGACGACGCTGGGCAAGCTGATCGCGCTGTACGAGCACAAAGTGTTCACGCAGAGCGTGCTGTGGGGAATCAACGCATTCGACCAGTGGGGCGTGGAGCTGGGCAAGAGGCTTGCCGAACAGCTCATTCCCGCCGTGCGGAACCCGGCGGGAGCACACCCGGCAGCGCCGTCGGTCGCGAAGTTGCTCACGACCGTTGCAAGGTGGCGCGGCGGAGGTGATTAGCAGCGCGGCTGGCGCATCCTGCCGCCGCGCCGGGGCGCCGGAACTCAAGACAAGCCTCGTGCGATTCCTTATGCTCGCAAAGAGGCAATATCGAAACCTGGTTGGCAGGCTGCTGCGTCGCAAGCTGACAGTACTCGACACCGTCAACAACACCATCGAGTTTCGCGCAACGCAACTGGGACTGCTGGGTCCAGCACCGGAATTTCCAGAGCGCATGTCTTTGCATGAGCGCGTCGGGGAGCTGGTTGCGGATCGGCCGATCACGTACCTCGAATTCGGAGTGTGGAAGGGCGAATCTTTGCGGAAATGGCTCACGCTGAGCCCGCACGCGCAGAGTATCTTCCCCGGCTTCGACACCTTCACGGGATTGCCGGAAGCCTGGACCGCACGCGACCCGAAAGGTGCTTTCTCCACGGGTGGGCGGGCGCCAGCGCTCGATGATCCGCGCGGGAGCCTCGAAGTGGGGCTATTCCAACAGACGCTGTATTCCTTCCTGGATCGGCATCCGCCGATGCCGCGTCATCGGGTTCTGCCGCAAGCTCGGCTTCAACATCCAGGAGCTGCCTGAAGCGCAGCCGGTGGCGCTGAAAAAGGGGCTGACGATCACCTGCGGGTGGGTTGCCGACGATTCGTGGAGCCTCGTGACGACTCCCGTTGCGAGCTACTTCAACGCCAACGACTGTGTGGGCGTGGAGTGGAGGAAAGTCGCGGCGGCGCTGGGCAGGCGCGTCGATGTCCTTGAGGCGCGGCTACTTTAGACACCAGGCCGTTCGTTGGCTCCTGAACCTGCGCAAGCGCTTCGGGTTCGTCCGCGCGGGATGACGGCTAGAAGCGCCGGCTGACGGTGAGGGTCGTGCTCATGACGTCATAAAAGCTGTCATTGCGCGAGCCCACGTTGGGCGGGTCGCTCGGCAACAGGTGATCGCGCGCGATGCTGTCGGCGTAGCGGTATTCGAGTCCCAAGTCCCACTTCGGGAGCACGTCGCGCCATTGGGCACCGATGCCGTAATAGAATCCGTATGCCGGTGTGGCGAGCGCGTACCGGGCCGCCCCCAGGAAGAAGCCGAGCGCCAGCGGATTGTTGAAGCGATAGCGGTAGTCGACAAGCCGCACGCCGATGAGGCTATGGCCGCCGAGTCGCTCGAATTCGACGCGCGTTCCCAGATCGCCGCGCTCGGTGACTGCTCTGCGCGCGCCCAGTGCGAAATGTGCGGCCGTCTTGTGCGGCCCGGTCGTACGGGTTGCCTCGTCCGCAAGGTCCGTGCGCACCGTGTATGCACTCACGCCGGCGTCCACGAAAATGTCGCCGGATTTCCCCCCGGGGTCGTACCCGCCGCTTATCCGATCGGCGAGCGCGGCTCCGAATCCTGCGCCGTCATCGTTGAAGCGCAGGAACCCGGCCAACCGGGAGAAGCTGGCGCCGAACACGTCTTTGCCCGTGTTGATTTCCGCGCCCAGCGTGTAACTTCTCCACGGATGCGAGTAATCCACTGTCAGGTCACTGGCACGCTTGTAATCGTAGGCGCCGTAGGTCTGGTTCTTGAGTGTCCTGTACCTTATCTGCAGGAGTCCGCCGAACGGCGGCTGCCAGCCTAGCCGGATCATTCCGCTCTGACCCCCGACGTCGTCGTTGAATATGCGCTGGTCGCCGAACCAACTCCCAATGACCAATCCTTTGTTAGTCAGTCCGTCCTGATAAATTTCATGGACGTACCAGGCGTTTTGCCATTCGGACGCCTCGACGGTCAGGTCGAAGTTCCGCCAGATCCGCGGAAAGTGAATTCCGACCGACAGCGCGGTGTTTCCCAGCAGATAGTTGCGCCCCCGCGAAGTGTCCTCACCGGCGTACTCGGCATAGACGGCAAACGGTGTCCGGCCCGGGAACAGAAAACTGCTCGTGACGGATGCAACCTGGTTGCCGAACTGGTTATCGATCGTTCCCGAGGCGACGTTGTCGTATCCGGAGGGGTTGAAGAAGGCGTCGAACAGGTCGCGGATTCCGGTCCGGCCACGTGCCCCCCCGCCGTATTGCATGAGCCGGTTCACGCCGAAGGACCAGCCGCTCACCGGTTCCATGGACAGGTGAGCTCCCGCCAGGCGCGGATTGCCGGTTGTATAGCCTCCCTGGAATTCAATGTGTTCCGATTCCGACATGCGCGCGGCAAAGAACTCGTATTGAAGCCCCAGTCGTGTGAGCAATTCGTAATTGGAAAGCGTGACCGAAGGCATCGTGGGCGCCTCGGTGCTGATCAGCATGCTGCTGTCGCTCATGGGCGAGAGCCAGTGAGGCCGGTACCCGATGTCGAGCTGCGCCCAGCTAAATCCGACGCTCAGCATCGTGCCCGTGGGATTCTCCCGGCCGTCGTAGGCCTCGCCGCCGACCCCTATGAGAATATAGTCGCTCGGCTGGACGTAGGCCTGCGCCGAAATTTCCCAAGAGCTGCGATCGGGTAGTCCATATCTGTCCGGGACCGTCGTGTCCGCTCCGGTGGCCGTCGCCAATTCGACGCTCGCATGAGTGATGCCGTTATCGTGTGTGAAGCGGGCAAGGTATCCAGCTACGTGGCGGCACAGCTCGGCGTCGATCGTACAGGCCTTGGGAAGCGCCTGAAGGACCGTCGCCGCGGCAATCGGCCGCGTCATCACCGGCTTGTCTCCGAGGATGAGCACGCGCTCGATCTGGCTTTCGATCTCCGGTTCGAGATTCAATGGGAGATAGGGACTCACGCCGAGGGCGTGCGCGGCGTTACCCGTCACCAGCGACAGCACGGTGATGACCAATAGTGAATTCTTCATGTGCCTTGACGCAGGACGGCGGCTCCCGGGGTGGCTGGGTCTGTGCGCGCCGGACACCGGCGACCGTCCCAGTATCGCATGCGCCCGTTCTCCCATTTCGGCCTCGCAAGCCCCCCGTCCTTCAGTACAATCCGTCCTTTCAAAGAGGCGGTTCCGGAGACGGTCCGGGTCCTGATGGCCTGGACGCGCGGCGCCCTGCACGAAGCAAAAGGTTTGCAATGCGTTTGACACGAGGCTCGTGGAGGCTGCTGGCGACGATCGTGCTGGTGGTCGCGTGCTTTTTTTTGCCGCTGCAGCGGACCGTAGCCCAGGGTGCGGGCGGTGCGACACCCTCCGCTGATGAGATCGAGATCTTCCGCAGCCTGAGCCCGGAACAGCAGGATGCCATCCTCAAACAGCTTGGAGGTGGTGGTGGTGCCGGCTCGAACTCCAACGGACTCGGCCGGCCTTCCCAAACTGGCGAGCGGCAGCAGCAGGATAACGAGGAGGAACGCCCGCAAGGACAGCGAGCGGAAGGCGAGGAAGACCAGACGCGGATCCCCACGCTCACGGGCGAAGACTGGGTGATCATCGAAATCGATTTTACGCTTCCGCCGCGCCCGCTCTCGCCCTCGCTGCAGGCTCTGTTTTTGGGTCAGGGAGCCTCTGCGCCGCAGAACCTGCAGAACCTGCAGAACCTGCAGGCGCTGCAGGGCACGATGGCCGCGGGCCCGAATGCTCCCGGGGCCACAGTGAGCTCCGGGCAATCGCAAGCAGGCGACACCGCCGAGGCGCCTCTTACGGATGAAGAGAAGAAGAATCTCAGGGATCTGATGAATCTGATCCGCTACCACAACCCCTATCGGCTCTCGCGCGACGGAACGCTGACTCTGCCTGGATTTCCCGGCATCACCCTGCTGGGGTTGACTGAGGACCAGGCGACCATGCGGCTGCAGGCGGACCCGACGTTCCACCGCGTGGCGATCAGGCTGACCCGGCTGCCCATCAAGAAGACCGGCTCCGAGGGGCTCAAACCGTTCGGCTACGATCTCTTCGGACGCGCGCCTTCGACCTTCGCTCCGGTCACGAACGTACCCGTACCGGCCGACTACGTCATCGGCTCCGGCGATCAGCTCGAAGTGCAGCTTTATGGAAACCAGAACCGCACCCTGAAGCTGACAGTCAGCCGCGACGGGCGGATCAACTTCCCCGAGCTCGGTCCCGTCAGCGTGGCGGGTCAGCTTTTCAACACCGTGAAGGCGAACATCGAATCCCTGGTCGCGCGACAGATGATCGGCGTGCGGGCGAGCGTGGCAATGGGCGATACGCGCTCGATACGCGTGTTCGTGCTCGGCGAGGCGAAGCGGCCCGGCTCCTACACGATCAGCGGCCTGGGAACGATCACCGCTGCGCTCTTTTCCGCCGGGGGCGTCAAGCCGATCG
>FTEM01002316.1_pt1 | contig 11389 bp, 10 predicted proteins | sample 1640201 | NCBI WGS metagenome assembly FTEM01 (sample SAMEA3914816, study PRJEB12502) | metagenome | biome: forest; material: soil | place: USA | collected 2011-09-16 | depth 0.3 m | reverse complement strand
CTCCTTGTTCATGTTGTATTCCGCCATCACCTGGCCATCCAGGCTCAAGACCAACCTAGCCATGTGCTTTGCCTCGCGTCAGCCGAACCAACCCAGGATCCGGTCAAAAATTCTCGTACGAGCCGGAAAGGCATCGACAACGTGCGCCATGACGACCGAGACGTTGTCCCGGCCTCCATTATCATTCGCCAGTTGAATCAATTGCTTGGCGACAGTATCCAGATTATCACCAAAGGTGTTTATGGTTAAATGAATATCTTCATCTTCAACCATGTCGGACAGGCCGTCAGAGCAGAGCGCGTACACATCGCCCTTCTGGCACGGCACTTCCTGGATCTCGACATCGACGTTCGGCTCGACGCCGAGCGCTCTTGTGACGTAGTTCTTGTTAGCCGCGCGCTGGGCCTCTTCGGCAGAGTAGAACCCGCGGTCGACCAGCTCCTGCAGCAGCGAATGGTCCATGGTGACCTGTTCGAACTTGTCGCTGCGCCGGCGGTACAGCCGTGAATCGCCCACGTGGGCGATGGTGATCTTGTTGTCGAAGAACAAGGCGGCGACCACGGTCGTGCCCATGCCTTCGCATTGGGGCTGCGTTTTCGCCGTCTGGTAGATGATCTTGTTCGCGCGATGAATCGCGTCGCGCATGATGATCGTCGGGCGGGACAGCCCCGACTCGCGATCGGGCAGGCTCATGTCCTCGCGCTCCACGTGCTCGCGCACGAGGTTGACGATGGTCTTGACGGCGATGCCGCTGGCCACTTCGCCAGCGTTGTAGCCGCCCATACCGTCCGCCAGGACCAAAAGTCCGATGTCGGGGTCGAAGGCAATCGTGTCCTCGTTATGTTCGCGGACTTTGCCGGTATCGGTCTGGCCGACGAAGCGCAGCTTGGTCTTCAAGCTCATGCTCCGCGCCTGCCGCCCAGCGGTCCGCTCAATGTGATGCGCGTCACTTTCCCGTCCCCGATGCGAGCCGGCATAAGCTAGCATTGCCCGCTGTGCAGTCCGAGCGGCTGGTCACAAACCGAGCCAATGGATCCTCCCGGGCGCGAATGCTAGCTCAAGTCAGGCCCAAGTAAACCCAAGTTGACTCATCAGCGCATAGATGGCTCGCTCAAATCCAGTTTTTGTGTGCAGTGCCTGTGGTGGCGAGACCCTTAAATGGCAGGGCCAGTGCCCACTTTGTGCCGACTGGAACACACTCGAGCAGCGCTCCATGCCGCGCGCCCGGTCCGTTGCCACGGGCGCGGCGGCTGCCCCCCGTGCCTTGGATTCAGCCCTCGCGGGTGCGGTATCGCGGCTCGCTACCGGCCAGCAGGAGCTGGATCGGGTCCTCGGGGGCGGGCTCGTGCCGGGCTCGGTGACCCTCCTGGGAGGCGACCCGGGGATCGGCAAATCCACTCTGTTGCTGCAGGTTGCCGCACATGTTGCGGCTTCCGGAGCCGTGCTGTACGCCAGCGGTGAGGAGTCGGTAGAGCAGGTCGGCCTGCGGGCGCACCGGTTGGGAGTGACCGCGGCCGGCCTGGCAGTTGTTGCCGAGTCCGACCTCGAGACGATTCGCGGGCTCGCCAGTGACCGCAAGGCTGCGCTGCTGGTCGTGGATTCGATTCAAACGGTGCAATCGGCCAACGTCGCGACGGCGGCGGGCGCTGTTTCGCAGCTTCGGGAGTGCACCGCGGAGCTCGTGCGATTCGCCAAGTCCACGGGCACCGCCATCCTCATCATCGGCCACGTCACGAAGGAGGGCACGATCGCGGGACCCCGCATGCTCGAACACCTCGTCGACACGGTTCTCTACTTCGAGAGCGACGCGGGCAGCCGGTATCGGATCGTGCGCGCGACGAAGAACCGTTTCGGCGCCGTAAATGAGCTCGGCTTCTTCGCGATGGCCGAGGGTGGGCTGCGGGAAGTGCGTAATCCTTCCGCGATTTTCCTCTCGCGGGCGCCGGAACCTGCGGCAGGTAGCATCGTGACGGTGACGCGCGAAGGCGGCAGGCCGCTGCTGATAGAGCTGCAGGCGCTGGTTGATCGTATGCGCTTCGGCGCGCCGCGCCGGATCGCTCAAGGGCTGGATTCCAACCGGGTCGCTATGCTGCTCGCCGTGCTGAACCGACACGCCGCCGTCTCACTGCAGGAGCACGACGTGTTCGTCAACGTCGTCGGCGGACTGGAAATCACCGAGACCGCCTGGGACCTCCCGGTCGTCATGGCCCTGGCCTCGAGCCTGCAGGATCGCGTGATCCCTAACTCCCTGGTTGCCTTCGGTGAGCTGGGGTTGACGGGTGAGGTGCGGCCGGTCGCTTACGGCGACGAGCGTCTGCGGGAGGCGCAGAAACAGGGCTTCAAAACTGCCGTCATTCCGAAAGAGAACGCGCCCCGCAAGCCGCTCGACGGCCTGACCGTCATTGCCGTCTCGCGTGTCGATGAAGCGCTCGCAGCCGCGTTAGCCAGCAGGACCTGATGCCGACTCGGTTTGCTGCGCCGGCCCCGATGTCTCCCCTGGTGGGCCGATGCGCACGGTTCTGATTGCGTTGTCCGCTGTCTGCATGACTTCGAACAGGTAACCGTCAACTCGCAGTGTCGTCCCAGGGTCGGGAATCGTCTCGAGCTGTTCGAGCAACAGTCCGTTTATCGTCTTGGGTCCGTCGGTGGGCAAATGCCACTGCAGGGCCCGGTTCAACGCCCGGATGGTCGTGCTCGCGTTCACGATGTAAACACCCGGACGTTCAAGGTGAATATCCTTGTGCAACACGGTGGCCGGGTCGGTCGTGAATTCGCCAACGATTTCTTCCAGGATGTCTTCCAACGTGACCAGCCCTTCGATGTCACCGTATTCGTTGACTACGAAGGCCAGACGCCGCCGGTTTCGCTGGAATTGCGAGAGTTGCACGTTGAGAGATGTTTCTTCCGGCACGAAATAGGGCTCGCGGCCTCGCGCGATTTCGATCAGCCGGTCACGGGTGAGCGTGCCTCTCGCAAGCTCCTGAGCCACGCGTTTCATGTGCAGGATACCGACGAGGTTATCCAGTTCGCCTTCGTAGACAGGCAGCCTGGTATGCGGTGTGAGGCGCAGTTGGTCGAGTAGATCGTCCCAGTTCTCGCGGACGTCTATCCCAGAGATTTCCTGTCGCGGGATCATGATGTCGTTCACCGTGATCTGCCCTAGATCAAGAATCGACAGCAGCATCTGTCGATGGCGCGCGGGAATCATCGGGCCAGCTTCGGCCACTACGGAGCGCAGCTCCTCGGTACTCAGTGCATTGCTGGCGCGCGACGACCTCCCCACCCCGAATACCATCAGGAGTCCGTACGCGAGTTTGCTTGTGAGCCAGATCAGGGGACGTGCGATGAGCACGAGGGCGCGGTAGATCCGCGCTGAGCTCAACGCGACCGGGTCGGGGCGCGCCGCGGCATAAATCTTTGGCGCCAGCTCGCAGAACACGATCATCACGACGGTCAGCAAGACAACCGCGACGGGCACCGCGTACGAACGGCCTGTGCGCTGCGCGAGGATGGTGGCGATAGAGGAGGCGAATGCGCTGGCTGCGGCCAGGATCACGAGATTGGCGCCCAGCCAGTCGTCGGGTTTCTGGAGCAGCTTCTCCAGCACCTTCGCCGTGGCCTGACCCTCCTGGGCCCGGTGCTTAACCCGGTACCGGTTGACGGACAGCATCGCGACCTCCGTCCCGGAGGAAAACGCGATGATCAGCAGCAGGGCGAGCATGGAAAGCAGGAGAATCAGCGTCGGAGCGTCGTTCAAGGCAGTGTTCCTCGCTGGAGCGTTCTTGCCCGGCCGCACGGCCCGTGGGTGGCCCAGTTTAGTGGTCGGGCACGTCGTTCTGTTACCCCTATAATCGCGGTGTGCCTCTTATCGGTTGAAGCGGTTTCCCATGTTCGACAATCTGACATCCCGGCTCACGCGCACCCTGGACAACCTCCGGGGCCGCGGACGTATCACGGAGGAGAATATCGGCGAAGCCCTGCGGGAGGTGCGGGTAGCGCTCCTGGAGGCCGATGTGGCCTTGCCGGTGGTTCGCTCCTTCATCGATGCCGTCAAGGCGAAGGCGGTCGGCACCGAGGTGTCCGCAAGCCTGACGCCCGGCCAGGCGTTCATCGGCATCCTGCACCGCGAGCTCGTAGAGCTGATGGGCGGACCCCGAGCCGGCATCAACCTGCGGGCGCAGCCGCCTATCATCGTGCTGCTGGCGGGCCTGCAGGGCGCCGGAAAGACAACTACGGCCGCAAAATTGGCACGCTGGCTGATCGAGCGGGAGCGCAAGCGTGTCCTGCTCGTCAGCACGGACGTGCGCCGCCCTGCTGCCATGCTGCAGCTCGAGCGTCTTGCCCAGCAGGTCGGCGCAGACTACTTTCCGGCCCGAACCGAGGAACGTCCAGCCGATATTGCCCGCAATGCACTGGATGAAGCCAAGCGTGGGGTGTTTGACGTCCTGATTGTCGACACGGCCGGCCGACTCCATGTTGACGAAGCGCTCATGGAGGAGGTTCGTGAGATCGAGGCCGCGGTTACCGCGGCAGAACGGTTGTTCGTCGTGGACGCGATGGCTGGACAGGATGCGGTCAACGCGGCGCGTGCGTTCGGCGCGACTCTCGACCTGACAGGCGTGATTTTGACGAAGGCCGACGGAGATGCACGCGGCGGCGCTGCTTTGTCCGTCCGCCAGGTCACCGGAAAGCCGATCGTGTTCATCGGCGTTGGTGAAAAGACTGAAGCGCTCGAGCCGTTCGATCCGGAGCGCATGGCTTCACGCATCCTCGGCATGGGCGATGTCGTAAGTCTCGTCGAGCAGGTCCACCGGCAAGTCGATACGCAGGAAGCGGAGCGGCTGGCGCGAAAGGTCGTCAAAGGCAAGGGCTTCGACATGGCCGACCTGAAGGGCCAGCTCGAGCAGTTGCAGAAGATGGGCGGGGTCGGGGCCCTGCTGGACAAGCTGCCCGCCGGTGCCGCCCAGAAAGGCGCGGTTTCCGCGGATCAGGGTGACCGGGATCTGCGCCGCCAGATCGCCATCATCAATTCAATGACCCCGCGCGAGCGGCGCAATCCCGGCATCATCGACGGCTCGCGGCGCCGCAGGATTTCCAAGGGCGCCGGCGTCCAGGTGCAGGACGTCAACCGGCTCCTGAAGCAGTTCCTGGAAATGCAGCGGGTGATGAAGAGCATGAAAGGGGGGCGGCTGCAGCGCCTGATGAGCTCCTTCAAGGGCGGGATGCCGCCCGGCATGCCGCCGCGCGGTTGAAGCGCCGGCGCGATCGCGGTTGAAGCGCCGGCACGATCTGAAAACGGGTCCCGGCAGGCTCCATAAATATCTGGCAGAACAACCCTCTAAACGCGTAGAATCCGCGCTCTTTTTTGGGCCACTGAATCCGCATCGCCTGGCAAGCCAAGCGCCCGCGGCGGATGGCCGTAACGGAACCGAGAGCAAAACGACCATGGTAACCATACGCCTGACGCGGCGCGGGGCGCGGAATCAGCCCTTCTATCACGTTGTAGTGACGGACAGCCGCAAGCGCCAGGGCGGCCTGAGCCTTGAGCACGTCGGATACTTCAATCCGATCGCCCGCCGCAGCGAGACGAAGCTCAAGCTCGATCTCGCACGCATCGACTACTGGGTGTCCCAGGGCGCACAGCAGTCCGACCGCGTGCGCACGCTTGTCTCTTCCTACCGGAAGCAGGCGACCGCTTAAGTTTGAAGGAGGACGGCGCGGGTGACACGTCCGGCGCCGCCGCTCGAGTGAGTTGGATCGAGCTCGGCCGCGTTGGCGCCCCGTTCGGCGTCAAGGGGTGGGTGCATATCGACTCCCACACCGACCCGCCTGAAGGGCTGCTGAACTACTCCAGGTGGGTACTGCGTCTTGCCGGCGGCGAGCGCGTGTCGCGCGGGGTCGCGGAGGCACGGACGCACGGCGAGAAGCTCGTTGCGCGATTCGAGAATATTGAAGATCGGGATGCTGCGGCGGCGTTGCGAGGTGCGACGATCGAAATCGATCGCGCCGATCTGCCGCCGCCCAAGGCGCGGGAGTATTACCGCGCCGACCTGATCGGGCTGAAAGTTCGCAGCGTCGCGGGCATCGAGTTGGGGAAGGTGCGGCATTTCGTCGACTCCCCGGCCGGGGCGCTGATGGTCGTGCAGGACAGCGACGGGCGCGAGCACTGGGTGCCGGCGGTTCCCGAGTACCTGCAGAAGGTCGATCTGGCAGCGGGCGCGATTGTCGTGAATTGGCCGCCGGAGTCGGACCGGTAAAACGGAAGCTTAGAATAGCGGCGCCATGAAACTTCAGGTGGTGACTCTATTCCCGGAGATGATTGCCGGCGCGGCGCGGTTCGGTGTGCTGGGACGGGCGATCGAACGCGGTCTGCTCGAAGTGGGGACGGAAGACCCGCGAGTGCATACGGACGATGTCCATCGCACCGTGGACGACAGGCCCTATGGCGGCGGACCGGGAATGGTGATGAAGCCCGAGCCGCTGCTGGCGGCGATCGGCGCGGCGCATGCGCGACTGCCGCCGGGAAGTCCGAGGATTTACCTGTCCGCGCAGGGCGAGCCCTTCAGCCAGGCGCGGGCACAGGAGCTGGCGGCGCTGCCGGGGTTTCTCCTGGTGGCGGGACGCTACGAAGGTGTCGACGAGCGGGTGGTCGAGCTCGGCATCGACCGCGAGCTGTCTGTAGGAGATTACGTGCTCTCGGGCGGAGAGCTGCCCGCCCTGGTCGTGATCGACGCGGTGGCGCGGCTTCTGCCGGGAGTGCTGGGAGATGAAAGGTCCAGCGAGGAAGACTCCTTCGTCGCAGGGCTCCTGGACTGGCCGCATTACACGCGGCCAGAGGTGTTTGCGGGATTGTCGGTGCCGCCGGTGCTATTGTCTGGCAATCACGCTGACATTCGCCGTTGGCGCCTGCGACAGGCAGTGGAGCGCACCTGGCGCCGCCGGCCGGATCTGCTTGCGGATCTCAAGCCGGGCTGCGAGGCGAGCCGTTTATTGAATGAGTTTCTCGCCGCACGCGCGGCGGGGACTTCAGATCGGTGAGCAGGCAAAAGTCACGCCTTTTGCCGGCGGGTCGAAAGGGCCGCAGGCCGCTTTCGACAGTAAACAGAGGATGAGACACATGAACAAGATCATTCAGGAACTCGAGAAAAAGCGCATGACCCGTGAGGTCCCGGACTTCAAGCCGGGCGACACGGTCGTCGTGCAGGTCAAGGTCGTCGAAGGCGATCGCGAGCGCGTACAGGCGTACGAAGGTGTCGTGATCGCGATCAGCAATCGCGGTCTGAACTCTTCGTTCACGGTCCGCAAGATCTCGCACGGCGAGGGCGTAGAGCGCGTTTTTCAGACTCACAGTCCCGCCATCAGCGAAATCGCCGTGAAGCGCCGGGGCAGCGTGCGTCGCGCAAAGCTGTACTACCTGCGCGACCTGTCGGGCAAAGCGGCGAGGATCGAGGAAAAGATCTGACCGGGCTGTGCTTTCCGCCGGACGTGACGGCCGCGTACGCGGCGACACGCCCGCGCGTGCTTTCTGAATTGCGGTGCGGCAGGTAATGCGTTTCGTGCGCTCTTTTCTGATCGGACTGTGGCGCGGCCTCGATGGGCTGCGCAAATTCCTGCACCTGCTGCTGCTGCTGGTCGTCTTCGGCTTCATTTTTGGCGCTCTGCACGTGTCCGTGCCGAACGTGCCGTCGAAGGCGGCACTGCTCGTGGCTCCCGAAGGCCAGTTGGTCGAGCAGCTCAGCGGGGACCCGCTGGAGCGCGCCGTCCAGGGCGCGCGCGGCCAGGGACGCGCCGAGTCGCTTCTCTGGGACCTGACCGATTCCATCCGCGTGGCCGCCAAGGACAAGCGCATTGCGGTCCTCGCAATAGATCTGGAGAAATTCGAAGGCTCGGGCCAGCCGACCCTGGAAGAGCTGGCGCGCGCCATCCGTGAGTTCCGGGCGAGCGGCAAGAAGGTGATCGCCTACGGGACGGAGCTGACGCAGGACAAGTATTACATCGCCGCGCAGGCTGATGAGATTTACGTCGACCCGCTCGGGTTCGTGCTCATCGACGGTTACGACCGTTATCGGATGTTCTTCAAGCAGGCCCTCGACAAACTCGGTGTCGACATCAATGTATTTCGCGTCGGCGCCTTCAAGAGCGCGGTGGAGGAATACACGCGGACGGACATGTCGCCGGAGGATCGCGCGGAAAGCCTCGCCTATCTCAACGTGATGTGGTCCAGCTACCAGGCTGCGATAACTCGTGCGCGGAAGCTGCCGCCCGATGCTCTCTCGACCTATGTGAGCACGTTGGCGACGAAAGTTACCGCGCAGAACAACAACGCCGGTCGCGTGGCGCTCGATGCCGGACTCGTGACCGGAATCAAGACTCGCCAGGAAGTCGAGAAGCGGCTCATCGATCTCGTGGGCGCCGACGATTCGAGCGGCTCGTTCAACTCCGTCTCCGAAACCAACTACGTCCGCATCGCGCGGGCGCAAATGAAACTGCACTCGACCGGCAAGGCGCGCGTGGGAATCATCGTTGCTTCCGGGGAGATCCTTGACGGCGATCAGCCGTCGGGCACGATCGGCGGCGACTCGACGGCGCGCTTGATTCGCGAGGCGCGGCTCGACAAGGACGTGCATGCCGTCGTGCTCCGCGTCGATAGTCCGGGAGGCAGCGTTCTGGCCTCCGAACAGATTTATCGCGAAGTTCTCGCCCTGCGCGCGGCCGGCAAACCGGTGATCGTCTCGATGAGCGATTACGCGGCTTCCGGTGGCTATTACATCTCGGCGCCCGCGGATGAGATCTGGGCGAGCCCGGCGACGCTGACCGGCTCCATCGGTATCTTTGCCATCATTCCGACAGTCGACAAGACTTTGGGCAAGGTCGGCGTGACCGTCGACGGAGTGGGGACGACGCCGCTATCGGGCGAGCTGCGGATCGATCGGCCGCTCGGCGAGGAAGCCCGCTCGCTGCTGCAGTCGCAGATCCTGCGCGGCTACGAGGAATTCCTGGGGCGGGTGTCAGCCGGGCGGAAGATGACTCGCGACCAGGTCGATTCCATCGCGCAGGGCCACGTCTGGGCCGGCTCGGACGCCAAGCGACTGGGGCTGGTCGATCAGTTGGGTTCGTTCGATGACGCCGTGAAGGCGGCGGCGCGGCGCGCCAAGCTCACCGACTACGATGTCGAGTTCATCGAGCCCGAGATGTCGTGGGCCCAGGAGCTCGTGATGAATGCCAAGATCCGCGGCTCCCGCCTGATGATTCAGGCGTTCGGTCCGGATCGGGACACACAGGCGCTGCTGCAGGTCGCGAGCCAGTTCGACCCGTTGCGGCGGGAAGTGGAGCGCCTCAGCCGCTTCAGCGTGCGCAACCGCGTGTACGCGTACTGTTTCTGTGGAGCGGAATAGAGGTAGGCGTACCGCTTCCGAGGCGTAGACCTACAGGCTCGCCCAGTCCAGGATGACCTTGCCGGATTTTCCGGAGCCCATGGTCTCGAAGCCCTTTTCGAACTCCTGCACGTCGAAGTGGTGCGTGACGAGGGGCTCCAGCTTCACTCCGCTCTGCAGCAGGCTTGCCATCTTGTACCAGGTCTCGAACATCTCGCGGCCATAGATCCCCTTGAGCGTCAGGCCCTTGAAGATCACCTGGTTCCAGTCGATCGAGGTGTCCCCGGGCGGAATGCCGAGGATCGCGATCGAGCCGCCGTGATGCATCGTCCGCAGCATCTCGCGGAAGGCCGCGGCATTGCCGGACATTTCGAGCCCGACATCGAAGCCCTCCTGCATCCCCAGATCCTTCATGGTCGCATCGAGCGACTCGCGCTGCACGTTGATGGCTCGCGATGCGCCCATCTTGCGTGCGAGATCGAGGCGATAGTCGTTCACATCGGTGATCACGACATGGCGCGCGCCGACGAAGCGGGCGATGGCGGTTGCCATGATTCCGATCGGACCGGCGCCGGTGATGAGCACGTCCTCGCCGACCATGTTGAAGGCGAGCGCCGTGTGGGTCGCGTTGCCGAACGGATCGAGAATGGCCGCGATGTCGTCGTTGATCGAGTCGTTCAGCTTGAACGTGTTGACGGCTGGAATCGAGAGGAACTCCGCGAAGGCACCCGGGCGATTGACTCCCACGCCGACGGTGTTGATGCACAGATGGCGCCGGCCGGCGCGGCAATTGCGGCAGTAGCCGCAGGTGATGTGGCCTTCACCGGAAACGCGGTCGCCGATGCTCAAGCCGCGCACTTCCGAGCCCATCTCGACGATGCGCCCGGAATACTCGTGGCCGACCGCCATGGGCACCGGAATCGTCTTCTGCGCCCACGCATCCCAGTTGTAGATGTGCATGTCGGTGCCGCAGATCGCCGTCTTGGCGATCTCGATGAGCACATCGTTGGGTCCGACTTTCGGCTCCGCGACGTCATCGAGCCAGATGCCCGGCCGCGCTTCTTTCTTCACTAGTGCTTTCACGAGATCACTCCGAGGTCACGGCCGACGGCCGTGAACGCATCTATGGCTTTTTCGAGCTGCTCGCGGCTCAGCGCCGCCGACATCTGCGTGCGGATGCGCGCCTGGCCCTTGGGGACGACCGGAAAAGAAAACCCGATAACGTAGACGCCGCGCTGCAGAAGCTGCTCGGCCATGCGGCCGGCCAGGGCGGCATCCCCGAGCATCACCGGGATGATCGGATGCTCGCCAGGCTTGAGGCTGAAGCCGGCGCGTTCAAGGCCGCCGCGGAAGAATTTCGTGTTTTCGAACAGCTTCGCCCGCAGTTCCGGCGAGTGTTCGAGCAGGTCCAGAACCCGCACGCTCACCGCGGCCACCACCGGCGGGATGCTGTTCGAGAACAGGTATGGGCGCGAACGCTGACGCAGCCACTCGACGACTTCCCGTCGCGATGAGATATATCCGCCGCTTGCGCCTCCCAACGCCTTCCCCAGCGTTCCGGTCAGGATGTCCACCCGGTCCATCACTCCGCAGTGCTCATGCGTGCCGCGGCCTCTGTCACCCATGAAGCCGGTCGCATGCGAATCGTCGACCATGACCAGCGCGTCGTAACGCTCCGCGAGGTCGCATATGCCGCGCAGATTCGCGATGCTGCCGTCCATTGAAAACACGCCATCCGTCGCAATCAGACGGGTGCGGGCCGACTGTGTCTGCTGCAGGCAGCTTTCCAGCTCCACCACGTCGTTGTTGGCGTAACGGTGGCGCTGGGCCTTGCACAGGCGGATACCGTCGATGATGCTCGCGTGATTCAAGGAGTCGGAGATCACAGCGTCCCGCTCGTCGAGCAGAGTCTCGAAAAGCCCCCCGTTCGCATCGAAACAGGAGGAATAGAGAATGGTGTCTTCGGTGCCCAGGAAGCGGCTCAGGCCTGCTTCGAGTTGCTTGTGCACGCTTTG
>FTEM01002210.1_pt1 | contig 11410 bp, 10 predicted proteins | sample 1640201 | NCBI WGS metagenome assembly FTEM01 (sample SAMEA3914816, study PRJEB12502) | metagenome | biome: forest; material: soil | place: USA | collected 2011-09-16 | depth 0.3 m | reverse complement strand
GAGGCCCGGCTGCGCCGAAGAGCCTGCAGGAACGAATTGCGCTGCGCCATCTAAACGTGCGACACCGGGAAAGGGCGAATTCTAGGGCTTCGGGCGCTGTACCGCTCGATGGTGTTTAGCCGGCCGCTCGAAGGTGCGTATCAGACTGCGCAGGTGTCCGTCGGGTTCCGCAAGGTTGGATCCCGGACCGACAGGTTTTGCGCACCGGTTCCCCTGTCCTGGCTTGCGAGGCGTCACGGCCACTCGCCGGCTGGCAGCTCCCAGCGCGACTCGCCGCTGAGCACACCCTGCGGATCGAATCGGCGTTCCGTTAGAACGAAGGCTCCGGCAGGCTCCAGTAGGAGCACGGTCGATGAGCGCGTTCCATAATCCGGATGCAGCACGAACGGCGCCGAGAGGATTTTTTCCCATTCCGCGGACAGCCCCGTCTGCGGCAGCTCCTCCTCGCTGGCCACCCGGGCGCGGTCGTTGAGGATCGCAAACAGCTCGGTTTCCGTTGCCTGCGCTGTGCCCAGCCAAGTCTCGAACTCACGCCGCACGCGCCGCAGCTTCGGCCAGGGGGTATCGAGGAACTGGTTCGACAGTCCGTAGACCCCGGCAGGCAGGGAGCGGCTGAACGGATCGCCCCCGGCCGGGCTACCTCTATTAGACGCATACCACAGTGATTCTTCGTCCGATAGCAGCAGATTGAAGCCCGAATAGGCCGGGGCATTCGGCTCGAGCGCGGCGAGAAAAGCGCCTGCGCTGCCCGCGGTGCCCAGATACTGGGGAATGAGGTTGCCGCGCGAGGGCGCGTCCGGGTGCGCCGGCTGCAAGTCTCTGAAGTTAGTGACCACTCCGAAGCGTCTGCGCCGATCCAAGCCGAGCCACGTTCCGTTGGCGCGCAGGTCGCGGCCCGCAAGGATGTCGTTTGGCTCAGGCCACTTGGCTAGCGGCGCAGCGGGCCTACCGTGAAACTCGTCGCGGTTCGCCGCCACGACGAGGCGGTAGCGCGGATGCGTCTTCCAGGCGACGACGAGCAGGCACATTCGCAGGTCAACCGTCGCCTTCGAGCCAGGTCGAAATCAGGCGAAACGAAATCGAGTGCGATGGGGGGACGAGCGGCACGCCCTCCGATCGGACCTGTGCGCGCGTGAACCATTGCGCATCTTCCAACTCGGAGCCGACGACGATAAGACTGCCGGGCTGCGCTATAGCCTGAAAGCCGATCATCAGCGAGGACGGGAACGGCCAAGGTTGGGACGAGTCGTAGCGGACGCGGCTTACCTGCACGCCCGTTTCCTCCATGACTTCGCGTGCCACCGCGTCTTCGAGGCTTTCTCCGGGATCCACAAATCCGGCGATCGTGGAGTAGCGTCCAGGCGGCCAGCCGGCCTGTCTTCCGAGAAGCGCGCGTTCGCCGTCCGTGACCAACACGATGATCGCGGGATCGAGGCGCGGAAAGAACTCGTGGCCGCAGCTATGTCTGGTGCAGCGGATCAAATGTCCGGCGCGAGCCGGGAGCGTGGTAGCGCCGCAAATCCCACAGTATTGATGCCGTGATCGCCAGATGGTGAGCGCCCGCGCGTATGCCAGCAGCCCTGCTTCTTCTGCGGGGAGCTGCGGCGCGAGCGGACGAAGCTCCTCAAATCCGGTTTCTGCGGGTACATCGACGATAGTGGCAGCGTCGAGGTCGACCAGCACGCAGCGAACCCCTCGGAACCAGCCGAGAAGGACGAAGTTGCGCGGATCAACCCCGCGCAGGACGGGATGGGTCCCTGCAACGAACTCAATCGCAGGTTGCGGCTTCTTGCGCATCAAATGCGTCGTTCCGCGCCCGATGACGAACAAGGTGCTCTCGTCTGCCAGCGCGGCCTCGAGCCAATCGGGAGCCTCGCGAGCCTCCGCGCGCCGTTCGATATAGGGACCTGAGAAGAAATTGGGCCGATCGGTGTCCATTGGGAAGCCGCTTGTCCGAACAGGATCACCCGATTCTATCAGCGCCCATGCGTCGGACAGCGCACCAGTCTGCACGGGTGCTCGAGGGGCCCAGTGATCAGCGCGCACGTCGAACTCCACCGGTCAGTGCAGGCGTAGAGCTCTTGACCCATCTGCGCCTGCATGACGCGTCGCCGGGGTCAGCGCGGGCGCAGGGGACCTGCGCAGTGATGGCAGCGCGGGTCGCGCATGGGGAATCGCTCCACCACAACCAGGCTGCCGCACTCCTTGCACGTATCGAGTCGAAGCTGGTCGCCACGAACCAGGGCCGTGGTGAGAAAGACCGCGTGCTCGAACGAGATCTGCGAGGACGGAATGTACGCACGGTAAGCTTCGAAGGCGTGACAGAGCAGGGCGCCGCGCGCAACGCCTGGCAGCGGCTGTCCGGAATCGGCAGCGGCGAGCGCCGGCATCACACCAATTAGACACAACAGGCTCGCCAGCACGGCGGTTTCCTGTTGGATGCGCAACGACCGCGTGAAGTAAGCGATCTGGTGAGGCGACTTGCCGCGATGCCGCGGAACGTGCCGCGCGCCACGGCGCATGTATGAGCGATAGAGCTTGCGGATCCGGTCATCCGTCAGCCCGGTCCAGGTACGAATCGTCCGGGTGCGCGCTTCGTGCCGCAGGAAGCGTAAAGCGAGCTCCAAGCGTGACCAGTCCCTGCTGTAGCGATCTTCCAATATGCGCATGTTCATTCCCTCGAGTGATGCCGCAGCCGACACTATTGGGTCAGCCGCATGCAGAACACAACATGAGAAATACCCGAAAACACCGAGAAATGCGCTGCGGTCTTGTGCACGCATTCCAGTTACCATGATGTCGAAGGGAGGCACATGTCATGAACACACGATGTGAACAAGAACAAGCGGACGGCTTTGAGGCGGGAGGCGAGTTGCGTACGTGGCCGCACGCTGAGATGTTTGAAGCACTTACAGCGATCAACGAAGAATGTCTGGAGCTGTTGGCGGCGCAATCCATGGCGCGGACGCTGCAGGCGCAGCCGATACTGCGTGAGTTGGCGGAACTGTGGCGCACGTTGGATGCGGGTGCGCGCCGCCGTGCTGCCGCATGTCCGTACCTGATCGTCGACGCCGGATTCGCCGATGCACGCCGTTGGAGATTTCCAGGTGCACACGCAGTGTGCGAGCCCGAAGCTGCGGAGCTGAGTTCGCCCTTTTTCACGGTTCCAGGCGCCAACATCGTGATCCGGAGAGTCTTACAGTACGCACGCGAGCTGGCACGCACGCAGAACCTCGCTGCGCGGTTGCTACTGGGAATGCCATCGCACTGCGCTACCCTGATCGCGGGATGCACGCTTCGGCAGATCGACGATGTCGCCGAACGCCATCCGGCATGGCTGAAGCCGCGATGGCCCGGTCGGATTCAGGTGTGGCGGGAGTTTCTCATTGCGGCGCGATCGGGAGACGCAGATGCGCTCGAGCTTGCGCGCATGCACGGACTCCAACTCCTCGCTGCCGAAGCGCGGTCGTCTGCCGTGCCCTGACGGTGCAAATTATGTAAAAATGTCTGCGATGTGCTCCACGGACGGAACAGCACGACGATTTTGCGCGGGGGTAACATCGACGCGCTGCGCCTACTTTCCGGGGGAAGAATCATGAAGAAGTCGAATCGCTCGGCCGCGCGGCGCATCACTGCCGTGATCCTGGGGGTGAGCCTCGCCAGTGCTGCGCTCGCTGACGGTCCTTCGGGTTACCAGCAGGGTGCGGGCGGAAGCCCGGTTTCCGGTGCCGCCGGAACCTCGGGGGCCGTCGGAGCAGACGGCTTGCAGAAGTGTGACAAGGCGATGGGCGCGATGGCAGTCGCCGAGCCGCAGAACTATGCCACCCAGGCGCTCTCGACTTACGGGCTGCAGACCCCGACCAGCCTGATCCGCCTGATGATTCAGCAGTCCAACTGCTTCCTGGTGGTCGAGCGCGGGATGGGAATGCAGAACGCGATGCAGGAGCGCCAGCTTGCGGCCTCGGGTGAGTTGCGTCAGAACTCGAATCTCGGCGGCGGCCAGATGGTCGCCGCGGATTTCATTCTGACTCCCAACGTCGTCTTCTCCGAGAACAATGCCGGGGGCCTTGGCGGCACCGTCAGCGGTCTCCTGGGCCGCCACAACGCGGTCCTCGGATCCGTCGCCGGCGGCCTGAAATTCAAGGAAGCCCAGACCAGCATGCTGGTCACCGACTCCAGGAGCGGGTTGCAGGTGGCGGCGGCCGAGGGCAGCACGCGCAAGGCGGACCTGAATCTGGGCGGAATGCTGACGGGCAGCACCGCCGGCGGCTCGGTCGGAGGCTACGGAAACACCAACGAGGGCAAGATCATCGCCGCCGCGCTCATGGACAATTACAACAAGATCGTCCTCGCCGTACGCAACGATCCGAGCCTGCAGCGCCAGGTGGGCTCGCTGCGCGATGAAGCGGCCAGGAAGACCGTCTCCGGTGCGGTGTTCAACGATGGCGACGTGGTCTCCCCGAAAATCGCGAACGTGCCGCTTCTGGCCCAGCCCAAGGACGGCTCGAAGGTACTCGCAACGCTCGGGCGAGCTGAGGAGCTGGTCGTGATCGGACCTGAGCAGGACGGCTACCTCAACGTGCAGGGCTCGGCCGCCTCCGGCTGGATCCGAAAAGTGCTGGTCGTGCGTCACTAAGGAAGAATGCAGTGCACTACATGCTGATGTACGACTTCGCCCCGGATTACATGGAACGCCGCGCCGAATTCCGAAACGAGCACCTGGCACTCGCCTGGAGCGCGCACGAGCGCGGCGAAGTGGTTCTCGGCGGCGCGCTGGCGGAGCCCTCCGATGCCGGATTACTGCTCTTTCAGAGCGATTCGCCGGCACCCGCCGAGCGGTTCGCTAACGCAGACCCCTACGTCAGGAACGGTCTCGTTACCCGCTGGCGCGTGCGGCTATGGACCACGGTGGTCGGAAAGGACGCCACCACACCGGTGCGGCCACCCCCGAAATAACGAGCGGCGCCCGCTGCGCCGGTTTATGTGCGGCGGATGGCGGATGGCCGCTGCGCAGCGTAGGCCAAGGCTCCAACACCGAGTAGATCGATTGCGTCGCTGCATCGCCCGCCAGGCCATGACGGAGGATGGGACGGCGACTGCCGCCCACGCATTCGCGGCGTAACACCGACTGCGCACCCATGCCAACTGACCGGCCGCGCCAACCGACCGGCCGCGCCAACCGGCAACCCAAGCATTCGCGGCGCAACGCCAACCGGGCACCCATGCCAACCGGCGGCCCACGCCGGCGACCCCGCCCGCGCCGTCCCGCCCTCGCGCCAACTGGCTGCCTCGCCGTCCGCCGCTCATGTCGTCCGACCGCTTCCTCTCCGTGTCCGTTTTTGACCGCCTCTAGTCCGGTACATCGGTGGCGCGGCCTCCTTTCGTTCGCCATGATGTGTCCATTCCAGGCTCATCGGATACCCGCACACATGCAACAGGCACTCCTTGTCATCGACGTCCAGGAATCGTTCCGCCAGCGTCCTTACTGGCAGGGCGAAGAGGCCGCCGCCTTCCTCGCAAACGTCCAGGTCCTGATTGATCGCTGTCACGCCCGCGGTGTACCTGTTCTGCAGGTCTTTCACCAGGAGCTTGCGGGCGATGCGGGCGATCCGTTCTCGGCGAAGTCGGGGTTCGTGCGCGCGATGCCAGAGCTTTCGCTCCGTGCCGATGAGGTCTTCTACAAGCATGTTCATTCGGCGCTCTTTGGCAAATCGCGAGAGGGCACCACTCTCGAAGCATGGCTGCGCAGTCACGGCGTCGAAGAAGTCCTCATAACAGGCATCCGCACCGAACAGTGTTGCGAGACCACAGCGCGGCACGCAAGCGACTCTGGTTTCAAAGTGCGTTACGTGACCGACGCGACCCTCACTTTCCCCATGACATCCAAGTCCGGTCGAAAGTTTTCGCCCGCGGATCTTCGCGAGCGAACCGAGCTCGTGCTGGATGGCCGCTTTGCACGCATCGTTGCTTGCGCCGAGGCACTAGGATGAGCGCATCGTGAAAGACGTTCTTTTCGCCGTGTTACCCGGCGTGGTCCTGCTCGACCTGGCAGGGCCCGCCGAGGCGTTTCGGATCGCAGATCGCAAAGTTCCCGGCAGCTACCGCCTGCGCTTCATTGCGGCGGTCGACAAAGTGCAGTCCGCAATTGGATTGCAGCTCAGCGCGTTGGAGCCTCTGCCGCCAACTCTCGACGCAGACGCGATCGTCGTGCTGACAGGCGTGTCGGGAAAGACCGTCGATCTTGCCGAACCCTCGACCGCGAGCCTGATTGAATGGCTGCAGTCGGGAGTTGCCAGCCCGGCCTCGTTGGTTTGCGTGTGTGCGGGGAGCGTCATTGCCGGCAAGGCCGGCTTCCTCTCGGGGAAGGAATGCACGACGCACCATTCTCACATCGAAGAGCTACGCAGCGTGGCGCCGCAGGCGCATGTGCATGACAACCGTATATTCGTTGAGGACGGCCGGGTGATGACGAGCGCCGGAGTTACGGCCGGGCTGGATCTCGCGCTCCACGTCATCGCTCAGGACCTCGGTCCGCGCGTTTGTGCGGATGTGGCCCGTGATCTGGTCGTCTACATGCGGCGTGCCGGCACCGACCCGGCTCTATCCCCATGGGTGCTGCATCGAAATCACCTTCATCCGGCCGTACACAGGGTTCAGGATGCGGTCAATCGTCGCCCGGCAGCGCCGTGGACTTCGCGTGATCTCTCGGCAGTCGCATGCACGAGTGCCCGCAATCTCGCACGGCTGTTCTCCGAACACGCACGATGCTCGCCTCTCGACTACGTGCAATTGATCCGATTTGCGATGGCGAAGGAGTTGGTGACCCAGAGCCGGCTCGATATCGAGCATATTGCAGCCAAGGCCGGCTTTCGCTCCGCTCAGCAGTTGCGACGTGTGTGGGCGCGGTGGGAATCCGCGCCACCCAGTGCGTTCAGAGCGATGCAGTCTTAACCGAGAATGGAGTCGGACGTGGGAATCACGCGTTCTTCACTATTCAACACCGAATCGCAGGACGGCTGAACACCCCGCGATGCGTCGCCTCGTTAGAACATCTCCGAGGCGCCTGGCGGCGTCACGTCCAGTTTGTGCCGCGAAGGAATGAAGTCGCCGGTGATCATGTTCTCGTAGGGCTGTCCCGGGCCGACCATCGGATAGACCCCGGCGTCCCGGTCGATCACGACTTCCAGGAAGGCCGGTCCTTCGAACTTCATGAACTCTTCGATCACCCGCGGCACATCTTCCTTGCGGTCGAGCCGCACGGCATAGCGGAATCCGTCCGCTTGCGCGGTCTTGATGAAGTCCTTCTTATGCAGCGAGCGGTCGCTCGCCGACAGGCGGCCCTTGTGAAACAGCTTCTGCCACTGCTTCACCATGCCGTCGCCGAAATTGTTGAGCACCACGACCTTGATCGGCAGGTCGTACGTCGTGACGGTCTCGAGCTCGCCGATGTTCATGCGGATGCTCGAGTCGCCATCGATGTCGATGACCAGGCGGCGCGGATTTGCGATCTGCGCGCCGATGGCGGCAGGCAGCCCGAAACCCATCGTTCCCATGCTGCCGGACGTGAGCCACGAACGCGGGTGCCGGAAATCGCAGTATTGCGCGGCCCACATCTGATGCTGGCCGACGCCGGTGCTGATGATCGCTTCGCCCTTCGCGTGGCGGTTGATCTCTTCGATCACATAGTAGGGTTGTATGTGCTCGCTCGCGCGGTCGTAGTTCATCGCGTACACGCGCTTCAGCTCCGCAAGCTCCGCGTGCCATGTGCTGTAGTCGGGCTGAAACTTCTCGCGGCGGCCGTACTCGGTCAGCGTCTGTAGCGCGTCAGAGAGCAGGCCGATATGGCTCCAATGAGCACGCTTGACCTTGTTGACCTCCGCGCGATCGATATCGAAGTGGGCAATGCGCTTGGCATTTCTTGCGAACTTCGCCGGCACGCCCGCGACGCGATCGTCGAAACGCGCGCCAACGGCTATCAGGAAGTCGCAGTCATCCACGGCGTAGTTGGCGAACGCGGTGCCATGCATTCCGAGCATCCGCATCGCGAGCGTGTGCGTCGTATCGATGGCGCCGATTCCCATCAGGGTCGTCACGATCGGAATGCCGAATGTCGAGGCGAACTCGGTCAATGACCCGGCCGCATTCGCGTTGATCACGCCGCCACCAGCGTAGATGAGTGGCCGCTTCGCTTCGGCGAGCATCTCGAAAAAGTGGGTAACTTCGTGCCCTTCGAGCAATCGATCGGCGAGCTCGTTCATCCGCCGGCGGTAACCGGGAATGGGCAGCATGCCGCCGCCGTTGAAGACGCCTTCCCAGTTCTGGACGTCCTTCGGCACGTCGACAACGACTGGGCCTGGTCGGCCCGTGCGTGCGATTTCGAACGCCGTGCGGATCGTGGCCTCTAGCCGTGTGGGATCCGTGACCAGGAAAATATGCTTGGCGACCGCGCCCATGATCGACGGCACGGGGGCCTCTTGGAATGCATCGGTCCCGATGGCTGCCGTCGCGACCTGGCCGCAAATCACGACGATAGGGATCGAATCGGCCATGCAGTCGCGCACTGGCGTCACGGTGTTCGTCGCGCCGGGGCCGGACGTGACAATGCAGACACCCACGCGACCCGTGGCGCGAGCGTAACCGGCAGCCATGAATCCCGCGCCCTGCTCATTGGCCGGGACGATCAGGGGAATCTGTGGCTCGCCCGCGGTGGCCTGCTGCTCGTTGAACAGGAATACCGCATCGTAGGTCGGCAGGATCGCGCCGCCGCTGTAGCCGAAGATGGCCGTCACGCCCTCGTCGGCGAGCACTTGCATGATCATCCGGGCGCCCGTCATCCGCTGTCCGGCAAGCGGATGTCCCGCGGGGCGGGGTTGGATCACCGTATCGCTCATTGCAGGGGGGCTCTCATGGCTCGCGAATCTGGGCAACCCCCCGAGGGTAGCAGCTTGGATCTACGGTGCAAATCCACCGGCTCAGTCACCGCAAGGCCTCAAATAGGCCCCTGGGCAGAGTTTCCAGCGCGAGCGTGGCTCGAACCCCACGGAATCCTTTATTCTGCAGGCGTCCTTCCCCCGTTGCTGCCAGCCAATGCGTCATATCATCGCGATTCTGCTCCAGAACGAAGCCGGCGCCCTTACCCGCGTCGCCGGCCTGTTTTCCACTCGCGGCTATAACATCGAGTCCCTGTCGGTAGCGCCGACGGACGATCCGACCGTATCGCGCCTAACGCTCGTTACAAAAGGCTCCGATGCGGTCATCCAGCAGATCGCCAATCAGCTCAACAAGCTGGTTGACGTCGTCAGCATCGAGGACATGACGCGCGGCGAGCACCTCGAGCGGGAGCTCGTACTGCTCAAGCTGAAAGTACGTCCCGACAGGACCGACACGGTCCGAGGTTATGTCGTACGGACCGGTGGCCGCGTCCTCGACCCGGCCGTCGATGGCTTCGTCGTCGAGTTGACCGCAAGCGAGGCTGAGGTCAATGCGTTCATCGCAGACCTTGCACAAAACGGCGAACTGCTCGAAGTAGTTCGCAGCGGCACGCTGGGAATCGGCCGTAATGCCAGGCAATTGCGGGTGGTGCGCTAGGGTCTCGGTGCCGCACTGGCTGCGCCTTACGTTGCTCAGCGCGATGCAGTGCCCTTAAGATGCGGAACAAACTAGAGGATCCGGCCTGGCGTTGACGCCTCGAGCCGGCTCCGCTGCGAACGGGTGGTCCCAATACGATTGCGGTGCATGAGGTCCGACACGGACGTCTTCTCACCGCCGGTTGCCTATGGACGTGCCAAATGACTCGTGCGCAGATTCTGATCGTCGATGACCTACCGGAAAAGCTGCTCGTCTACGGCAGCCTGCTGGAGGACATCGATGCCGACATCATCGTCGCGCACTCGGGTACCGAGGCGCTGAAACGCGTACTGCATACCGAGTTCGCGGTGATCCTGCTCGACGTCAACATGCCGGACATCGACGGGCTCGAGACGGCCAGCCTGATTCGCAATCACAAGAACGGCCGCCACACGCCGATCATCTTCATCACGAGCTATGCGGATGAGATGCAGCGCTCGCGCGGCTATGAGCTGGGCGCGGTCGATTACATCCTGTCACCCGTCATCGCGCCGGTGTTGCGCACGAAGGTGCGGGTATTCGTGGACCTGTACCAGGCGCACGCCGCCCTTGCCCGCTCCAATCAGGAATTGGAGTCTCGCGTCACCAAGCGAACGCAAGAGCTGCAGCAGATCAATGAGCGCCTCGAGAAAGAGATCGTAGAACGGCAACGAGCGCAGAACGAACGGGAGGCCACGCTCGCACGCGAGAAAGTATTACGCGTGGAAGCCGAGGGCTTGAGTCGTCTCAAAGACGAGTTCCTGGCGACGATGTCGCATGAGCTGCGTACCCCACTGAACGCGATCTTCGGATGGATCACACTCCTTCGAACGCGCCGCCTCGATGACGTCACGCAGACGCGGGCTCTCGAAACGATCGAGCGCAATGCGCGTGCGCAGAAACGCCTGATCGAAGACTTGCTGGATGCGTCTCGAATCGTCACTGGAAAGGTGTCTCTCGAGCTTGTCAGCGTCGACCCGCGACGGGTGGTCGAAGCGGCGCTCGATACGATGCTGCCGGCGGCACAGACGAAAGGACTGAAGCTCGTGCCGCTGCTCGACGCGAGCGGGACCGGCATCGTCCGCGGTGACTTCGCTCGGCTGCAACAGGTCGTCTGCAACCTCCTGTCCAACGCGATCAAGTTCACGCCATCCGGCGGACAGGTCGAAGTCTCTCTCACGCGTCGGGAAGATGCGGCACAAATCAGCATTACCGACAGCGGCCAGGGCATCAAGGCCGAGTTCCTGCCGCACGTATTCGATCGTTTCCGACAGGAAGATGGCTCGATAAGCCGCCGCCACGGTGGCCTCGGCCTCGGGTTGGCGATCGTGCGCCACCTGGTCGAGCTGCACGCGGGGACAGTCGAGGCTCATAGCGAGGGAGAAGGAGCGGGCGCGCGATTCGTTGTTTACTTGCCGATTCGAGCATCCCTCACACATTCACTCGTGATGGACGTGCCGCCTGCCAACATCGCGTCAGCTTCGACACTCGCCGGGATACGCATTCTGGTCGTGGACGATGAAGCCGGAGCGCGCGAGCTCATGAACCGAATACTGCAAGGGTTTGGCGCCGACGTCGCACTTGCAGACAGCGGTCACGCTGCATTGTCTTTGCTGTTCGAGCAACGTCCGCATGTGTTGCTCGCGGATCTCGGCATGCCGGGGATGGACGGATTCGCCTTGATCGAGCAGGTCCGGGCTCTCGATGCCGATTTCGGTGGCTTGACGCCCGCGGTAGCCGTGACTGGCTACACATCGCCGCAAGATCGTCTGCGTGCGCTGCAGGCGGGCTATCAGAACCACAT
>FTEM01001958.1_pt1 | contig 11454 bp, 12 predicted proteins | sample 1640201 | NCBI WGS metagenome assembly FTEM01 (sample SAMEA3914816, study PRJEB12502) | metagenome | biome: forest; material: soil | place: USA | collected 2011-09-16 | depth 0.3 m | reverse complement strand
ATCCCGATGTCCTCGACGTAGCTGAGTTCTTTGTGGCTCGTCGGCATCGACTCTCCGGCGTCGGTCGTACGGCGGCCGTTCTACTCTGGAATCGACTTCCCGGTCGGTGGATCGTGCGTGCGTCGGAGGGAAATCGCAGCGGATGCCACTTCTGGGTGAACGTCATCGCGGAGTACACGAAAGGCGCGTTCGTGGAGGGCACTCGGTCCGGCAGCCCGCACGCGTGGCGCGTGTTCTCGTTCGACAGTTCGAATCGGAATGCGGCTGCCTGAGATGCGGGTGCCAACGCGGCGTACGGGGGTAGCACGCCTGGCGCGAGGGCAGTGGCTCTGTTTGCTCGACTTGCACGCGGACAAGTTGCCCGCGGCATTCCTAGTGCTGCTGGATAGGATGAGCACGCTCGAGTTGGCCAGACGGTGGGAACGTCCCTAGCCATGATCGAGAAGTACTACGGGCACTTGGTGCAATCGACGGCCAGGAAGCCGTCTCGCGAAGGTGCAACTGCTCTAGCTTGCCGGGATATCGCGGCGTTATTCAGAAGCCTGATTTTTGAGCGACAGATTCCCGAGTTAGGCGCCTCGAGGGAGGGTCGCTAAACACCTACGTGGGAAATTCTGCCTGAGATCTGGACGCTTGCGCAGATAAAATCTATTCATCTAAAGGCTTCGGAACGCCCTAAGATGTTGAATAGTTTGGTATTTATATATTCTGTTTTAAATTCAATATCTATTCATATACTATTCGTAAATGCCACTATCAGCCGACTCTCTTCTGCGCATCTTAGGGCGCGGCGTTGCGACCAGTTCAGAGCTCCAGCGCGAGTTCGAAGTGAGTCAGCCGACCCTGTCCCGTGCACTCCCGGCCTTGGGAGACAAGATTGTCCGCATCGGCAAAGGGAGAAGTACCCGATATGGTCTGCGGCGTGAGTTGCCGCAGATCGGGTCGTCATGGCCGATCTTCGCGGTCAGTACAACAGGTAGCGCGACACTCCTCGGCCGGTTAAATGCATTGGCACGCGACCAATATTGGTTCGAAGCCGTGTCCGCAAAAGACAGCAGTGTGAGCGATGGATTGCCCTATTTTCTCCAGGACCTTTGGCCTCAAGGCTTCATTGGCCGCACGGTTCCTCGACGTTTTCCCGAACTAGCTCTTCCTGAGCGAATTACGGACTGGAACGACGCTCACGTTCTGACGTATCTGTGCCAGCGCGGCGAGGACTGTATCGGTAATCTGATCGTTGGCGATGAATCGCTGCAACGGTTCTTACGGCAGTTTCACCCAGCGCGGTCACTACTGAATTCAAACCAGCGAGAGCGGGAATATCCGAAGTTGGCGGTAGCTGCAATCGCCGGCACAGCACCCGGGTCTTCCGCTGGCGGAGAGCATCCGAAGTTTACAACGTCACTGAGATCCGGCAGGCGTATACGGCATGTCTTGGTCAAGTTCTCGCCGGGAGGCATGGATGCTCTTGCTCAACGCTGGGCCGATCTACTCGTCAGCGAGCATCTTGCAATTCAGGCATTACGGCATGCACGGCTCACTTCCGCTTTTACAGAGCTCCTGGCTATCGATGGTCGGATCTTTCTCGAAGCAGATCGCTTTGACAGGGCCGGAGTGCGAGGTAGGGTGGGAATCGTGAGCCTTGCGGCGGTTGCGGATCACTATCTTGGTCGCCGAGACAATTGGATAAGCGCCGCAGGTAGCCTGGCTCGCATCCGGCAGATTTCCGCGGCTGATGAGCAAGTAGTCCTTCGAGTCGCAACATTTGGTCGGCTCATCGGAAACACTGACATGCATTTTGGAAATCTATCGTTCTTTTTCTCCCTTGACGCTCCGCTCTCTCTGGCTCCCGTCTACGACATGCTGCCCATGCTCTATGCACCCTTGGCAGGCGATCAGTTACCCGAGCGAACGTTTGAGCCACCGTTGCCCAGCGCGGATAGTCTTCACATTTGGGGAGAGATCGCCGATCTTGCCGCACAGTACTGGAATGATGTCGCCTCACACGAACTCGTTTCTAAGGAATTCTCAGAAATGGCGAGGGCAAATGCTGTTCGTGTTACCGAGGCGAAGGCTCTGGCGGCATAGGCACTCACAGTCCCACGAGCTATTGGGTCGCTGACACTCGGCGGCTGCCGCGTGATCCATTTTTCCGCACGGAGAAAGGGATATCGAAGTAAGTCTTTGATTTCTGGTGGGCGGTGCAGGGATCGAACCTGCGGCCCCTGCCGTGTGAAAGCAGTGCTCTACCGCTGAGCTAACCGCCCATCCTTCGAGGGACGGCAAGTCTATAGGCCGGCCCGCCCTTAAGGCAATGATTTGCCGGGCGTCCGGGCGCCGCAGAGGTCAATGCGTGATGCGTTCGAGGTTCGGCATTCGCGGCTCGCCTTTACGGCGCCAGTCGCCCGGCGTCGGGCCGCCGACGGCCGGCCCAATTGCGCGACTGCAGCGCGCCATCCGAAGCGTTGCAGCCTTCCGCTTGGTAACATGCGCGCCCGCAAAACCCCGAGCAGTTCGCTTCCATGGCAGTAGTTACGCGCTTTGCGCCCAGCCCCACCGGCATGCTTCACGTCGGTGGCGTGCGGACGGCACTTTTCAGCTGGCTCTACGCCCGCCACAGCGGCGGCAAGTTCATCCTCCGGGTCGAGGACACCGACCGGGAGAGGTCGACCGACGAGGCAGTCGAAGTGATCCTCGAGGGCATGTCGTGGCTCTCACTCAACGCCGACGAAGGCCCGTACTACCAGACCAAGCGGTTCGATCGTTATCGGGAAGTCATTCGGGAAATGGTCGCCGCGGGTTCTGCGTACCACTGCTATTGCACTAAGCAGGAGCTCGACGCGATGCGCGAGCAGCAAATCGCGCGTAAGGAGAAGCCACGCTACACAGGGCTGTGCCGCGCTCGCACGGAGCTCCGGCCAGGCGTCCAACCCGTGGTGCGCTTCCGAAACCCTGTCGACGGTGCGGTCGTCGTCAACGATCTGATACACGGTGCCGTGACGTTTCAGAATGTCGAGCTGGACGACCTAATCATCGCGCGCTCGGACGGAACGCCCACGTATAACTTCTGTGTTGTCGTCGACGATATGGATATGGGGATCACGCACGTCATTCGAGGCGACGATCACCTCAACAACACGCCGCGTCAGATGAACATGCTGCAGGCGCTTGGTGCGACCCCGCCCGCGTACGCGCATGTCCCGATGATCCTTGGGCCCGATGGCGCCAAACTCTCCAAGCGCCACGGCGCAGTCAGCGTGCTGCAGTACGAAGAGGAGGGGTATCTTCCCGACGCGCTGCTCAACTACCTGGTTCGCCTCGGCTGGTCACACGGCGATCAGGAGATCTTCACCCGCGAGGAGATGATCGCGGACTTTGACGTTCATGACGTCAACAAAGCCGCCTCAGCGTTCAACCCGGAGAAGCTCCTGTGGCTGAATCAACAGCACATGGTGCGTGCGCAGCCTGCGACGCTGGTGCCGCACCTGCAGGCGCAGCTACGCCGCCTCGGACTGGAAAGCACTGACCAGAAGCTTCTCGAGGGAGTTATCGTCGCGCAGCGAGAGCGGGCGAAGACGATGAAGGAAATGGCCCAGAACAGCCGTTTCTTCTTCGTCGATGGCGTGGAAATCGATCCGAAGGCGGCGGCGAAACATCTCACCGCGGACGCAGGGCCGGTGTTGACACAGGTGCGCATCCGCTTGGCTGCGACTGCCGACTGGACGGCGTTGGCTATTCACGCAGCGCTTGATGGACTCGCTAACGAGCTGCAGACGGGCTTGGGCAAGGTGGCGCAACCGATTCGCGTCGCGGTGTCCGGTACTGCCGTGTCCCCGCCAATCGATCAGACGCTGAGCCTTCTCGGTCGCGAGCGGACGCTCGCACGGCTGGATGCCGCACTGACCCGAATGGGAACCACGGCGTCTTAATCGGCTCCCGACTGGCCGCCACCGCGCCACCGCGCCACCGCGCCACCGCGCCACCGACATCGCGCCGCTGCGCCACCGCCTCACCGCCGCCGCCTCACCGCCGTCGCGTCACCGCGTCATCGCGCCGCTGCGCCGCTACGCCACCGCTACCGCCACCGCGCCCGCCGCCGTCGCCACGCCACCACGCCATCGCACTGCTGCGCCGCCGCGTCACCGCATCACCGCCCCCGCATCACTGCGCTCCTGACAATCTGAGTTGCGGCCGACGAAAGGCGATCGCCCGAAGCCGACCGCCTTTTTGCTTCCACGCGCTGCGGCGTCGTAACCGTTCGCCGTTACGGTATCGTCTTGCTCACGGTGGCCGTCACGGCGCTCTGTAGTCCAGTGTTGGTGTACGACTGCACACTGAAGAACCACGTTCCCGATGCCAGGCTGCTGATGGTGGAGGTCCTCAATCCCGCACCAGCAACTTTGACGGACTGGTTCAGATTGCTCGCCGACGTCCCGTAATAGATCGTAAATCCCGCCAGATCGGTGAGCGCCGAACCGTCAGTGTTCGTGGTCGGCGGAGTCCAGTTGATCGTTGCGGTGCCCGTCGCTGGCGGGGGTCCACTGGCCGCACCGGCAGCGACAGCGATCGAGAACGCAGGAAGCGACGTGCTCGTGTTGCCATCACTCACGCTGATCACGATGTTCGAGGACGTTCCTACGTTGCTGGCTGCAGGCGTTCCGGTGAGCGCGCCGCTTGTCGTGCTGAAGCTCGCCCACGTCGGCTTGTTCTGAATGCTGAAAGTCAACGCATCGCCATTTGCATCGGACGCACTCGGCTTGAAGCTATATGCCGAGCCTGCAGTGACGCTGGTCGCTGGTGTGCCGGAGATCACCGGCGCCGTGTTCGCCGCTCCGGTAACAAGAATGTTGAACAAAGGCAGTGCGGTCGACACCTTGCCGTCGCTCACACTGATCGTGACGTTGTTGTACGACCCGAGCTGAGCGCTCGTCGGTGTACCGGTCAGCGAGCCTGTCGAGATACTGAAGCTTGCCCACACTGGCTTGTTCGCTACGGAGAACGACAAGGGATTGCCGTCCGGATCGCTTGCGGCGGGCGTGAACGAATAGGCGCTGCCGGCTGCGACGCTGGCAGGCGGCGTGCCGGTAATCACCGGCGGACGATTGGCCGGAGTCGGTGTGGACGACGCGGCCACTTTTATCGAAAACGCGGGCAGCGATCCGGTGGCCAACCCGTCACTGGCGCTGATCACGATGTTGGCAAACGTGCCGACATTCGCGGCTGCGGGTGTGCCGGTCAGTGCGCCGTTACTGTTGCTGAAGCTTGCCCAGCTTGGCTTGTTGCTGATCGAGAAGCGCAGCGTGCGTCCATTGGGATCGGAAGCGGTCGGCTTGAAGCTGTATGCGGACCCGGCAGTGACGCTCGTCGCCGGCGCGCCGGTGACTGTAGGCGTTCCTTTCGGGACCGGATGCCGTGGCCACCAACGCGAGTTGTTGCTGGCCGCCGAGGCCGGGGCCGCGAGCGAGCTGGAAAGGATGGCGAAGGCCAGCGCGCTGACGAGACTGCCGCGCACTATGTGACGGAAGGAAAAAGCGGATCGTTTCATTGTCTCTCACCCCGGACCGTATCCAACAAAGTCGCGCGGGGCGCAAATTAGTACCCGATGCTGCGACCCTAAGGGCTCGCTGTCGGACACGTAAAGACGGCAGACCTGTAGTGCTCCCTGGTTTGCCGGCAACCCCGCTATCTCGAGCCTTCCTCGAGACCGGAGGCTTTGCGTCCCCGTCTTGCGACGGGTTTGCCCTTCGCTGTCGGGCAACATCAATGCCGCTCATCCGTACCGATGCACATGGGCTGTACAGACCTGTCCAATGTGCTCTCGCCCCCAAAAAGCGAAGCGGCGCGTGTGAGTAAAACTCGAACCGGTGTTAGTTTCAAAATGTCGCGCGTCACAGACGTAGGTTGTGAGCGACAGCGAGGCGGCCCAGCTTGACAACACAAAACGCGAATGTGTATGCGCGCAAATGCGCGGTGCAGAGCGTTCGTTGCGTACATCGGCGGGCGCTATGCGAGATCCACGTGCAGATTCCAACACGTAGCGGCGCACGATCCGGTCTGTATCAATCAGCAGACAGGCTCTTGGGAGAGCCGCTCTTGTGCCACTGTCTTCCAACAACGACGCGCGAGGCTCGACGGTCCCCCCGACGCGTGGCGGCCAGGCGTCCGCACGCACCACAGCACGTGTGTCGCTGGATCGCTTGCAGTTCGATTCAGAAGGCAACTCGCGGGACGGGGCAGGTGATGCTCGAGGTTGCGATGTCGGCGCACGGCGGGCCTCTGTCGCGTCCGTGCGCCCCGGCCCGTTTTTCCTGATATTCTCTCGACCCCGCGCGTCCAGGCCAGCCGCCATGGGACTTGTGGGAATCGCGCCAGAGCTTCAGTTTTTCTTTTGAATACAGTATTTTACGCGCATTGGGGCCATAGCTCAGCTGGGAGAGCGCTTGCATGGCATGCAAGAGGTCGGCGGTTCGATCCCGCCTGGCTCCACCAAATTCGCGCGCTTCAGTGAGATGCTGCCCGAAGCCATCAGCACCCCCATCCTTCTACCTCGCATCGGTTATTCGCCATGAGCCAGGTTGTCCGCTTTCATCAGCACGGTGGCCCGGAACAGCTACGGATCGAGGACCTCGAGGTGGGCGAACCCGGCCCGGGCGAGGTCCGAATCCGGGTCGAAACCATCGGACTGAATCGTTCCGAAGCGATGTTTCGCGCCGGCGTATATCTGCAGGTGCCGAAGCTGCCGTCGCTCATCGGCTACGAGGGCGTTGGCGTCATCGAAGCCCTTGGTGCGGGAGTCACGGGGTTCAGTGTCGGGGATACCGTGTGCGTGATGCCGAGTTCTCGCCTCGGGGAATATGGGATGTACGGTGAAAAGGCGATCGTGTCGGCACGCAGCCTTACCGGACTCCCCCCTGGTTTGTCGAAGATCGAGGGCGCCGCGATTTGGATGCAGTATTTCACTGCACTCGGAATCATCGAGGCAGGGCACGCGTCGGTGGGTGACTTCGTAATTGTCCGCGCCGCTTCCAGCAGTGTCGGGCTCGCAGCGATTCAGTTGGCGAATTGGACCGGTGCAATTCCGATCGCAGCGACACGCACCCGTGCCAAGGTCGCCGCACTGAAAGAGCATGGTGCGAAGCACGTAATCGTGACGGACGAGTCGGACATCGTCGCTGAAGTTCAACGCATCACAGGAGGGAGGGGTGCCCGTGTCGTGTTTGATCCGGTTGGTGGACCTGAGATCGATAAGCTCGCGCAGGCTGCCGCGGAAGAAGGAACGGTCATCATCTACGGCGGATTGAGCGGTCAGCCCACACCATTTCCGCACTGGCCCGCCGCCCTGAAGAGCTTGAGCATCCGCGGCTGGGTGGCCGCATCGATCTGGAACAAACCGGAACGGTTCGCGCGCTATCGCGACCTGATCGTGCGGGGACTGGCGGCCGGAAACCTGAAGCCGATCATCGCGAAGACGTTTCCGCTGGCGCAGATTGTGGACGCGCATCGCTATCTGGAGTCCAACCAACAGCTCGGTAAGATCGTCGTTACCGTCTGACTGCCGATATAGCGGCAAGCGCACGGGCGGGTAGGGCGGCCGGCGCACGGGGCAAGTGCGGGTGAATGGCGCCGCCGGCGCACGGGCAAGTGCGGGTGAGTGGCGCCGCCGGCGCACGCAGGCACTTCGGGCGTAGCTTCTGCGGTTTCGCCGAACTACAGTCTCGCCGACCGAAAGTAGTCCTTCGCCTGGTCGAGAAAGCTGCGCACGGCCGGTGAGTCGCGCCTCCCTGATTGAAACAGCAGGCTGACTGGAATGAACGGCGGCGCATCGGCGTCGAGCACGGTGACCAGCCGCCCGGCGGCGATCGAGGCGCTGACTTGATAGGAAAGCACCCTGGTGATTCCCAACCCTGCCTCCGCGGCGGCAATCGCAGCGTCAGCGGTATTCACAAAGAGGCGTGCTCGGACACGCACCGCCTGTTTCCCGCTCGGGCCGAAGCGCCACTCATCGCTGGCACTCACCGACGTGTACATGATCAGTTCGTGCCGTTGCAGATCCGCGGTCGTTGCGGGCGTACCGCCTACTTGTAGGTAGGCCGGGCTGGCGACCAGCACCTGTCGAACTTCACCGACCCCTACGGCGTGCAGCGCACTGTCGGCGAGTTCGCCGATCCGCACGGCTGCGTCGATTCCTTCCTCGGCCAACTGAACCGTGCGATCGAGCAATATCAGCCGGACCGAAACGCGGGCATGACGGATGAGGAGAGCTGACACGATCGGAACTACGTGAATTCGTCCGAAAGCGATCGGTGCGGTGACGACAAGCGTGCCTTGGGGCTCGGAACGGGTACCCATGACCGCGTCCTCGGCCTCGCGTAGATCAGCGAGAATCTGCCGACAACGTGGCAGGAATGTGGTGCCTTCGTCGGTCAGCCGCACCGAACGTGTCGTACGCTGAAAGAGCTGAACCCCCAGGTGCTCCTCGAGGTTCGCGATGGCGCGGGTGACCACCTGGGGCGACACGCGCAGTTGACGTGCCGCCGCTGAAAATCCGCCCGAATCCGCTATGGCGGCGAACGTCCGCAGGGCCTCGAGCTTGTCCAGGATAATTCCCTAAACAGGAATAATGAGTTCCATCTTAGGGAGATTATCATTTCGTGCAAGAGGACTTAGGCTGGGCGCAGATAGAGGAGTTCTGCCATGTCCGCCAACCCTGCCTACATCATCTTCCCCGAGTCGGCTCGCTCCATGCAGGAGCGCTTTGGCTCTCGCGCGGCGTACGCAAAGCGGGATGTGCCGGGCGGCTTTCCTCGGGCCGTCGATCGGCAACTGACCGGGTTCCTCGCCGAGCTGAACAGCTTTTTCATCGCAACGGCGACGCCCGACGGTCAGCCATACATCCAGCATCGCGGTGGACCCAAGGGATTCCTGAAGGTGTTGGGCCCGACGACGCTCGGATTCGCCGATTTTCTCGGTAATCGCCAATACATCACGATCGGGCGCTTGGCGGAGAACGACGTGGTATGTCTGTTCCTGATGGACTACGCGCACCGATCCCGTATCAAGGTGTGGGGGCGTGCACGCGTCGTAGAAGGCGACGCTGAACTGCTGGGCAAGCTCGTCGATCCCGCGTACAAGGCGCGCGTCGAGCGCGCCATCGTCATCGAGATCGACGCATGGGATATCAACTGCCGGCAGCACATACCCCAGAAATTCGATGCGGCCGACGTCAACGCGTCGCTGGAAAATCTACAGGCGCGGATCAGCGAGCTCGAGAGCGAGAACGCCGGGTTGAAGAGGCGCCTGGAAAGCGTTAGACCTGACCCGAGCCCTATGCCTGCTTGACGTCCGGCTCGCTCTGGGTCGTTTCCACGGGTGGCTCTCGGCCGGCTTTCCACGCATCGTGACAGCGGGGGTGGAAATGGAGCGTCACGCTCTTGGAATCGAGTTCCGCTTCGATTTCATACTCGACATCGGTCTGCGACACGACGACGCGACAGAAGTCGCACGGCGCGCCGCAACCCTTGCCGCCCCACATTTTGATCGGCACCGCACGGCGCAACGCAGCCACCGGTAAACGGGTTCCGCGTTGTTCTTGGCCGGGCGCGTTCCGATCCGCAGGAGCAGATCCATTCATCCCCGTTGGCCCCGTATGTTCGGCAAGTGGCTGGTTGCCGACACTGCTTGCAAGTGAGCGGACTATGCTCCGGCGCGCCAAGCGGAGCAAGCAGCAAACGCGAGTTTGCGCTCCCGGATTCGTAAGCAGTTGTCGTGCTCCGGCAACGGGCAGCATGGCGTCCGACCCCGGCCGAAGATGTCAAATATCGCCGTCGTCTCCTGACGCCGACAACGCTCCCCGCGCCCGGCTCGCTCAACCACCGATTCCACTTGCTTGCGTAGCGATTTCTGCTAATTTTTCCGCTGACTGTAAAAAAATGATGAGCTCTCGGGGTTCTTGGACGTCGCACGGAAGTCAATCCGCGAAAAGTGGATTGAGGAGAATTCCGTGGCACCACTTCGGCGCGCCTGCACCGCAGGCAAGCGCCCGCGCGCATGCGCACTCGTGCATGACGAGTGCTGGAACGAAAGTGCCGGAACGAAAGCCGGTGCTGCGCATTCTTGTGCCCGCGAACAGCCGTCCCCGCATCCCCAAATCAATCTGCAGCCCTAAGGCGATCCACGCCCGTACCCATTGCCGGCGCTGCGTCAATTTCCGGAGCCCTTGAGATGCAAGTACAAGAACGTCAACGCCGAGCGCCCAAGTCCAACGGACACGATGCCCCGGACGAGGCGATCGATCTGCGCAAGCTGCTGCGTGCGCTTCAGGCCGTTCGGGACGGAGACTTCTCCGTCCGCCTGCCCAGCGACCGGACGGGACTGGCCGGCAAGATTGCCGACACGTTCAATGACATCGTCAATTCGAACGAGCGCCTGGCAAGCGAGCTGGATCGCGCCGGGCAGATCGTCGGCAAGGACGGCAGGACACGGCATCGCGTAGCGATAGACAGGCGTTCAGGCGCTTGGGGCGCGATGGAAGCTTCGGTCAATACGTTGATGGACGATCTGCTGTGGCCGACGACCGAGGTGACCCGAACGATCTCCGCGGTCGGCAAAGGCGATCTGCAGCAGACCATGAGCCTGGACGTGGACGGGCGTCCCCTGAAGGGCGAGTTCCTGCGGTCTGCAAAGATCGTCAACAAGATGATCGAGCAGATGAGCGCCTTCACGTCCGAGGTCACCCGCGTGGCTCGCGAAGTGGGCACCGAAGGTAAGCTCGGTGGCCAGGCCGCAGTGCCTGGGGTCGCCGGCACCTGGAAGGACCTCACCGACAGCGTGAACTCGATGGCCAGCAACCTCACTGGCCAGGTGCGCAACATTTCCGAAGTCACCATCGCCGTCGCGAACGGCGATCTTTCCCGCAAGATCACAGTCGACGTGCGCGGCGAAATTCTGCAGCTCAAGGAGGCCATCAACACGATGGTCGACCAGCTCCGTTCGTTCGCTTCCGAAGTTACCCGTGTTGCTCGTGAGGTCGGTACAGAAGGAAAGCTCGGCGGACAGGCAATCGTGCTCGGCGTCGCGGGCACTTGGAAGGATCTCACCGACTCTGTGAATGCGATGGCGACGAACCTGACGGGCCAGGTTCGAAACATTGCAGAAGTGACAACGGCGGTTGCGCGCGGCGACCTTTCCAGAAAGATCACTGTTGACGTGAAGGGAGAGATTCTCGAGCTGAAAAACACGATCAACACGATGGTCGATCAGCTAAACAGCTTCGCGGCCGAAGTCACGCGCGTGGCTCGCGAAGTCGGTACTGAAGGAAAGCTAGGCGGACAGGCTGCAGTGCCAGGTGTTGCCGGTACGTGGAAGGACCTTACGGATAGTGTGAACTCGATGGCCGGAAATCTAACCGGCCAGGTGCGCAACATTGCGGAGGTCGCGACGGCCATCGCGAGTGGT
>FTEM01001730.1_pt1 | contig 11454 bp, 10 predicted proteins | sample 1640201 | NCBI WGS metagenome assembly FTEM01 (sample SAMEA3914816, study PRJEB12502) | metagenome | biome: forest; material: soil | place: USA | collected 2011-09-16 | depth 0.3 m | reverse complement strand
GCTCGACTATTCCGCGGCGCATGCTTGACACACCGCGCGACGTACTCGATCGCCGTGTCGACTGCTCCAGCATGGAAGCTGAGCAGACCAAGACCATACAGTGCGTGTGGATCGGTCGGACGACCGCGCAGCACGCGCTGGTAGCCGGCCTTGGCTTCAGTCAGGCGACCTGCGCTGTGGGCAGTCATCGCGTTTCGCAAGGTGCGCTCGTCGTGCGAATCCATGGGTCCATTCAGCTCCGGCGCTCGCGGCTGCCCGTGGCGCCACTATAAGATTGCGTGAGTTTGGTAACATGCAGCCGCGGCCGTGACGGCAACCACCGCCTCGTGCGCCGCCTAGAATACACGTAAGTGACTGATTTTGTTAAAGCGGAGAGGTGGCGGAGCGGTTGATCGCACCGGTCTTGAAAACCGGAGGCTTCTAACGAGGCTCGTGGGTTCGAATCCCACCCTCTCCGCCACCGCACCCCCGCGGCCCGGTCCGTGTTCCGCTTTCAAACTTCCCGGCAACGCCACTAATGATGTTGGTGTGGCTGCAGCCGCGACGTGGTGCGCGAAACCATTATTTCGCCGAGGCGAAGCGCACCGATTCTGCCGGCGCGCGAGCGAAGAACGCGATGATCAGTCCGAAAAGCAGCATCGCCAGCATGTTCTCGACAAACGAGAGTGTTGTGAAGTGGGGCCGACGTCCGACCGCGGAAAACGGTACGACGACATAGTTCATCACGAAGAAAATCACCACTCCGTAGGCGAGGCCGGCGGCGATCCAGCGCCGGCGGATACCGTCAACCTCGCGACCGGCGAGCACGAAAATCGCGGCGATCAGGATCGACATCGCCCATTGCAGCACCAGGCCCAGGACTGCGGAGGTCGTACCCATCTCGAGCGACCGCCGGCCCAGCAGGCCAACGGCGACGAAGCGCATGATGACGATGGGGTTGAGAGAACTTATGACCGCCGCCGCGCCGAGATCGACGGTGCCGGCGATGAAGCCGCCGAGCAGAATGCTCGTGAGCGCGGAGCGTGATCGGCTGGGCATGGCTGATACTCCCAACACTATATGGCTCAGAGTCTATACGGTTTTGGTCCCCCGGGTTCTTATGTAGTAATTTGCAGCGGCGGCGCAAATGGCCGCGTCCCTTTGGATCCGCCAGCGGTGCATCTCACCGCCACGGGAGGCAAGCGCGTGTCGATCTGGATCTGGTTGCTGCTGGGCGTCGCACTGGTGCTTGTCGCCGGTTTCATCTACGAGCAAATCGGAGCTGCACGGGCTGCGATCCGGTATCCGGCCCCGGGGCGCCTGATCGATATCGGCGGTCGCCGTCTGCACCTGCTGTGCAAGGGTGAAGATCACGGAAAGGCAGGACCGACAGTGGTTCTCGAGACTGGCGCCATCACGCCGGGACTCATGTGGGCTCGGGTTCAAGACGCGGTGGCGGGGTTTTCGCGTGTCTGTCTGTACGACCGCGCCGGTTATGGTTGGAGCGATCCGGCATCCGGGGAGCGTAGTGTCGAACAGCGTGTGCAGGAGTTGCACACACTCCTCCACAAGGCCGATGTACCGCAGCCTTATGTCCTCGTTGGACATTCATACGGCGGCATCATGGCCAGAATATATGCGCGCAACTACCGCGATGAGGTAGCGGGCATGGTGCTCGTGGACTCGGCTGAGGAGGGCGTGCATCTTCGTCCCGACGTCCTGTCGTTATATTCGAAGATGCTCCGGGTCATGGCAGTCATGGGCGCCATCTCGCGCTTCGGCTTATGGCGTTTTTGGCAACCGCTGGCACTCGATGCGGATTCCGGATTCTCGCTGCAAGTGCGCAGTGCGCTCAATGCGCTGATGTTGCGTCATGACAGCTCGAAAGCCGGGCGCGACGAGATCGAGTCCCTTGAGCGTGACGCACCGGCTCTCACCGCTCTCGGGGCTGCCGGCTCGCTTGGGAGTCTGCCGCTGGTGGTCATCAATCACGGTAAACCGTTTCCGGGACCTTTTGCCGTGCTCGAGAATTACTGGGGCGACGGGCAGAAGCGTCTTGCCGCGCTTTCGAGCCGGGGAGAGCTCATCGTTGCCGAAGCAGCCAGTCACAACATTCTGGTGGAGAGCCCCGACGTCATCGTTGCGGCCATCCGGCGTGTCGTCGATGCGGCACGAATGGTGGATCCGCCACCGACTTGAGCCGCTCGCCACGAAGTTGAGCACCGGCGGCAAGGAGAGATCATGAAAATCGGATTCATCGGGTTGGGGCAGATGGGCGCCGGCATGGCGTCACGCTTGATCGCGGCGGGCCATGAGCTGACCGTATTCAACCGCACGCGCGAGAAGGCCAAACCCCTGATCGACGCCGGTGCAAAGGCATCGAACGACGTTGCGAGCGCTTGCAAGGGCGAAGTCGTGTTCACCATGCTTGCCGACGACAACGCTGTCGAGAGCGTGGCGTTCGGGAAAGATGGCGTCCTCGCAAGCCTTGGCGCCGGCGCCATCCACATCTCGTGCAGCACGATCAGCGTCGCGCTCTCCGAGCGTTTGACGGAAGCACATGCGAAAGCAGGGCAGGGATTCGTTTCGGCGACCGTATTCGGCCGTCCAAACGTTGCCGCCGCGGGTGCCTTATCCGTCGTTGCCGCTGGCGAAAAGGGGGCCATGGCTCGCGTGGGTTCGTTGTTGGAGGCCATCGGTCAAAAGGTCTTTACCCTCTCCGAGCGCCCACCGGATGCCAACTTGATGAAGTTGAGCGGCAACTTCCTCATCACGGCCGTGATCGAATCGCTGGGCGAGGCGTTGGCGCTGATCGAGAAAGGCGGTCTCGATCGGGCGCAGTACGTCGACATTCTGACCTCGACTCTGTTTGGCGCGCCGATCTACAAGACTTATGGTGCACTGCTCGTCGACAGGAAATTCACCCCGGCCGGCTTTGCCGCGCCGCTCGGGCAGAAGGACATTCGCCTGGTGTTGGCGGCTGCCGAGAAGCTCGGTGTCCCCATGCCGCTTGCGAGCCTGGTGCGGGATCGCTTCCTGCGGCTGCTCGCGCACGGCGGCGCGCACCTGGACTGGTCGGCAATCGGGGACTTGCCCGCGGTCGATGCCGGGAACATCAAGGCGCCTGGCGGCGGCTGAAGACTGTTCCCGGGTAGAGCAGGTTAGGTATCAATCTCGCTTGCTAGGGGCGCGAGGTTGGGGCATCGTGGTTGCTGTATGAGGCTCAAACCGCATTGGTTCGTAGGCAAAGTGCGCAGGGGCACACGCAGCGGCACACGCAGCGGCACACGCAGCGGCACACGCGTCGGCGCGTGCGCTAGCCGCGGCTACGGAATGCGCGGCGCCGGGCGTGGCGGAATGCGTCGAGATGTCGGTGTTGCCCACTGGGCCGCGCCGTTTGTGCTGGCGATGCTGATGCTGCGCGCGTTCATTCCCGCGGGCTTCATGCTCGAGCCCGTCGACGGCAGACTCGAAATCGTGCTTTGCGACTCGGATGCGTCCGGCGCAATGCTGCACCCGGCGGGCCACGATCATGGAGGACACGGTCACGCGGGGCATGAACACGCCGGCCATCATCAGCATACTCATCCCGATCCGACCTGCCCGTACGCGCAAAGTGCGGGGCCTGCGCCTCTTCCAACACTTCCCGCTCTCGCGCCAGCCTTGGAGGCGAGCCTGTCCGTGCTGCCGGAGCACGTTGCGCAGACTCACGCTCGATTTGGGCCGACCCGTGAGCAGTCTTCCCGCGGACCTCCCGCTCTCGCCTGATCTGAAGTAACGCTCGATGCGAGTCACGTCCGGCCCGGAAAGCCGGCGCCGCACGCATCTCCAGATCTTCGGCGTTTCTGTCATGCGAGGGGACTGTGAATCCATTTATTCGTTGGCGTGGCGTATCCACGCATGTGCCGCGAGCAGCGTGCGTGGCTTTGTCCGCCGTCTCGGCGGTTCTGTTGTCCGATTCGGCCCATTCCTGCGCAAGCTGTGGTTGTACGTTGAGTTCCGATGCCGCCATGGGTTATTCGGCCAGCGCCGGCTGGCGCCTGAGTTTCGAATACGACTATCTGCACCAGGACGAATTGCGCACCGGCACCCGTTCGGCCTCCGGTGTGCCGGATGGAACCGAGCTGGAGCGCGAAACGCTCAACCGTTATGTGACGGTCGGCGTGAGCTACAACCCGAATTCGGCCTGGAACATCAATCTGCAGGTGCCGTACATCGTGCGGACGCATTCGACCTACGGGGACTTCGACTCCACCGCGCCGCTGCCGGAATTGAGCTCCTCGCGCAGCTCGAGCCTGGGGGATGTCCGGCTCATAGGCAGCTACCAGGGCCTGCTGCCGACCAACAACCTGGGTGTGCAGTTGGGCGTAAAGCTGCCCACGGGCAAGTACGGCACGGCTGTCAACTTCTATGGCGGTCCGAATGCCGGAACACCGCTGGATGCGAGCTTGCAGCCCGGCACCGGCAGCACCGACATCATCGTGGGTGCGTATTACTACAAGGCGATCAGCCAGGATTTCGATTTCACTGCCAACGCACAGTTTCAAAGCGCGCTGACACATCACATGGACCAACCGGGCAACGACTATCGGCCTGGCAATTCAACCACGGTCAGTCTCGGGCTGCGGTACGAAAACAACCCGAAATGGGTGCCGCAGGTGCAGTTGAATCTGCTGCACAAGTCACGCGATCAAGGCGCTCTGGCTGACATAGAGAGCACCGCGGGCAACGTGGCTTACGTGAGCCCTGGCCTGACCGCCCAAGTGGTGCCTGCCATGCACGTCTTCGCCTTTGCGCAGATCCCTGTCTACAGTAACCTCTACGGTATTCAGCTTTTCCCCCGCTGGACTGCGAGCTTCGGTGCGATGTATGCCTTTTGACCAAGACGCGCACGACGGCGTAGCCACACGCCGCTCGATGTTGAAAGCCATTGCATTCGCAGCACTCGTGGCCAAAGTGGGTGCGCGCGGGAGTCCTGCGCGGGCGAACGATCTTCACGTCGGTGCGCCCGCACCGCTCGCAACCCTTACGACACTCGATGGGCAACGGATTTCCACCTCCGATCTGGTGGGTCACGTTGTCATCGTGACGTTCTGGGCAACGTGGTGCTCGCCATGCCGTGAGGAGCTGCCGTTACTGTCGGGTTATGCGCAACGTCATGCGGCGGATGGGTTGCGGGTGCTCGGGTTCAGCCTGGATACGCCGGAAAAACTGGCAGACGTGCGCCAGGTTGCACAAACATTGACGTTTCCGGTCGGGCTGCTGGCGCAATCAAGCGCGCCGGGCTACGGGCGAATCTGGCGGCTGCCGGTGAACTTCACCATCGATCGTGCCGGGCGGCTGATCGATGACGGCTGGAAAGACAAGCAGCCGACGTGGACGGCGGAACGACTGGAGCGGGTCGTCACGCCGCTTTTAGTCGGCTAACTCCCGCTCGCCACCGTTTGCATCGAAAGCGAATCGATCGGTCACGATTGCGCTCATCGGGATGTCATGGGGCTGCGAATGAATCGTCGGTAGCTCTGCATCCGCAAACGCCACGCCGACGGTGTGCGGGCGAGGCTGAGCGGCCGCCAAGGTCCTGTCATAGAACCCGCCGCCGTATCCGAGGCGATAGCATCCCCGATCGAATCCGACGAGCGGAACGATCAGCAAATCCGGTTCGACCGGGTCGCGCTGCGGCGGGACCGGGATGTTCCATAGCCCGCGATGCATGGCCACACCCGGCCGCCAGCGCCAGAACTCGACTGGCGCCGCATTCTTGACGACGACCGGTAACGCGACGACACCACCAGCCGCAATATGCCGGCGTGCCACATCACGCAAATCTATCTCGCCGCGGATGGGCCAGTAGATGCCGAGCACCGGATACTTTTCGACGTCGAGGAAGTCGAACAGGTAGCGGGTAATGGGCAGGGTCATGCGCTCGACCTCGGCTGGGTCGCGCGCCACGCGCCGGGCAATCAGTTCATCGCGCCGGGCCTTGCGCCACGCCTTGATCTCGTCCCAGGTTTGCGGCTTCGGCGCCCGGGGATCGTCGAATTCGTGCATGAAACAAGCGGGCGAGCTGTATGTGCGCGGCGGGTCCACGCGGACATTGTAACGCGCGCCGCCTGGCACCCCTCTATGGCATCATTTCAGGATGCTCAGAACGGTCACGGCCACGCGCTACGTTACTCCGCTCCGCGAGGGCGGCTCGCTGCCGGCGGTCGTCGAGGCGGACGACGACGGCATGTACGTGCTCAAATTCCGCGGCGCGGGCCAGGGGCCGAAAGTGCTCATCGCGGAGCTCGTCGCGGGCGAGCTTGCGCGAGCCGCCGGCCTGCCGGTTCCAGAGATCGTCTTCATGGAGCTGGACCCGGACCTTGCGCGCACTGAGCCGGACGCGGAGATCCAGGCCCTCATTCGCGCAAGTGCCGGCCTGAACATCGCGCTCGATTTCCTTCCCGGTGCCGTGATGTTCGATCCGGTCGCGGAAAAAAAACCGGAACCGGCGTTGGCGTCCTCGATCGTCTGGTTCGATGCGTATGTCAGCAACGTCGATCGCACGGCGCGCAATGCAAACCTGCTCGTGTGGCATCGGCAGCTACAGCTCATCGATCATGGCGCGGCGCTGTATTTCCATCACTCGTGGGAGGACAACAGCGACCGCAGCCAGGACCCTTTCACGCGGATCAAGGACCACATACTGCTGCGGTTTGCTACTGCGTTGCGGGAAGTGGATGGGGTGATGACGAAAAGTTTGACCCTCGAAGTCGTCAACAACATCGTCAATCTCATTCCCGCTACGTGGCTCGGCGATGAGAATCGCACCGCATACTTCGATCACCTGACTCGCCGCTTGGCCGCGCCCCGCGCATTTCTCGAGGAGGCAATTCGTGCTCACGCACAGCTCGTATGACTACGCGGTAGTCCGCGTGGTGCCGCGTGTAGAGCGCGAGGAGTTCGTCAATGTGGGCGTCATCGTGTCCTGTCCGCAGCAGGACTTCCTCGAGGCTCGCATAGAGCTGGATGAGAAGCGTCTGCAAGCGCTCGATCCAACCGTGAGTCTCGAAGCGGTGCGCGCCCACCTCGCCAGCATTCCCAGCATTTGCGCCGGCGGCCCGGCGGCGGGGCCCATCGGGCAGCTCTCGCGGCGCGAGCGTTTTCATTGGCTGGTGGCGCCGCGGAGCACGATCATTCAGGTCTCGCCGGTGCATACCGGCCGCTGCACCGAGCTGAACGCCATCCTCGAGCACCTGTTGAACGTCATGGTGCGGCCCGGCAAGCCCGCGTAGGCCGCGCCCGCGCGCCTTTTGAGCCATCTTGGTGCCGAATTGCGCCAAGATAGTGCGCAACGGGCGCAAATCCGCATCCCACTCTCACTTTTGGCTGCGGTCCCGACTTTGCATGTCACCCGCATGCAAGAATCGCAACACACCTTAAAAACTGCCCGAGCGGGGGATACTGCCAAGTGTCGATTCACGTTGCGCTCAATCACGTCACCCACTATCGCTACGACCGCAGCATCGCGCTGGGTCCCCAGGTCGTACGGCTGCGGCCGGCGCCTCATTGCCGTACCCGGATTCTCGCGTACTCCCTCAAGGTCGAGCCGGCGAAGCACTTCGTCAATTGGCAGCAGGACCCGCAGTCGAACTATCTCGCCCGCCTGACGTTCCCCGACAAGACGCGTGAGCTGCGCATCGAGATCGATCTCGTCGCCGAGATGGCGGTGTTCAACCCGTTCGATTTTTTTCTCGAGCCGTATGCGCAGAAATTTCCCTTCGCGTATGAAGAGGAGGAGCGGCGCCAACTGGCTCCGTACCTCGCGAGGCTCCCCGCGACCACGCACTTCGAGAAATTCCTTGCCGCAACCCCGCGCGAGTTCGAAAGAACCGTCGATTTCCTCGTCGACATCAACATGCGCCTGTCGCGCGACATCGGTTACGTCATTCGCATGGAGCCCGGAGTCCAGACGCCCGAGCAGACCTTGGAAAAAGCCTCGGGCTCATGCCGCGACTCGGGTTGGTTGCTCGTACAACTGCTGCGCCATCTGGGCCTCGCGGCGCGCTTCGTATCCGGTTATCTCATCCAGCTCACATCCGATGTGAAGTCGCTCGAGGGTCCGTCGGGGCCGGAAAGCGACTTCACCGACCTGCATGCCTGGTGCGAGGTGTATCTGCCCGGCGCGGGTTGGATCGGACTCGATCCGACTTCGGGATTGTTTGCCGGAGAAGGTCATATCCCGCTGGCATGCACGCCCGACCCGTCCGCGGCGGCGCCCATCACCGGGCTCGTCGAGGACAGCAAAGTCGAGTTCGAGCACACCATGAAGGTGGAGCGGGTTTGGGAGGCACCTCGTGTCACTAAACCCTATACGGCGCAGCAGTGGGCCGGTATCGAAAGCCTGGGGGACCTGATCGATGGCGAGCTGGCGGGGCTCGATGTGCGCCTGACCATGGGCGGCGAGCCGACGTTCGTTTCGATTGACGATCCGGATGGCCCGGAGTGGAACACCGCCGCGCTCGGGGAAACCAAACGCAAGCTGGCGTCCGATCTCTACTATCGCTTGAAGGACCGCTACGCGCCCACGGGGCTCGCGCACTTCGGGCAGGGCAAGTGGTACCCGGGCGAGCCGTTGCCGCGTTGGTCCCTGAATTGCTACTGGCGCCGCGACGGCGAGCCGATTTGGGTCAACCCGCAGCTCTATGCGGACGAGGGCGTCGACAGCGGCGCGACACCAGAAACCGCCGAACGGTTTCTGTCCGCGGTGGCCGCATCGCTCGGATTGCCCGCCACGTTCGTATTTCCTGCCTATGAGGATGCCTTCTACTACTTATGGCGCGAGCGCAGGCTGCCCACAAACGTCGATCCGTTCGACTCGCAGTTGGAGGATCCCGGTGAGCGTGCGCGCCTGGCGCGAATTTTCGAGCAAGGTCTGGACGACCCTGTTGGTCACATTCTTCCGGTCGGGCGCGACGCCCATGGCGTGCGTTGGCAAACCGGTCCCTGGTTCCTGCGTCGCGAACGTTGTTACCTGATCCCGGGCGACTCTCCCTTGGGGTACCGTCTCCCACTCGACTCACTTCCGTGGGTGACCGCCGGCGAGTATCCGTATGTGCACGCGGCCGATCCTACCCAAACCTTCCCGCCACTTCCGCTTGCGACGGAGATCCGGCAACAGTTGCGCGATCCCGCTGCCGCGGAATTCGATGCGCACAGGTCACGGGCGGCCGCGCACGCGGACGCCGACGCTGGCGCAGGTGCTGGTGCTGCCGGCGATGCTGCCGCGGCCGCGAACTTTCGAGCCCGTATTCCGAATCAACAAGAGTCGGCCGCGTGGGTCACGCGCACCGCCATGTGTGCCGAGCCGCGGAATGGTGTCCTCTATGTATTCATGCCGCCGACCGAGCGACTCGAGGACTATCTCGAGCTGGTGGGTGCTGTCGAGAACGCCGCTCAGGCGCTCTCGCATCCGGTAATCGTCGAAGGATACGAGCCGCCCAAGGACCCGCGTCTGGAAAGCTTCCGGGTCACACCAGACCCCGGCGTGATCGAAGTCAACATTCATCCTTCGCACGGCTGGAAAGAACTGGTCGCACGCACGACCCACTTGTACGAGGCCGCGCATCAATCGCGTCTCGCCACTGAAAAATTCATGCTGGACGGCCGGCACACTGGCACGGGAGGCGGAAATCACTTCGTGTTGGGCGGTGCGACGACTACGGACTCGCCATTCTTACGCCGTCCTGACGTGTTGCGCAGTCTGATCAGCTATTGGCACAACCACCCGTCACTGTCGTATCTGTTCTCTGGCCTGTTTCTCGGCCCGACGTCACAGGCGCCCCGCGTGGATGAGGCGCGCAACGACTCGCTGTACGAGCTGGAGCTGGCATTTACACAACTGCCGCGTCCGGGAGATCCGTGTCCGCCGTGGCTCGTTGACCGCGTGCTGCGCAACTTACTCACCGATGTCACCGGGAACACCCATCGCGCGGAATTCTGCATCGACAAGCTGTACTCGCCCGATGGCCCGACAGGTCGCCTCGGGCTGCTCGAGCTGCGGGCGTTCGAAATGCCCCCGCACGCCCAGATGAGTCTCACGCAGCAGCTCCTGCTCAGAGCGCTCGTCGCGCGCTTCTGGCGAACACCGTATGCCCCGCAGCGCCTGGTGCGGTGGGGAACTGAGCTGCACGATAGGTTCATGTTGCCGCATTTCATCGAACAGGACTTTTCGGACGTCCTGCAAGAGCTCAGCGGCGCCGGTTTCGACGTGCGTCCCGACTGGTTCGCGCCGCATTTCGAGTTCCGCTTTCCCAAGCATGGCGATTTCGCGAGCCGCGGTGTCGAGGTCGAGCTGCGGCAGGCGCTGGAGCCCTGGCACGTGATGGGAGAGGAGGGCTCCGCCGGCGCCACCGTGCGTTTCGTGGATTCTTCGGTCGAGCGCCTCCAAGTCAAGGCCACCGGGCTCGCACCCGATCGCTATGCGCTCGCGTGCAACGGCAGGCGCATCCCGTTGCGGCCCACCGGCAAGGTGGGTGAGTTTGTTGGAGGCGTGCGGTACCGGGCCTGGCAGCCCCCATCGGCCCTGCACCCCACCATCGGAGTCAACGCGCCGCTGACGTTCGATCTTGTGGACACGTGGATGGAACGTTCTCTCGGCGGCTGTCAATATCACGTCATGCACCCGGGTGGCCGCCACTACGTGACTTTCCCCGTCAACGCGTTTGAGTCGGAGAGCCGCCGCCTTGCCCGGTTCTTCCGCATCGGCCATACGCCGGGAAAGGTCCAGGCCCCGGCCGAGGCGACGAGCCTGGAAATTCCGTTTACGCTAGACCTCCGGCAACCGAAGAGATGACTGCTGCAAGGCCCGGCATGTTGACGCAAGGGTGCCTCGCGACCTACATCGCCGACGCGCGCCGCCATGACGAACTGCTCGATGAGAGTCGCGAGGTTCGTCCTCATTGGCGGCCCCTGATCGATGCGATCACAGAGCATGATCCCAGGGGAACGGCACGGCGCGCGCTAGAGCTCACGCGCCGCCTGATCGTCGAAAACGGCGTCACTTACAACGTCTATGCCGATCCGCAGGGCGCGGACCGTCCTTGGGTGCTCGACCCTTTGCCGTTAGTCATTGATGCCGCGGAGTGGCGCACCATCGAAGCTGGCCTGGCGCAGCGTGCGCGCGCCCTGGATGCACTGCTCGCCGATCTTTATGGGCCGCAGCGTCTGATTTCCGAGGGTGTTGTACCGGCGGAGCTTGCATTCGGGCATCCGAACTTCCTGTGGCCTTGCCACGGTGTCGTCCCGAAGGGTGGCAACTGGCTGACGCTGTATGCCGCGGATCTCGCGCGAGCCCCTGACGGACGTTGGTGGATCCTCGCAGACCGTACTCAGACGCCCTCGGGTGCCGGCTATGCGCTCGAAAATCGCGAGATCGTCGAGCAGGTTCTGCCGGAGCCGATGCGAGCGGAACAGGTACGGCGTATCGGCGGG
>FTEM01001720.1_pt1 | contig 11458 bp, 7 predicted proteins | sample 1640201 | NCBI WGS metagenome assembly FTEM01 (sample SAMEA3914816, study PRJEB12502) | metagenome | biome: forest; material: soil | place: USA | collected 2011-09-16 | depth 0.3 m | reverse complement strand
TTCGCTGGATCACCGGCAGGTGACGGATCCGATTACCGGTGAGACGCGGCCGGCGGATGAGCGTTTCCTGCGCTCGGTGGAGGAGAAGATCAAGGTTTCCGATTCCGGCAAGATGTCGTTCCGGCAGGAAGTGGTCCGCAAGGCGATGGTTGCTTTCAAGGCCGGCGAGAAGTTCAAGCTCATGAGCCACGCACGCATGCGAGAGGCGATCGAGCAGTATCTGTTCGACGAGCGCCGCGATGTACTGCGGCTGGTCACGTCCACGGCGCGACCGGATGATGAAGCGCGACAGAAGATATCAGTCGTGCAACAGCGACTCATCACTGAATACGGTTATGACGAGCACAGCGCCAAGGAAGCGTTGAGCTACGTCACGACTCTGCTTGCACAGGAGTAGCGTCGCGACGGAAAAAGGAGTACGAGTGGATGATGTCCGAGAGTAAGCCGAGCTCCGATGCCGCGAAGTGGTACGAGCTGTTCTCGCGCGGCGCGCGAGATTGGTTGCGGCATGACGAGAAGGTGCGCGATTCAGTCCGCCAGCATCTGCCGCAGATCGTTGCCGGAGGCGATGTCATAAACGACGGCGCGCGCACGGTGCGCGTACCGGTACGGATGCTCGAGCATTACCATTTCCGCCTGCGCCGTCCCGAGGAAGCCCAGGGAGCGGGCCAGGGCAAGGCCAAGCCGGGCGATGTGTTTTCCGATCCTTCCAAGCAGCGCGGCCCGGGTGAGAAAGGCGCCGGCGGCCAGGACGACGGCGAGGTGCAGCTTCTCCTGGAATTCAAAGTCGATGACATCGTCGATTGGCTGTGGGAGGAGATGCAGCTCCCGAACCTGAAGGCACGCGTCGGCCCTTCCGACGAGACGGACTATGTGCGCGAAGGCTGGGACCGGCGCGGTGCACGTTCCCGCCTGGACCGGCGCAGATCCTTCAAGGAAATGGTCAAACGCCGCGGCGCGCCCGGCGCGACACAGACTTTTATCGACGACGACTTGCGTTTCAGGCAGCTCGCGCGGCGTAAACAACCGGCCGTCCATGCGGTGGTGTTCTTTCTACTGGACGTGTCGGGCAGCATGTCCGATCGCGACCGCAAGCTCGCCAAGACATTTTTTTTCTGGGTCGTGCAGGGACTGCGCCGGGAGTATCGCTCGCTGGAAACCGTGTTCGTGGCGCACACCACCGAAGCATGGGAGTTCACCGAGTCCGAATTCTTCCAGGTGAGCGGCACAGGCGGGACCGTGACGTCCACGGGATTGGGCAAAGTGCGCGAGATCATCGACGAGCGCTACAACCCCGGCCGTTCCAACATCTATCTTTTCTACGCCTCCGACGGAGATAACTCGGTGAGCGATGCGACCGATGCGCGCGAGCAGCTCACCTCTCTGTGCGGGGACGCCTGCTACACAGGGTATGTCGAAGTGTCTTCCGGATTGTCGCGCCAGCTTGCAACGGAGACGGGCCGCTTGTTCGCCGAGCTGGCCTCAGCCGGCTGTGCGGCCGGCAGCTATGCGCTCAACGACTTCGAAGACGTGTGGGGAGCGGTACGCCATTTCTTCACGGCCGAAAACCTCGCGCTCGAGGGCGCTGGATGAGCGGAACTGCCGCCGAGGACTGGAAGAGTTACGTACAGCGAATCGAGGAGCTGGCGGGCCGCTCGGGCCTGGTGTTCCACCCGGTGGATTTCGAGGCGGTACCCGATTCGTTCATGATGGAAATCGCCGTCTACGGGCTGCCGGTGCGCATGCCGCACTGGTCGTTCGGGGTGCGCTACATCTATCAGCTCATCCAACGGCACATGGGGCATTCACGACTCTTCGAAGTGGTGTTTCCAGGCAATCCGGGACACGCCTATCTCGCGGCAAGCAATGGCCTTGCAGAAAACATTCTCGTCACGGCTCATGTCCTCGGACACGCGGACTTCTCGCGCAATAATCTGTTGTTTCGCCGCTGCCAGGAGCAGGTCAGCGAACATATCGTCGAGCACGCTGCGAGCCACGCACGGCAGATCCAGCAGGCGATCGAAACATATGGGATGCAGAGGGTCGAGACGGTGCTCGATGCCGCCCTGGCGCTCGAACAGCACATTGACGTGGACCAAGCGCTGCGGCGCGCTCGCTACCCGGAGTACGAAGCGGATTCAAAGGCGCTGGTAGACGATGCGTTCCGAAAGCGTTTTGCCTCCCTCGACCCTGCGGCGGCTCCCACGGGCATGGAATTGAAGAAGCGGGCGCCGGTCCCACCGCACCCGGAGCGTGATCTTCTGTGGTTCGTTGCGAACTACGCGCCCGAAATGGAGAGCTGGGAGCGCGATATCTTTCTCGCGGTCCGGGAAGAGTCCTTCTATTTCTATCCCGTGTTCGCGACCCAGATCATGAACGAGGGCTGGGCTTCCTACTGGCACGCGCGCCTGCTGCGTGAGGCGGACTTCGTGCCGCAGCAAGCTTACCTCGATGCAATCAAATGTCATTCAGATGTCGTACGCCCCATCGCCGCAGATCAGCAGGTCGCGCTCAGCATCAACCCCTATCACCTGGGATTCTCGATGTGGGAGAAGATCGTCGAGGTGGAGGGTATCGAGGCGGCGCGCAGCATCATGGAGCAGGATGACGACTTCGGCTTCATCCGTAACCACCTGACCCGGGACCTGGCGGAAGAGCTGGGTCTGTTCCGGTTTACGGCGCGCAGCGACGGCCAGGTCAAAGTCCTCGAGCACGAGCTGACGGGATTGCACGAAGCCCTGCTGAGCACCAAATACAATTTCGGCGCGCCCATGGTTGCCGCAACGCATGTGCGCGGCGACGGTACGCTGGAGCTTACCCACGACAACTCGATCGATGGCCGGGGTCTGGACCTCGAACGCAGCCGCAAGGTTCTGGACTATGTACAGCGCGTCTGGCGCCGGCCGATCGTGCTGACCACCATCAACCAGGCCGGCTCGACGCTCGAGCTCACGGCTCCGTAGTTTTCTCTTTTGGCTTGCCCGTGGGCGGTGCGTCCAGCGCTATTTCCGATCCTCCGGGGCCGGGTCCTTGCGGGGTCGGCGGCTCCTCTGCCCAGTCCTCTTCCGTTTGCGATGTCACGAACGACACCGGGTCGCTCGCGGGAAAGGAGTCGGCGAGTGCTTCGTCAAGCTGCTCCTCGATCTTCTTGTTCGGGGTCTTTTCCGTCTTGGACTCGTTCATATCGCTCCCCCTTGGGTTCTCTCATATAAGGGTGCAAAGTAGCGTCCTGCAAGCCCCCTGGAAGTACCACCATGGGATATACGACGCAGGGCATTCGTAACGTCGCACTGGTAGGTCCTGCCGGCGCCGGCAAGACGCTGCTCGTGGAAGCGCTGCTGCTGCGCGCAGGCGCGATTCGCAGTAAGGGCAGCCTGCAGCGCGGAACGACAGTGTCCGACTTCGATGCGCAGGAAAAGCGCCTGCAGCACTCCCTCGATTCCGCGATCTGCGCCGTCGACCACGGCGCCATTCACATCAATCTCATCGATACGCCCGGATATCCCGACTTTCTGGGGCGCACGCTCTCCGCTCTCGAGGCCGTCGAGGCGGTCGCGATCGTCCTCAGCGCAACCGGCACCATCGACTCGATCACGCAGCGCCTCATGGACTTCGCACGCGAGCGGGAGCTGTGCCGCCTCATCATCATCAACAAGATCGACAGTCGGGACTCCGATCCCGCCGGCGTGTTGCAACAGGTGCGCGATACGTTCGGGGCGGAGTGTCTGCCGCTGAATCTGCCCGCACAGGGCGGCACGTCGGTGGCCGACTGCTTTTTCCAGCCGCACGGCAATTCGGTGGACTTCTCGTCGGTGGCAACGGCACACACGCAGATCCTCGACCAGGTGGTCGAAGTAGATGAGCGGCTGATGTCCGTCTACCTGGAGCAGGGCGAGGAACTCTCGCCGGAGCAACTCCACGACCCTTTTGAGCAGGCCCTGCGTGAGGGCCATCTCGTACCGGTCTGCTTCACCTCCGCCGAGACGGGCGCAGGGATCGCCGAATTGCTGGAAGTCTGCGAGCGTCTCCTGCCGAACCCCACCGAAGGCAATCCGCCGCATTTTCTCTCCGGCGACGGCGCTGCCGGTGCGCGCGTAAAGGTAGTGCCCGATCCGGACCGTCACATCGTCGCTCACGTGTTCAAGGTGAGCATCGATCCGTACGTCGGCAAGTTGGGACTGCTGCGTGTGCACCAAGGCACGATCCGGCCCGGCAGCCAACTGTTTGTCGGCAACGCCCGCAAACCGATCAAGATCGCGCATTTATTCAAGCTGTTGGGAAAGGAGACGACGGAAATCCCGGCGGCGATTCCCGGCGACATCTGCGCGCTTGCCAAGATCGACGAGCTGTACCTGGATGCGGTGCTGCATGACTCGCACGACGAGGATCAATACCACCTGGAGGCGGTCCGGTTTCCGCCGCCGATGTCAGGTCTTGCGATCGAGCCGGAGCGCCGCGGGGATGAGCAACGGCTTGCGGATACCCTGCACAAGCTGACGGCGGAAGATCCGTGTGTACGCATCGAACATCACGGGGCCGTGAACGAGACGGTCCTCTATGGAATGGGCGAGTTCCATCTGCGCGTACTGTTGGAGCGGATGAGCGAGCGTTATGGAGTCCGGGTGAAGACGCATCCGCCCAGCATTCCCTACCGCGAGACGATAACCCGCGCGGCGGTCGGCCACTGTCGGCACAAGAAGCAGACCGGCGGCGCGGGGCAGTTCGGTGAGGTGTTCCTGAGCGTCGAGGCCCTCGAGCGCGGCTCGGGTTTCGAGTTCGTCGACGACGTCGTGGGTGGCGCGATTCCGGGGCAATTCATCCCGGCCGTCGAAAAGGGTGTGCGCCAGGTGTTGACCGAGGGGGCCCTGGCCGGCTTTCCGATGCAGGACATCCGGGTCGTGCTGCGGGATGGCAAGCATCACCCGGTGGATTCGAAGGAAGTCGCGTTCGTGTCAGCCGGCCGCAAGGCCTTCCTGGATGCGGTACAGAAAGCGAGCCCGATCGTGCTCGAGCCGGTCGTGCGGTTGGAAATCACCGCTCCCGCAAGCTCCATAGGCGATATCACCGGAGACCTTGCGACCAAGCGGGCGCGCATCAACGGCAACAGCGCGCTGCCGGGCGGGCTTGCGACTGTCACGGCTCTCGTGCCTCTTGCCGAGGTCGCGGACTACCAGTCGCGTCTGAAAGCTCTCACCGGCGGCGAAGGCGCGTACATGATGGAGCTGAGTCACTACGATCCCGTGACCGTACGCAGGCAGCACGAGCTGGTGCGGGCCTGGCGCCCGCGCCTGGATGCCGACTGAGGGCGCTGAAACTCGAGGCGGCGGGCTTGCCGCCCGCCGCCTCGACAGTGCCGAAGATCCTTAGAATTTCGCCGAAACGCTGGCGTGCAGGAAGCGGCCCAGCGTGTCGTAAATCTGCGGATACGTGTTGTTCTCGCCGAACAGGCCGTTGCCGATCTCATCCGCGCCGATCAGCGGCGGGTCCTTGTCGAACAGGTTGTTGACGCCCACCCTGAAAGTGAGCTTGCTCCAGGTATAGGCGGCCGACATATCGACGTACGAGAAGCTGCCGATGCGAGCATCGGCCAGGCCGGCGAGATCGTTTTCCGATGCCAGTGCCGGTTCGGTGAATTCGGCCTTGGTCCTGCCTACGAAACGCCAGGTGACGTTCGCGCTCAACGCCTTGATGGGAGTCTGGTAATCCAGCGACAGGTTGTGCCGCCAGCTCGGCAGCGGCGGCCCGCACGTGGGACCGAACGCAGCGGCGCAGTCGTATGACGACCCGAGAGCCGGTGAGAACACGAAGTTCTTCACGTACGTGCCCGTCAAGTCGGCATGCAGACTACCGATGGCTCCCATGTCCAGGCGGTAGTTGATATCGACGTCCACCCCGGAGGTCTTTTCCGCGCCGGTGTTGACATTGGTGTCGACGATATAACCCGTGGGCGAAAGCCACAGGGTTCCATTTCCACCCCGGTGTACGAGACTGCAATATTGCGCCGCTCCGGTCGCGACGCATTGGTTGAGGGTGAAGTCGGCGCCGTAGGTGCTGATGAGGTTCGCGACATCGATCTTGAAGTAGTCGAACGTCGCGGAGAACCCGGGCAGCATCGTTGGTGTGAGCACGATGCCGAAAGACGTCGTCTTCGCGGTCTCTGGAAGCAGATGGGGATTTCCACCCTGCTGCCCGTTGTACTGGGCGGCCGGATTGGATGCAATGTTGCCGTATTGGGCTGCCGTGACCCCCGAGTGCGCGCACTCTTCGGGTGTGGCGTCGGGTGCGGGTCCCGCGCACGGGTCGCCGCTGCCATCCAGTCCGACGTAGTTGGTCGAATACAGTTCCTGGATGTTCGGCGCACGGACCGCACGCTGGAAGCTGCCACGGAAGCGAATGTCATCAAGTGGCGCCCACTGCAGACCGAGCTTGTAGGTGTTGGTCGAGAATCCGAGGCTGTAGTCCGAGAACCGGTAGCCGCCATCCAGCGTCAGAGCCTTCATGAACGGCTTGTCCTGGACCAGCGGGGCGCGGAATTCGACGAATTCCTCACCGACGCTGTAGGACCCCGCGGTGGGCAGGACGATTCCAGATCCGGCCACATCGCCATCGATGTATGACTGATCGACGTTCAGGACCAGTTTCTCGCGGCGCCATTCCGCGCCCACGTTCGCAGAGATGCCATCGGTCGCGGTCGGCAATCGTATGCCGTACTTGCCCAGGTCGAACGTCACGTTGCCGCTGACTACGCTCTCCTGCGTCTGCCCGCTTTCGAAGGCCGGAACCTGCACATAGCCCAGGGCGGCCTGCGAGATCCCGTTCACCTGCCAGATGTTGTACGGAACGCAGCCGGGCGCGCCGGCCTGTCCGACATTCGCCAGGCAGACAGTATTGCCGGTCACGGGATCGACCACCGCCTGCAAGGCGTTCGTTACACGCTGCACCGAAAGATCGTTCAGGTGCGTGGTCTGGTATTCGGTGACTCCCTGCATTGCGTACACGTCGAACGAGATCGCATCGGTGATGTCGCCCTTCGCGCCGCCCACGAACCTGTACGACGTATGCACGTACTGATCGACGCGGTCGCCGCCGGTTGTGTTACGCAATCCCAGTGTCACCTGCGACAGTGTGTTGCCATTCACGACCGACTGCGATGAGACGAGGGGCGATGCCGGATCGCAAACCTGCGTGTAAGTGGTGGCATTCAGAAACGGGTTGGCTCCGGGCGAGCCGAATCCCGCGCCGCAATTGACCAGGTAGTTGCCGTCCGGGGTGCCGAACGTCGGATCGGGCGCGAGCCCCGATCCAGCGAATACGCCGGTGGGCGCGTACTGTGAGCGGGTGCTGTCGTGCATGAACATCAGCTCGCTGTACGCCTGCACTTTGTCGTTGATGTTGTAGTGCGCGTAGAACCCGCCGTTGTAGCGCTCATCCTGGCGCTGGAAGAAATGTGTCGGCCCGTAGTTGTAGAGGTTGTAGATATCCGTGAACGAGCTGTAGTCGGGAGATAGCTGGTACGCGCCGCCGTCGGTGCCGAATATGACCGGCGGCGAGGTCGTGCCTGAACCGCTGCATGCGTATCCGCCTTCCGATGCAACCGTGCATGCGTTGAAGTCGCGTGCGTAGCCCTGGATCGGGTTCTGCTGCTTGTAGGTCAGATAGCCGACGATGTTGCCCTTGCCATCGGCAAAGTCGCTGCCCATCATCAGGTTGAACGCCTTGCTGTCCCCGTCGGTATGGGTTCCGGATGCGGCCGTGGGCGCAAAGCCGGCATCCTCCAGCAGGCCGTTGAAGAATGCGGTCTGTTGGTTGTGGTGCTGAAAGGTGCCGATGTCGGCGTCGAGCTGCACGCCCTGGAAGTGGTCGTCCATGATGAAGTTGACGACACCGGCAACCGCGTCGGCGCCGTAGGTGGCCGAGGCGCTGCCCGTGAGCACTTCGACCCGCTTCACCAGCGCGGTTGGAATGTTGTTCACGTCGGCGGCGCCGTTGCCGTTGATCGTCGGATCGCCCGGCATCAGCCGGCGCCCGTTGATCAGCACCAGCGTGCGCTGTGATCCCAGGTCACGCAGGTTGATGTTTGCAACACCGGTGCTGCCCTGCGACAGGCCCGAGCTTTGATCCGGCGTGATCGAGGGAAGCTGGTTCAGCATGTCCTCGATGTTGGTGGTGCCACGCTGCTGGATCGCTTCACTCTGCACGACCGAGACGGGGCTGACGCTCTGGAGCTGCGTCTGTGCGATGCGCGAGCCCGTGACGACCACTTCCGTCAGTGGCGCCGCCGCAGTCTCGGCCGTAGCCGGCTGTGACTGGACTTGCGCCTGCGCGCCGAGGCTGGCGGTGCCGATTGCCACCACGGCGGCCATGGCGCACGCGCGGCCAGCTACACGCGCAATTGTGCTGATACGTTTCATCGAGTTCTCCTGCTTGCACGGCTCGAGGCCGTGCGAACGGCAATGCACGCGCGGCTTCTGTCCCGAAGCGGCGCGTGGCGTTGTTTTGAAAGATATGGAGCGTCGCGCTGTGTCATTCGTCCGCTGAAGGACCAGGCTTGAGTGCGACGATATTAGCAATCTCACAACATATTCAAAAGGAGATTGGAAAGTACGCAACAACGCGCCAAACAGGGGTGGGTTCCGCTTAAAACGAGTCTCGAGCGGGAGGTGTCAGGGCGCGCCGCGCGCCGCTGTTGCAAAAATGCCGCAAACCGCCTGAAACGCAGGCGGGGCGTTTGCCGCAAGTCGCGGTACGGCGCGAAATTCCCTGATATTGTTGAGGTTGTCGGGCCAACAATCTGTTTACGGGGACGGTCGAACATGAGAATTGCGGGTCTTGTCGTGCTGTCGATGCTGGCTGCCTGCGCTGCGGCGCCCAACAAACGGGGGCCGGAGCCGCTGCTCGCCAGCAACCCGGCTGCGGGCCAGCCGCCGGTGAATCAGGAGCTGGTGAAGGCGGGCTATGCACCAAACATGTACAAGGGCCAGCTCGTGTACTGCCGTTCCGAGGCGGTGACCGGCACGACCTTCCGCAGCAAGGTGTGCCAGTCGGAAGCGGCAATCAAGGATCGCGAGCAGAAAACGCGGGATGAGATCAACTCGGTTCATCCGAGAGCGGAAGCCTGTCCGAACCGCGCCTGTTGAGCGTTGTTGCCGTGCGGGCGGTCTCAACGCCGGATACGGATCTGTAGCTCGCGCCTGAGATAGTCCACGGCAAACGTGTCGAGCGTGCCGATCATGTCCATGCCTATCACGAGGGCCGGCGTCTCGCCCAGGTCCCAGATATTGAAGATGTAGAAATCACCGAAGGTCACCGTCAGATTGGTGACCCGCAGGTCGCCCATGCGGATCTCACGCACGAGCTGGCGCTCACCCTGTTGTTTTTCATCGGTTGCTCCGAACACGTCCGTCGTCCCGACGTGCGCAGCCCGATCCGTCCGCATCTTCAGAAGGCGGTACAGGGCCATGTTGCCCAACGTCCGTTGGCCGCCGGAATCGATGACCGCCCTGACCTTGTGGTTGCCGACAAACGCGTCGACGATGAGCAGCCGCCCGAACTGAAGCTGTGCCGGGATACTCAACAGCGAGCCGGTGGGCCGGTGGGTGCTGGCCTGGAGGACTTTGATCCGGTCGTGCAGGAAGTCCACCAGCACGAGCTTTCCTGCCAGGCCATCGACACCCAGGATGCCGTCCGTGCCCACTGCGGACGCGTCTGCGATGGCGAGGCGCTGGTCCTCCAGGACGAGGGCGCCGGATTCCACCCGCTGCACTGCGGCCGTGGGGACCGGAGCGAAGCCGGTTACGCCCTTCAGATTGACGGTCTGATCGAGATTGACTTCCAGGCCAAGAAGCGCTGCGAGGTGCGGCGAGAGCACCGTCGTGTTGGCACCCGTGTCGAGGACAAATCGAAACGGTCCACGATGATTCACCATGACCGGGACGACAATGCGGCCGATTCGATCCACGCGAGTGGGAACCGCGTACTCGGGGCCTTCGTCGAGATCGGGCACTCCGATGGCGGAGCCAGTCTGCGGCACGAACGATTGCGTCCGCCTCAGCTCATTGAAGACCGTACCGCTGACGGTGCCTGCCGCGGCGGTGGCGGCGCAGCCCAGCCCGATCGAGACGAGTAGCGCCCTGGCGAAGGACAGCAAAAACATCAGAACACTGTAACCGCAGCCTAAAGACTTAGCGAGGAACCCCGTCGCGCGTCCGGTGCCGGCGCGCGCCGCAAACGCGGCCGCAAAAAGCACGGCAAAAAAAAGCGCCCCCGCGAGGGGGCGCCGTAGAACGAAAGCGTGATGTTGTTGCCGGTGAGCAGGCGGTCCCGATGCCGGGACCGCCGCTACCGTTCGTTTTAGAACTTCGCCGTGAAGCCGATGAACACCTGGCGGCCGAGCGTGTCGTACGTCGGATAGGTGTTCGCCGAGCCGGCGCCCGTGAGCTCGGTGCCGACGAGCGGCGGGTCCTTGTTGAGCAGGTTGTTGATTCCGGCGCGCAGTGAGATGCCAGGATGAACTTCCCAAGTTCCCGACAGATCCAGGTAGCTCATGTTCGGCAGGCGCGCATTGAACGCGTTGAATACGCCGAACTCGGCACCGTTCAAAGTCGGATCGGAGTCGTTGTTGTCCAGCTTCGCAGCGCCGATGAAGCGCCACTGCAGCGACGTGACGAGGTTGAACGGCAGCTCCCAGCTTACGCGCAGGTTGTGCCGCCACTTCGGATTGATCGTCTGGCAGGTCGTGCCGAACAGCCCGGCGCAATCGTAAGTGTGCGCACCGGGAAACGGCGTGCTCGTCGTCTTGAGCAGATAAGCGCCGTTCAACGCGAACGAGACCGCACCCCAGGCTCCATTGAATGGAATCCGGTAGTTGGCCTGGACGTCGACACCCGACAAGGACGCGGCGCCGATATTGACGCTGGTCTGCAGGATGTAGCCGCCGCCCGCGACGGTTGCACCCGTCAGTCCGCCGGATGCAGTACGCGTGATCGCCGAGCAGTACGTCGGGTCTCCGGTGTTCAAGCACTGCGTGAAGTAAAACGCGCCTGGAAGCGCGCCGATCTCGTTCTTGATCTGGATCCGGTAGTAATCGATGCTGCCCGTGAAATTCGGCAGCATGCTCGGCGTGAGCGTGATACCGAAGTTGACGGTGTTGGCCACTTCAGGAGCAAGCTTCGGGTTACCGCCGGTGAGCTGTCCGCACTGTCCGGATACGCACTGCGAGATCGAGTTCGTCGTTCCGCCGTTGCCGAACTCTGCTGCCGTGACGCCCGTGTGCTCGCACTGCGCCAGCGTTGCACTGGCTGGGATGAGCTGGTTGTTGGCATCTACCGTCGGGGCGCAGGGATCCACGCCCAGGAAGGTTTGCAGACCGAAGTTCTGCGGGTTGAACAGCTCGATGATGTTCGGCGCGCGGACCGCATGCTGGAACGAGGTGCGCAGCGTGACGTCCGAGATGGGCGCG
>FTEM01002027.1_pt1 | contig 11532 bp, 8 predicted proteins | sample 1640201 | NCBI WGS metagenome assembly FTEM01 (sample SAMEA3914816, study PRJEB12502) | metagenome | biome: forest; material: soil | place: USA | collected 2011-09-16 | depth 0.3 m | reverse complement strand
GTCGCGAAGACCGGCCGGTTGGTCATCGTTCACGAGGCGCCGCGCAATTGCGGCATCGGTGCGGAAATCGCGGCAACGGTCGCCGAGCACGGACTCTACGATCTGCACGCCCCCATCAAGCGTGTCACCGGTTACGACACGGTGATGCCGCTCTTCAAACTCGAACACGAATACATTCCGAGCGTGGCGCGCATCGTGGACGCAGTGCGCGAAACTCTGTCCACCTGACCCGCGGTCATCGTCAATCGGAGCCTACATGACGACGTTCAATCTTCCTGATCTCGGCGAAGGCCTGGCGGAGGCCGAGATCGTTCGCTGGCACGTCAAGGTCGGGGACCGCGTCAAGGTGGATCAGCCCATGCTCGCCGTGGAAACAGCGAAAGCCCTCGTCGAAGTACCGGCTCCCTATTCCGGAACCGTCACAGCGCTGCATGGCAACCCCGGAGACGTCATTGCCACCGGCGCCGTGCTCATCGAGTTCATCCTCGATGGGACCGAGCCCAGAACGAGTCAGACGGCGGACTCCGGAACCGTTGTCGGCAACATGCCGACCAGCGACGTCGAGCTGATCGAGCCCCCTCTTGCAGGAAGCAGCGCTGCCGGGCGCACAGGCGCCAGCCAATCGGGCAGCCGTTTGCGAGCTGCACCGGCTGCACGCGCGGTCGCTAAGCGCCTCGGTGTAGACCTGGCACGCGTGCAAGGTACGGGCCGCGGCGGTCTGATCACCGTAGATGATGTTGTCTCGGCGACGACGCCCTCCGCCAGTGTGGCCGCATTCAGAAGCACGCTCGCGACGCAACGCGGAATCGGAGTGATTTCCAGTAATGCTGCCTCCGCAAACAAACTGGTTGCAGCGGGCCGCGGTCCCGGCTCGACGTCGGTAGAGCCCGAGAAGTTGCGCGGTTTGCGTCGTTCGATGGCGCAAAGCATGAGCCTCGCACGCGACAGCGTAACGAGTTGCACCATATTCGATGACGCTGACCTGCACCGCTGGGGCAAAGGTCAGGACGTGACTACCCGCCTGCTGCGTGGAATTGCCGTTGGCTGCAAAGCCGAGCCAGGCCTGAATGCATGGCTCGATGGCACCGCCCACAGTCGCCTGCTGTTGTCCCGTGTCGATGTCGGCATCGCAGTGGACACGCCGGAAGGCTTGATCGCCCCGGTCGTTCGCGACGTCGGTGGCCGCTCGACGGCGCAGCTACGCCAGGACATCAACAGACTGAAGCGCACCGCCCGCGACCGCACGCTCGGTGCCGAAGATCTGAAGGACTTCACGTTCATGCTGTCGAATTTCGGCATGATCGCCGGACGCTATGCGACACCTGTCGTCGTTCCGCCAGCCGTCGCCATCCTCGGCGCCGGCCGGCTCACGCACGATGTTGTCGCCGTGATGGGCCGGATCGAGGCGCACCTGCGCCTCCCCTTGTCACTTACTTTCGACCACCGCAGCGTGACGGGCGGCGAAGCCGCTCGCTTCATGGCCGCGATGCTGATCGATCTTGAACGGGAAACCTGAATGCAGCCTGCCCCGGCCGATGACCGACTCCTGCGCAGCATCCCCGCCGCACGCGTTGCCCTGATCGAGAAAATCGCCGCCGCCGCTCGCGGGCGCAAAGGCAATCTGTCGCGGCGTTTTCTGCAGACCTACTTCCGCGGCGTCGGCGAAGAAGATCTGACCCACCGCACCGCCGCAGCGCTCGCCGGAGCGGCGCTGAGCCAACTCGAATTCGGCTCGGGACGGCGAACCTCGGGGCAATCGCTCGTACGCATCTTCAACCCTGACCCGGAGCGCGACGGATTCGAGTCTCCGCACACGCTCGTCATGATCGTCACCGACGACATGCCGTTCCTCGTGGACTCGGTTGGTATCGTCTTCACCCGCGCGGAGCTTGGGGTTCATCTGATCGTTCATCCGGTCATAGAAGTGCGACGCGACGGGCGCGGTCGCCTGGTCGACCTCGGCTCGAACGGCGCCTCCGCAGCGCACGCGGAATCGTGGCAGCTCTACGAGATCGACCGCCAGACCGATCCGCAGCAGATCCAGAAACTCCAGCAGCAGATCGAGACGACACTCGGCGACGTACGCCTCGTCGTCCAGGACTGGAAGCCGATGCGTGAGCGCGCAGGCGGACTCATCTCGTCCCTCGAGCAAGACCCGCCGCCGTTACCGGCCGACGAGTTGAGTGAAGCGCGCCATCTGCTGGCCTGGATGGAAGAGCGGCATTTCGTGTTTCTCGGCTACCGTTATTACACTCTCGAGCGTGGCCCGGCTGAAGACCGCCTGCTCCCCGACTCGAAGTCCAGTCTGGGCATTCTGCGCAAAGTCCGTCAGGGCACGAAGCGTTCCGCCATTACGGTACTTCGTGGCGATGTGCGCGCACGGGCGCGCGACCGCGACATTCTGAATATCTCCAAGGCCAACTCGATCGCGACCGTTCACCGCGGCGAGTACCTCGATTACATCGGCGTCAAATCCTTCGACTCCCGTGGGCGAGTCACTGGCGAGCACCGATTCTTGGGGCTGTGGACTTCGAGTGCGTATTACCGCAGCCCGCGCGACATTCCCGTACTGCGTCGCAAGGTCGAAAGAGTCATCGAATACTTCGGGCTCGACCCGCACGGCCACGACGGCAAAGCCGTGCTGAATGTGTTGGAGACGTATCCGCGCGATGAGCTGTTTCAGGCCGACGTGGATGACCTCATCCGCATCGTGCGCGGAGTTGTCAATCTCTACGAGCGGCGGACGGTGCGCGTTCTCGCGCGTCGCGATCCTTACCACCGCTTCTACTCGTGCCTCGTCTATGTGCCACGCGATCGTTACAGCACCGAAGTGCGGCAGCGCATAGAGCAAATTGTGCTCAGTGGCTTCGAGGGTGAGAGTGTGGAGTCGCACGTTCAGATCTCGGGCTCCATTCACGCCCGCGTTCACGTTGTCGTCCGCACCGACCCCGAGAACCGCCACAAAGTCGATCTTGCGGAGATCGAAAAGCGGATCGCTCAAGCAACGACAACCTGGACCGACCGCTTGCGCGATGTGCTCGTTCAAGAGCGCGGTGAGGCCGCCGGGCTCGCCGTCGCACATCGCTACCGTCGCGTCTTTCAGATGGCGTATCAGGAAGAGGTCGATCCGCGCGATGCCCTCGAAGACATCGCCGACCTGGAGGCACTGCGCGCAGAACCTCTCGCGTTGCGTCTCAACCTGCACAGGCCGGGCCAACAGGTCTCGACCCGGATGCACCTGAAGGTCGTGAAGCTCGGCGATCCGGTTCCGATCTCGGATCTGCTGCCGATGCTCGAGAACTTCGGTTTGCGGGTCATCTCCGAGCGCCCGTACGAGCTGACATGGCCCGAGGGCGGCTCGGCCTGGATCCAGGATTTCGAGCTGGAACACCGCGACCGGCTGCAAATCGACATCGGCGGCGTGGAAGGAGCCTTCCGGGATGCGTTGTCCGCGACCTGGACCGGCGAAGTCGAGAACGACGGCTTCAACCGGCTCCTGCTGGGAGCGGGCCTGCTCGTCCGCGAGATAGTCGTCGTGCGCGCGTACTGCCGCTATCTGCTGCAAACCGGCGTGCCCTTCAGCCAGGCGTACATGGAGCGCACGCTGAGCGCAAATCCTGCGGTTGCGCGCAATCTCGTCAGGCTGTTCGAGACTCGATTCGATCCGAATGCCGTGCGGACCGGGCGCGCAGCCGAACGCACCGCCGAGAAGCTGATCGAACAGCTCCGTGCCGGGCTCGACGCCGTCGTCAGTCTCGATGAAGACCGCATCCTGCGCGCGTATCTGACGCTCGTCGAGGCAACGCTGCGAACCAACTTCTATCAGCAGGACGCCACGGGCAAGCCCAAAGCCTACGTATCCTTCAAGCTCGATCCGGCCAAGATTCCGGACCTGCCGCTGCCGCGCCCGAAGTTCGAGATCTTCGTCTACAGCCCGCGCGTCGAAGGCGTGCACCTGCGCATGGGATACGTCGCACGCGGGGGCATTCGCTGGTCCGACCGGCGCGAAGACTTCAGAACCGAAGTGTTGGGCCTGATGAAGGCCCAGAACGTGAAGAACACCCTCATCGTTCCGGTCGGCGCCAAAGGCGGCTTCGTGGCGAAGCGGCTGCCTGCCGGGCCGCGCGAGGAGATCCAGGCGGAAGTCGTCGCCTGCTATCAGACGTTCATCCGCGGCTTGCTCGACATAACGGACAACATCGTCGCGGGCCGCATGGTGCCGCAGCCAAAGGTGGTCCGGCGTGACATTGACGATGCTTACCTGGTGGTCGCGGCCGACAAGGGAACGGCGACCTTCTCCGACATCGCCAACGCCATTTCCGCCGACTACCAGTTCTGGCTCGGAGACGCATTTGCCTCGGGCGGCTCCGCCGGTTACGACCACAAGGCAATGGGCATCACTGCGCGCGGTGCGTGGGAGTGCGTGAAACGCCATTTCCGCGAGCTGGGTACCGACATTCAGAAATCCGACTTCAGCGTCGCCGGCATCGGCGACATGTCGGGCGATGTCTTCGGCAACGGCTTGCTGCTGTCGCGGCACACGCGCCTGCAGGCGGCTTTCGATCACCGCCATATTTTTCTCGATCCCGCCCCGGACGCGCAGCTCAGCTTCGCCGAGCGCCAACGCTTGTTTGCGCTGCCTCGCTCGAGCTGGGACGATTACGACCGCAAGAAAATCTCCCGCGGCGGCGGCGTCTTTCCACGTTCTGCGAAATCGATTGCGCTGTCAGCCGAAGCCCGCACACTGCTTGGACTGGAGGCGGCGTCGGCGCCGCCGAATGACATCATCCGTGCGATTCTGCGCATGCCCGTGGACCTTCTGTGGAATGGAGGCATCGGCACCTACGTCAAGGCGCGCCAGGAATCGAACGCAGATGCCGGCGACCGGGCGAACGATGCCGTGCGCGTCAACGGCGCGGAAATCAGAGCGAAGGTCATCGGCGAAGGCGGCAACCTCGGCCTGACACAGCGCGGCCGTGTCGAGTACGCGTTCGCCGGCGGTCGCCTGAATACCGACTTCATCGACAATTCCGCGGGCGTGAACACCTCCGACGTCGAGGTGAACATCAAGATATTGCTCAACCCGATCGTCGCCGCGGGCAAGCTGACGCGCGGGGAGCGTAACCAGCTCCTGGCGCGCATGACCAACGAGGTCGCAGCCCTCGTGCTGCGTAACAACTACCTGCAGGGGCAGGCGATCAGCACACTCGAACTGCAGGCCAAAGCACGCTTCACCGAGTATCAGAATCTCATCCACGTGCTCGAGCGCTCCGGTGAGCTCAACAGGGCGCTGGAATTTCTGCCCGGCGACGATGAGGTCGCGGAGCGACGCAAGCGCGGCGCGGGTCTGACGCGTCCCGAGCTGTCGGTCCTCCTGGCCTACAGCAAGATCTGGCTGAATAACCATCTGCTGGCATCGGACGTCCCGGAAGACCCTTACCTGTCATCCGAGCTGGCTCGTTATTTCCCGGCGCCCGTACAGGAGCGCTTCGGACGCGCCATCAAGCAACACCGCCTGCGGCGCGAAATCATCGCGACGGCAACAACGAACAGTCTCGTAAACCGCATGGGCCCGACTTTCGTGCCGCGTGCACAGGAAGAGACGGGTGCCGATCCCGCTCAGATCGCACGCGCCTACACCGCGGCGCGCGAGATCTTCGACATGCGCAAGGTGTGGGCGCAGATCGAAGCTCTCGATACCCGCGTGCCAGCCAAAGTGCAGTATGCGATGCAGTTCCAGACCAGCCGCCTGCTCCGGCACGTCACGTATTGGCTGTTGGCGCATCGCAAGGCGGAGCTGCACGTCGACAAGGCTGTCGCCGAATTCCGCAAGGGCGTGCGTCAGCTCGAAGCCGAGATGCCACACATCCTGTCGGGCGGCGAACGCGAGCGCTTCGAGAAAACGAAAAAGCAGCACACCGAAGCCGGCGTACCCGCAGAGCTCGCCGCACGGATCGCCAGCCTCGAATCGAACAACGCGGCCCTCGACATCGTCGAGTTAGCCAGCTCGCACGAGGCCGGTGTCGCGGAGGCCGCGCGGATCTATTTCGATGTCGGCATGCGCATTGGACTCGACTGGCTCCGCGAACAGGTCGAGCAGCTTCCGGTCGAAGGCCCCTGGCAGGCCGTGGCCCGGACGGGATTGCGCGACAGCGCACTGCGCATTCACCGCCGGCTGACGGAAAAGATTCTCTCTGGGAGCGCGGCAGGATCCGAGCAGGCGCGCGTCAGCGCGTGGGTCGAGAAGGCGGGCGAAGAGCTTGCCCATTGGCAGCGGATGCTGACGGATATGCGCGCAGCCGGTGCATCGGACTTTGCAACCCTGTCGGTGGGCATCGAGTCGATGAGGAAATTGGCGGACTGACTCGGTAGGCTTACGGACTGACCCGGTAGGCTTGCGGACTGATTCGTAAAGGTGCACACCATGCCTGGAAAACTCATTCTGCTGCGGCACGGCCAAAGCGTCTGGAACGTCGAGAACCTGTTCACCGGCTGGCATGACGTCGACCTGTCCGATCAGGGGCGTCGTGAAGCGGCGCAGGCCGGGCGCGAGCTGTTGAAAGAAAAGCTCGCGGTCGATATCGCATTCACTTCAGTGCTGAAGCGCGCGATTCGCACGCTATGGCTGGCGCTCGATGAGATGGACCGGATGTGGATCCCGGTTGAGCGCTCGTGGCGGCTGAACGAGCGGCACTATGGCGCTCTCCAGGGACTCAACAAGGCGCAGACAGTCGAGAAGCACGGCGATGCGCAGGTGAAGATCTGGCGGCGCAGCTACGATATTCCACCGCCGGCGCTGGCAGCCGACGATCAGCGGCATCCGCGCTTCGATCCGCGCTATGCCGGCGTCGACCCCGCCGAATTGCCGGCCGCGGAATCTTTGAAAGAGACGCTGGCGCGCGTACTTCCGTTCTGGCACAGCCGTATCGCACCTGAGCTGCGCATGGGACGTAACGTGCTCGTCGCCGCACACGGCAACAGCTTGCGGGCGATGGTCAAGATGTTGGACAAAGTGTCCGAAAGCGAGATTACGGAGCTCAACATCCCAACAGGCGTACCGCTACTGTATGAGCTGGATCGGGACTTGCAGCCGTTGGGAAGTCGCTATCTCGGCGACCCGGCGGCAATCGCCGCGGCCGCGGAAGCGGTACGGCGTCAGACCGAAAAGAAATAGCTTACTTCACGCCGTCCAGCCGTCATAACGGCCTCGGTTCTGCGTGGCGAGCGAAGTCAGGTGGGCGCTCGCTTCCTGGATCATCGGCACGATCAGCCGCATCGTCTTTTTCGCGTGCAGACTGAAATGCAGCTCGGGGTCGTGCTCGACGGGCTTCACATCAACCGCGAAGCCTTCGCCCTCGAGCGCGGTGCGTACCGAGTTGACTGCTGCGTCATCGGGCAGCGCGAGAAAGAAATCGACCGGGTAATCGTTGAAGGGCGCGTAGCCCTTGGCACGTAACTGCGCGATGAGCCTCTCGTCCCAACTCTCCGACCGCGAGCGAGCCACCTTGCGCACGTTGAAAAAGATGCGGCCCGCGATGATCGCGGCGGCGGCAATGAACGCGATGACGATGAACGACATTGCCCGATGGACTCCTTATTCGTCCGGCGCGATGGTGACGCGCAGACCGGCGAGGTTGGGGGTGAACTCGATCTGGCAGGACAGGCGCGAGTTCGACTCGTGATGCGACAGCTCTGCGAGCAGCTCTCTCTCATCCGACATGGGGGCGGGCAGCTTCGACTCCCACTCCGGGTCGACGTACACATGGCACGTCGCGCATGAACACATCCCGCCGCAGATGGCCGCGACGCCGTAGTCCAGCTCCCGTAGCGTCTCCATGACCTTCAGCCCCGTTTTCGCATCGACCTCATGCTCGACCCCGTCGCGGTCGACGACCCGCAGTAGCGCCATGAACTTGCCTTCCGAAGACCCCGCTGATTGGGGGCCCGGTAGTTTGCCGATTCGGGGGCTCAGGCGCCAGCTACGGTAGCCCTCCAGCCGCTAGGGCGTACCCTTTTCGACTGCCGCGGCCAGCCGCCGTTCCGCCTCGACCTCGGCAGGCGTGGGCGCGAACCGCATACGCCGCTCGCGGTACCAGAACCAAGTGTGCAGATCGAACAGCCAGACCGCGGCGGCAAGCTGACGCTCGGAGACAGACTCCAGGCCTGAGTGCCGCAGGAGCCTGTCGGCATGGGCTTGCGCGGAGTCGAAATACGACAACACACATGCGACATCGAGCAGGGGATCGTTGACGACGCCGCACTCCCAGTCGATGAGCATCAGCCCGGCCGGAGCCTCGATCACGTTGGAGCCATGCAGGTCGTGGTGAAGAACCGCTACCGGGCGCGTGGGCGCGCCGGAAAGCTGCCAAGCGGTGGCCGCTGCTTCGACATAGTTCGCTGGAGGAACGTCTCCGGCCTCGCGGACCTGATCCAATCGCCGCGCATAACGAGCCAGCGCGCCGAGCAGATCGAACCGCCCCACTGTCGGGGCCGCAATTGCGTGGAGCCGTCGCAGCGTGTCACCGAGAGTCGCCAGGCAATCCGCTCGCGCAAATTGAGCGTCTGTCCAGACCGTCCCCTCGATGAAGTCAGTAATGAGCCATCTGTCCGCCGGGTCCGCATGAACGATGCGCGGCGCAAGGCCCGCGCTCGCGGCGAGCCCATGGAGCGCGCGCTCAACGCTGCGGTCGGCAACGAGCCACGCGTCAGTCCGCGGGCTCCATCGCAGTACGAAATGTCCTGCGGCGGTTCGGACTGAGTAGCTTCGATTGACGCTGCCGCCGGGCAGGCGGGTGATGGCGACTGCCGGATCGTCGGCAACGAATCCGGGAACGTGAGAAAGCGCTTCCGTTGCGATCAGCTCGCCGGCAGCGGATGTCGGTAGGTTTTCAGCCATCCCGCGAAGCCTACCGCGGAAACACCCAAATACACGACAGAGAGCAGCGCCACGAAGTAAAGCCCCTGCAGGGCGAACAAGAACGCCAGTGCCGAATCGATGGCGAGCCAATACAGCCAGTTCTCGAGCTTGACCCGCGCGGTCAACCAAGTGGCGAACAGACTTCCCCAGGTCGTCAAGGAATCGAGGAAAGGCCACGCAGCCTGGGTCTGCGTCGCCAACCAGCGCGCAGTCAAAGCGCTCACGGCGACAGTCGCAAGCACCGCGATAAGATGCTTACGCAGCGGCCAGACGGTCACTGACCGTGTGGCCTCGCCGTGCGCACGCGACCAGTGCCAATACCCGTAGACCGAAATCACGACGTAATAAACCTGCAGCGCGGCCTGCATCGGCAACCGCGCACGAGCCGCGAGGTAGATGAGAATCGCAGAGCTCAGTCCGCCGGTGACCCAACACCAGCGCGAGCGCTTTACGGCCTGCAGCGAATACGCAAGGCCGAGCGCCACGGAAACCGCCTCCAATGGCGAGGTCGCCGCCAGCCCGGCGACGACGCCATCGAAGATCTGCCGCGGGTCGGTCACGCAGCCGCCAGCGGCCCGAGCACTTTCATCACGAACACGGCTTTGCCGCCTTCGCTGTCCCTATTGGCGAACGTCCGGCCCACCTCCTCCTTGAGAATGTCGAAAACTCTCTCGTGGACGCCGAACACCTGGGTGCTCAGGCTGTTGGTCACCACTTTGAGGTCCGGGTGGGTGTGCAGGCGAGCGATGAAATCCTTGATGGTCGGAATGTAGTCCGCAGTCAGCGGATAGAGGCTCATCTCGACGCCGATGTCCATGGTGGCATTCCTTGAAAAAGCGGGTTACAGGAATGAGTAGCTGGCGGTGATCCCGAACGCACGCGGATCGCCGAGCTGCGTGTACAAGCGGTTCACCGCCGGGTCCGCAAGAAAGTCCTGCGGCGTGTCCGAGAAGTAGAAGCCGCGCACCGGATAGCTCTTGTCCAGCAGGTTTCGGCCCCAGAGGCTGGCGGACCAGTGCTGCGCGTCCCACCCGAGACGCCCATTCACCAGCCCGTAAGGCTTGGAAGTCGTCCAGTTCGGCGGCAGATCGAAGTAATACGAGCCCATGCCCGTCACGTCCAGCCGTGCGAACAAGCCACGCGCACTCCGATATGTTGCGTTGAGGGCTGCCTGCCAGCTTGGCGCATTGGCCAAGGCACGATCGGGCAACACCTCGCCGTCCTGGATGAAGCCGTGGTACCGCGTTTGCAGCAGTCCGAGCGACGCTCCAACGGTGACGGTTCGGGTCGCCTGCCACTGCACTTCGCTTTCCAGTCCGTAGTTGAATCCACTGTCGGCGTTGCCGGTGAACATCACGAAGGTATTGGGGTCGCTCGGATCCAGTTGTTCACTGGTCTTTACCTGGAGCGACCTGCGCCGCATGTAGAACACGTCGGCGTTCGCACGCACGCGGTGGTCGAGCCATTGCGCCTTGTAGCCGACCTCGAAATTCAAGTCCGACTCCGGACCGAACTGGATCTGGCCCGGCAGCAGCGGCTCGCTCAGATTGAAGCCGCCCGCCTTGTAGCCGCGTCCGAGCGTTACATAGACACTGGCGCTCGCGTTCAGCTTGCGCGTCAACGAAGCATTGCCGCCCCACAGATTGTCTGCCGGGCGAAAATCGTGCGTCGAGTCCGGGTTGCTGATGACGTCCTGGTAGCTGGCCGTGCGACGTTCCGCCCGCAAACCGACCGACCATCGCAACTGACTGGACAGATCGCCGTCGATCTCGCCGAAGACTGCGCCGGTGCGCGACTGGTAATGGCTGTTCGTCAGCGTTGCCGCAATGGGCGGAATGGGACCGCCCGCCGCGGGGTCGAAGAATATCCCGGCACTGTCGTCGTCAAATCCCTCGCGAAGCTGCTGTCCGTAGATTCCCACCAGCCAGCTCAAACCTCGCTCGTTCGTCGTGCCCAACCTTGCTTCCAGGCTGTGGGTGGTGCGCTTGCGGTTCTGCACATCGGTGTAGGCGTACGTGTACGGAGCCCACAGGACGGGATTGCCCCAATCGCTATCGAAGCTGTATTTCGAGAGGGTGTCCGCGTAGGTGCCAATGACAGTCAGCGTCGCGGCGCCGATACCGGAGTAGGTAAGGCGCACCGAGCCGCCGGTAGAGTGTTGTGAGTCGACTCCAGGCTGATCGGACCGGGTATTGCGGGAGTTATCGAGCGTGAACGCGTCGTAACCGTTGTCAATCTGAACATGCAGCAGGCTCAGGTCCACGCGCAATCGGTCCGACGGTTGACAACGCCAGCGGCCACGCAGTGTCAGCTCGCCGCGCCGGTCCGTGTCATCCCGATTGAGATAGACATCGCGGTAATACCCGTCACTGTTGTAATGCTGCACGCCTACACGAAAGGCAGAGTCGAGAGCCGAAACCGGACCGGTCAGCACAGCGCTGTACGATCGCTCGCCATAATCGCCGGCGCCGACTTCGACACGGGCACCGGCAGTGTCGGACGGCTCCGCGCTTCGTACATAGATCAGGCCGCCGAGCGCGTTGGAGCCGTAGCGCATTCCCTGCGGACCGCGCAGGACTTCGATGTGATCGACGTCGAAGAGAGTCGCAGCGCTC
>FTEM01002349.1_pt1 | contig 11545 bp, 9 predicted proteins | sample 1640201 | NCBI WGS metagenome assembly FTEM01 (sample SAMEA3914816, study PRJEB12502) | metagenome | biome: forest; material: soil | place: USA | collected 2011-09-16 | depth 0.3 m | reverse complement strand
AGGTCATGGCGAGCAGGGGAGCGCAGCAATGAATCTGCTCGAAGAGCTGCGGTCACTGGACCCGCGCGACCCCGGCCGCTGGCCGCTGGTGATCCGCGCTGGCGCGGTCGGAATCTGGTTCGTCGCGCTGTCGGCCGTGCTGGCCTACGTGTTCGTGTGGCAGGCGCAGAGCCCGGAGCTGCAGCGCCACCAGGACGAAGAGCAGGGTCTGCGCACGGACTTCAAGAACAAGCACGCCAAGGCGGTCAACCTCGAGGTTTACAAGCAGCAGTTGAAGGACATCGAGCGCTCGTTCGGCGCGCTTCTGCGGCAGTTGCCCGGTAAGACGGAAGTCCCGAACCTGCTCGTGGACATCTCGCAGACGGGCCTCGGCGCCGGCCTGCAGGAGAAACTGTTCCAGCCGCAGCCCGAGCAGAAGAAAGACTTTTACGCAGAGTTGCCCATCAAGATCCGGCTCACGGGCAGCTACCACCAGTTCGGCGAGTTCGTGAGCGGCATAGCGGCGCTGCCGCGCATCGTCACGCTCCACAACATCGATATCAAACCGGAATCGGTCAATGCTTACGATCAGCTCACGCTCGAGCTGACCGCGAAGACCTATCGTTACCTGGATGACGATGAGCTCGCGGCGAGCGAGGCCAGCAAGCAGAAAATCGTTCACCACGCCAAGCCCGGAAGCTGATTCGTACGAAGCTAAGGGGCGGTCAACATGCAATCAACAAACGACACTACACGGACCGGCGCGTTCACGCGGCTGGTCCATTTCGGCGCGCTGGCGTGCAGCGTGCTCGTGGGTCTGGCCGCCTGCTCGAGCGCGGACGATGAGCTGTCCCGCTTCATCGACGACACGAAGAAAGAGGCCGGCGGCCGCGTCGAGCCGTTGCCGGAAGTGAAGCCGTACGAGACCTTTGTGTATTCGGCCACGGACGTACGTTCGCCGTTCACGCCGAGCACCCCGGGCAGCGGCGCAGGCATGGCCGGCTTGCGCCCGGATTCGAAGCGCAATCGCGAGTTTCTGGAGCAGTTCCCGCTCGACACGTTGAAGATGGTCGGCACGCTGCGTCTTGCCGACCGGATGTACGGACTCGTACAGACGAAGGATGGACTCGTGCATCGCGTCTCCTCCGGCAACTACCTGGGCCAGGCGGACGGCAAGATCACCGACATCAACTCGTCCAAGATCACTCTCACCGAGATCGTCCCGGACGGCCTCGGCGGCTACATGGAGCGCCCCGCTGCGCTCGGCCTGAATCCTTGAGATCACCCACATTGATGTCAGGCACGACCTGTTAGGCATGCACTCATGAACACGCTGGTCAATTCGGTACTTCGCCCCGCAGGGAGTTCCAAAATGAGACGTCAGAACCCGACAAATCGGATCCTGGCCGCCTGGCTCGTGATCGCAGCCGCATTCGGGGTGCTCCCGAGCGCGCCGGCGCGCGCAGCGGATACCCCGAAACTCGAGGCGATCGATGTGCAGCCGCTGCCCGGTCAACAGGTGCAGCTCACGATGCGTCTGTCAGGCCCCGCGCCCACGCCGCTGTCGTTCACGATCGACAATCCGGCCCGCATCTCGTTCGACCTGCCGAATACGACGCTCGCGTTGCCTTCCCGTCGGATCGACGTGCATACGGCAGGCCTGGATTCCATCGTTGCAGCCGAGGCCAAGGACCGCACCCGGCTGGTGCTGAATCTCGACAAGCTGGTCCCGTACGATACCCGCATCGACGGAAACAACATCGTTGTGATGCTCGGCTCGGGGCAGATCGCTGTCGCGGGCACCGGAGCTGCCAACGTAGTGACGCCCACGCGAGTGGCTGCCGGGGCCGCCCCGCGCGCAATCCGGACTATCGATTTTCGTCGCGGCACTGACGGCGCCGGCCGTGTGATCGTGAAACTGACCGACCCCCACACGCATATCAATTTGCGCCAGCTCGGCAATCAGATTGTTGTCGATTTCGCGGATGCCGAGTTGCCGGCGAACCTGATGCGCCGCTTCGACGCTTCGGATTTCGGCACGCCCATCAGCGGCTTCGACGTGACTCGCGTCGGCAACGGCACGCGTATCGCGATCACTGCGACCGGCGAATACGAGCAGCTCGCGTATCAGTCGGACGATCAGTACGTCGTCGAAGTACAGCCGCCCCACAAGGCCGCGGCGGTGCTGGACGACAAGCCTGTGTACACCGGCGAACGCCTGACGCTTAATTTCCAGGACATCGAGACACGCGCGGTTCTTCAGCTCCTCGCGGACGCGAGCGGCCAGAACATCGTTGTGAGCGACACGGTCAACGGCAACGTGACACTGCGCCTGCAGAATGTGCCATGGGATCAGGCACTCGATATCGTGTTGCGCACGAAGGGACTGGACAAGCGCAAACAGGACAACGTGATCATCGTAGCGCCCCAGGCAGAACTGGCGTCGCGTGAGAAGGCGGACCTCGCCGCGAAGAAGGACCTGCAGGAGCTTGCACCGCTGCGCTCGGAATTCGTGCAGGTCAATTACGCCAAAGCCTCCGACATGGCGACTCTCATCAAGTCTCAGGGCGGCTCGCTGCTGTCGGCTCGTGGTAGCGTCGCGGTCGATGAGCGGACGAACACGCTGTTGCTGCAGGACACTGCCGATCGCCTTGGCGACATCCGCCGGCTCGTCGCCACGCTCGACATTCCTGTACGCCAGGTGCAGATCGAAACCCGCATCGTCATCGTCAATGACGACTTCTCGAGACAGTTGGGTGCACGCGTCGGCCTCACTAGCTGGACGAAGAACGGCCAGAACGGGCTGGTGAGCACCAGCGGCACGGCTGCCGGCACCGACAACATGACCAACACTTTCATCACCGGGCAGAACGCGGTCAACAACGCGATCAACGCCGGCACGACGCCCGTGCCGCTGTCGACGTTCGGAATTCCTGCCGCGGCCAACCGCTACAACGTCAATCTGCCGGTGCCGAGCCCTGCGGGCAGCATCGCGCTGGGCATCCTCGGCTCCGATTACCTGGTGGACCTGGAGCTTTCCGCAGCTCAGGCCGAGGGCCGTGGCGAGGTCATTTCCTCCCCGCGCGTCATCACGGCGAACCAGAAGGAAGCGACGATCGAGCAGGGCACGGAAATTCCGTATCAGGAATCGGCCTCGAGCGGCGCGACGACGGTCAACTTCAAGAAGGCCGTGCTGTCGCTGAAGGCCACCCCGCAAATCACTCCCGACAACCGGATCATCCTGGACCTGAACGTCAAGAAGGACAGCATCGGAACGATTGTCGTGACCTCGGGAGGTGTCAACGTGCCGTCGATCGACACGCGCACCATCACTACCCAGGTGCTCGTAAACGACGGGCAAACGGTCGTCCTCGGCGGCATTCTCGAGACGACGCACCGGACGGATGAGACGAAAGTGCCCTATCTCGGCGACATCCCGGTTCTCGGCCACCTCTTCAAGACGAATACGAAGACCAACAACAAGGACGAGCTGTTGATCTTCGTAACGCCAAAGATCGTGCGCGAGGGCGTGAACGTCTACTAACGGACCGTGCGATGCCCGTAGGTCTCGAGCTTGGACCCTCACGAGCATCCATCGAGCCACCCACGGCCGCCTTCGGGCGGCCGTTTTATTTCGGTATGCTTCCGCCCCATGCTCGGCAAGCACAGCGTGTTCCTCATCGGCCCCATGGGCTCCGGCAAGAGCGCCGTCGGTAAGTACCTGGCGCGCTTGCTGGGATTGCAGTTCTACGACAGCGATACCGAGATCGAGCGGCGAACGGGCGTCGACATTCCCTATATCTTCGATAAGGAAGGCGAAGCGGGCTTCCGCCAGCGTGAGCGCGAGACGATCGAGGCCCTCACGGGCATGTCAGGCACTGTGCTCGCGACGGGCGGCGGCGCGATCCTGCTGGCGGAGAACCGCCGCGTGCTCGCCGAGCGCGGTTGCGTGGTCTACTTGGAAACTTCCGTGGCCCAGCAGGCGGATCGCGTCAAGCAAGGACGTACCCGGCCCCTCCTCGCCAATGTCGATACGGCCACCAAGCTGGAACAGCTCATGCGGGAGCGTGCCGCGTTGTACCGGGAAATTGCGGACGTCACCGTGCCGACGGATGGCCGCAGGGTTCGCGCGGTTGCCGAAGAGATCCTGAAGAAGCTCGCTCCCGGCAACGCCGCGTCCTGATACCCGGGTTTGTACCCGCTGGCCCGCCGCATACGGATTCCACTGCACGTATACTGCGTTATCGAATGACGCCGAACTGGACAGGCGCTTCCTCGCCCGCACGTGAATACCCTGAAGGTTGAACTAGGCAGCCGTAGCTACCCGATTCTGATCGGCGACGGCCTGTTGGACCAAGCCGGTCTGTTCGAGCAGCACGTGCCGGGGCGCGACGTCATGGTGGTAAGCAATACCACCGTGGCCCCTTTGTATCTCGAGCCCTTGGCGACCGCCTTACGGGGCCGTCGCGTCGTCGAAACCATCCTGCCCGACGGAGAGTCACACAAGACTCTCGCAAACGTTGCGCGGCTTCTCGACGTACTGGTCGCGAATCGCTTTTCGCGGGACTGCACTGTGGTAGCGCTGGGGGGCGGAGTCGTCGGCGACATGGCCGGCTTCGCGGCCGCCTGCTATCAACGCGGAGTGGCCTTCGTGCAAGTCCCGACCACCCTGCTCGCCCAGGTCGATTCATCCGTAGGTGGCAAGACCGGCGTCAATCATCCCGGCGGCAAGAACCTGATCGGCGCGTTTCACCAACCGAGCGCGGTGATCGCCGACACCCGTACTCTGAAGACGCTGCCGCCGCGAGAGCTTCGAGCGGGGCTCGCGGAGGTCATCAAATACGGCCTCATCTGCGACGCCGCCTTTTTTGGCTGGCTCGAAGCGCATATGGATGAGCTGCTCGCCAGCGAGCCGGAAGCCCTTGTCCACGTAGTTCGCCGCTCGTGCGAGATCAAGGCGGAGATTGTCGGGCGCGACGAACGCGAACAGGGCGACCGCGCCCTGCTGAACCTCGGACACACCTTCGGCCACGCAATTGAATCGGCCACCCATTACACCCAGTGGCTGCATGGCGAGGCGATCGGCGCCGGCCTCATGATGGCGACGGCCATGTCCCGGGAGTGTGGGCTGGTAAGCAGTCAGGACGTCGCCCGTCTGCAGCGGCTGCTGGAGCGCACCGGACTGCCGACGCGGATCGACGGTGTCGGACCCGCGGCGGCTCTCGATCACATGCGCATCGACAAGAAGGTCAAGGGCGGGCGCATTCGTCTCGTTCTGCTGCGCTCCATCGGCGACTCGTTCGTGACCGCCGATTACTCCGAGCCGGCATTGCTGCGCACACTCGATGCTCATTTCGGTGCCCGGCCATGAACGACATATCCGCCGGCAGTGACGCACTCGCGCCCTACGCGGCCCATGATGAGCAATCACGCGGGCGTCGATACCCCGAGCCGAAGCCGGAATTCCGTGGTGAGTTCCAACGTGACCGCGATCGCATCATCCATGCGAGCGCATTCCGGCGCCTCGTCTACAAGACCCAGGTGTTCGTCAATCACGAGGGCGATCTCTACCGGACCCGCATCACTCATTCGATCGAAGTTGCGCAGATCGCGCGCTCGGCGGCCCGCGCGCTGAATTTGAACGAGGCGCTTACGGAAGCGATCTGCCTGGCTCACGACCTCGGGCATACACCGTTCGGCCACGCCGGACAGGACTCGCTGAACGAATGCCTGCGCCCGTATGGCGGCTTCGAGCACAATCTGCAGTCGTTACGGGTCGTGGATGAGCTCGAGGAGCGCTATGCCGAATTCCGCGGCCTCAACCTGACATTCGAGTGCCGCGAAGGGATTCTGAAACACTGCTCCGTGCGCAACGCCCGCGAGCTTGGCGAGCTCGGTGAGCGATTCATTCATCGGCGCCAACCCGGCCTCGAGGCCCAGATTGCCAATCTTTCCGATGAGATCGCTTACAACAATCACGACCTGGACGACGGCTTACGCGCACAACTCGTCAGCGTTCGCGATCTGTGCGAGGTGCGGCTGTTTCGCCGCCAGCACGACGCTGTGACGGCACGCTACCCTGACCTCGGCGAGCGGCGGCTCGTGCACGAAACCATTCGGCGCATGATCAATTTCATCGTCGTGGATCTGATCCGCACGACACAGGCGCGCCTGGCGAAGGCGCAGCCCAACTCGATAGACGAGGTGCGCGCTTACCCCGGCACCCTGGCGGATCTGAGCGACCCGGTTCGCGAGGAGCATGTGGAGCTGATGCAGTTCCTGCGCGAGCACGTCTATCGGCACTACAAGGTGCTGCGGATGACCTCCAAGGCGCGTCGCGTCGTAAAGGAGTTGTTTGACGCTTTCTTCGCGGATGTCAGCCTCATGCCTCCCGAGCACCGCGATCTTGCGAACCGCGCGGAAACGGACCACGGAGCGCACGGAAGGGCGCGCATCGTGGCCGATTACATCGCAGGCATGACTGACCGGTACGCCATTCTTGAGCACCGCCGACTGTTCGATCCCGCCGAACGTACGTGACTGTTTAGGACGCCCGTCAGTCCCCTAAAGGATGGCGTCAATCCGCCGTGCCGGATTCTGTGACCGCTGCACGGGTCACCCGCTGGCACGATTTTCGAACACAAAACCGTTGCCCGGACACAACGCCGGCACTGTAACCTACTGTTTACCTTAAGTTTGGACTGAATCCAGGGCATCCGCCGGTGCCTGGCGCGCTTAAGCCTTGTTGACATAACTAATTGACCCGCTTAGGGTTATGTCTCAAAACTGAGCACTGCATCACAATGAACAAGACCGGCAAAGAAAAGGAGGCAGTGCTGAACGTGTTCGCCGGACTCGTACGACCCCTCATGCGTGTTGCATTCGAGTACGGCATCTCGGCCGGTGAAATCGCTGGAGTCGTGCGTCGCGCTTACATCCAAGCGCTCGAAGCGCGGTTGCAGGAACAGAAAAGACCCACCACTGACGCCCGACTCGCCGCGGTTGCAGGATTGCCGAAGTCAGATGTCAGTGCACTCCGGGACGCAGTGCGGGCCGGTGCCCCGCACAGTCTGCGCGCCAACGTCAGTCTCGATCAGATCACCAGCCTGCTCACTGTCTGGCATACCCATTCCAACTTCTCCGGCGCGTACGGACTGCCGACGGACCTGGATCTGATTCCGGTTCACGGCTCGCCGCGGAAGGGCTTTACCGAGCTGGTAGCGATCGCGTGCCCGGGAGCAGACGCCGATGCGCTGTTGGACGAGCTGGTCGCCGCCAACTCCGTGGAAGTGATCGATGGCATGACGGCGCGGTGCTTATCCCGCGCTTATGTTCCGCGCGGTGCGGACGTGACTCGAATTGAGCGAATGGGGCGATTTCTGGGCGTCGTCTCGGAGAACTTCGTCCACAACCTTCTGCGAACGGAGGTCGAGCCCGGGTATTTCGAGCGCACCGTCGTGTCCGACGAGATGTTGTCGGATGCGGGACGCGACAAGTTTCTCGAAGTGTCCGGCGAAAAGGGTCAGGAGTTGCTGTCGGAGTTGGATACCTATCTGACGCGCCTGGCGGGCTCCGAGCGCCACCAATCTGGCAAGAAATATGGAGTAGGGATTTACTTTTTCGAAGAACGAGCTGCTGAAGGGACTGAGCAGCGTGTGCAACGACCAAATCAGGGAAGCAGTAGCGGCAAGGCTGCAGCCGTCGAGGAAATCGACGTCCTGGCCGCGGTACACAGAAAAGACTGACGGCTGCTCGGGGAGAGACAAGATGAAGAACCTGATTGTAGCGGTTGCCGGGGCAACACTGGTTACCGCGGCTGCAACGACGAGCGCGGGTATCAGTGGCGGCGCACTTACTCAAGGCATCAGCGGCGGCGCGCTGACCCAGGGAATCAGCGGCGGTGCACTTACCCAGGGTATCAGCGGCGGCGCCCTGACCAGCGCGAAGGAATCGGCGACACTCCTGCTCGTCGGTCCCGTGGAAGCCATCAACGCAACTCATGGCCTCGCCATCGTGCTGGGGCAGAAGGTTTGGACCGCGTCCGCTGGCGGGTTGACCGTCGGTGAAACCGTCTCGGTGACGGGCGACCTGAACACAGACGGCACCATCAATGCGAAGGCCATTCAGAAAGGCGGCGTTTACGTCGCTGGAGCCACACCGATTTTCCTTACCGGCATCGTGCAGAAAGTCGATGCAGCGACCGGCCACGCGGTAGTGGGCGGGGTTGCGGTCGATCTGACAGCGCTTGCCGGGAGCGGATCGCTCTCGGTGACCGCGGGCAGCACGGTTCAGATTGCCGGCACTCAGCCAGTCAACGGCGGATTGGTACTCGTCAACGGAATAAGTGGCGGCGCCCTTGCGCAGGGCATCAGTGGTGGTGCACTGACTCAGGGCATCAGCGGTGGCGCGCTCACGCAAGGTATCAGCGGCGGTGCACTGACGCAGGGTATCAGTGGCGGAGCGCTGACTCAGGGTATTAGCGGTGGCGCTTTGACGCAGGGTATCAGTGGCGGCGCAAAGGCCGCGGGCATCAGCGGTGGTGCGAAGGCTACCGGCATCAGTGGTGGCGCACTCACCCAAGGCATCAGCGGCGGTGCCCTGACCCAGGGTATTAGCGGCGGCGCGAAAGACGCAGGCATCAGCGGCGGGGCCAAAGACGCGGGTATCAGTGGTGGCGCGAAGGCTGCCGGTATCAGCGGCGGAGCGTTGACGCAGGGCATTAGCGGTGGCGCCTTGACTCAAGGCATCAGCGGTGGCGCGAAGGATGCCGGTATTAGCGGCGGCGCGAAGGACGCAGGCATCAGTGGTGGCGCGAAAGACGCAGGCATCAGCGGTGGTGCGAAGGCTGCCGGCATCAGCGGCGGCGCGAAGGACGCGGGTATCAGTGGTGGTGCACTCACCCAAGGCATCAGCGGCGGTGCCCTGACCCAGGGTATTAGCGGCGGCGCGAAAGACGCAGGCATCAGCGGCGGCGCGAAGGCTGCCGGTATCAGTGGTGGTGCGAAAGATGCCGGTATCAGCGGCGGCGCCAAAGATGCGGGTATCAGTGGCGGCGCGAAGGCCGCAGGTATCAGCGGTGGTGCAAAGACCGCTGGCATCAGCGGCGGCGCGCTGACTCAGGGTATCAGCGGCGGCGCCCTGTAAACTCTCTGCCGAGGCCGGCGGTCGCGAAGAACTCTCGACCGCTGGCCCGCTTTCCCGCGTTCTAGCTCTTCGTGAGCTCCTCCCGCAACGCCTTTCTCAGAATCTTTCCAACATTCGTCTTCGGTAAATCGTTTCGGAAGTAAACGTGCCGCGGCACCTTGTAAGCCGCGAGCGCCTTGCGGCAGTGTTCGATCACTTGCTGCTCCGTAAGGGAAGGGTCCTTACGAACGACGAACAATGCGACGACCTCACCGGAATGCTCATCAGGCTGCGCAACAGCGGCCGCCTCGAGGATTCCGGGATGCGTGACAGCGACGGCCTCCACTTCATTCGGATACACGTTGAATCCTGACACCAGGATCATGTCCTTCTTGCGATCCTCGATGAACACGTACCCCCGTGGATCCATGCGCCCGATGTCCCCGGTGCGCAACCAACCGTCCGGCAGCATCACCTTCTCAGTCTCATCGGGCCGGTTCCAGTAGCCGCGCATCACCTGTGGGCCGCGCACACAGATCTCACCGATCTCGCCAATCGCAAGATCCTGGCCAGCGTCGTCCTTGATTGAAATATCGGTCGACGAGATCGGCAGGCCGATCGAGCCGTTGAAATCCTCCGACGTGGGGTTGATGCACGCAGCCGGGGAAGTTTCGGTAAGACCCCACGCCTGCGTCAGGACCCGGCCCGTGACTTCCTTCCACCGTTTCGCAACCGTGCCTTGTACTGCCATCCCGCCGCCCAGCGTCACTTTCAGTCGGCTGAAGTCGAGGGTGTCGAAGCCGGGTGTATGCAGCAGTGCGTTGAACAGCGTGTTGACACCCGTAATGAACTCGAACGGGTGTTTCTTCAGCTCTGCAATGGTTGTCGGAAAGTCGCGAGGGTTGATGATCAGGACGTTTTTCCATCCCAGCCGGGCGAACAGCAGGCAGTTCGCCGTCAACGCAAACACGTGATAGAGCGGAATCGGCGTGATCAGCACGCCTTGCTTGCTCTCGAACAGCGGTGTGACCCAGATTTCCGCCTGTTGCACGTTGGCGGTCAGATTGCCATGCGACAGCATCGCGCCCTTGGCGACTCCAGTCGTGCCGCCGGTGTACTGCAGGAAGGCGAGGTCATCCGGCCCTACGTCCACGGGAGTCAGAACCTGGTGCCGTCCCGCGTTGACGGCAGACTTGAACCTGATTGCACCCTCGATACGCCACGCAGGAACCTGCTTGCGGACGTGGCGCACCACAAAGTTGACGATCGCGGACTTTGGAAAGCTCAAGTAGTCGCCGACGCCCGTCACCAGCACATGTTTGACCTGCGTGCGCGGCAGTACCTGCTGCAGGACATGCGCAAAATTCTCGAGTACCACGATAGCCGTGGCGCCGGAGTCCGATAGTTGGTGCTCCAGCTCGGGAGGCGTGTAGAGGGGATTCGTGTTGACCACGATGACGCCGATACGCAGTGCGGCGAACAGCGCGATCGGGTACTGCAGGACGTTCGGCAGCATGATCGCCAGGCGATCACCCTTCTTGAGACCGGCCACCTTCTGCAGCCACGCTGCGAATCCGCGCGACAGGTCGTCGAGCTCGCGATAGGTCATGGCGCGATCCATCTGGACGTACGCGATCGAGTCCGCGTAGGCCGCGTAGCTGCGCTCCTGAAGCTCTTTGAGAGAGCGCAGCTTGCTCGGATCGATTTCCGCCGCGACCCCGGGCGGATACGACTTCAGCCAGATTCTGTCCATCGGCGCTTTCCGCCCCCCCGTCACTTCTTTTTCAGCATCGGCTCGAGCTGTGGCCAGAGTGTATCCAGAACGGCAGGCTCGCCGAGTGCATTCGGATGCAAGCCGTCACCCTGCATGCGCGCCGGATCCAGCGCGACGGATTGAAGCAGAAACGGTACCAGCGGCACGCTGGACTGGGTCGCAACGTCTTGGAATAGCTGTGCGAAGTCCGTCGTATAGCGAGGTCCATAGTTGGGGGGAATGCGCATTCCGACCAGCAGCACGCGCGTCTGCGAATCCTTGGCCAGCCCGACCATTTTCTGCAGATTTGCGCGCGTGATGCCAAGCGGCAGGCCACGCAGACCGTCATTCGCTCCGAGCTCGAGGATCAGAATCCCGGGACGATGCAGCGCCAGAGCGCGCGGCAGCCGCTGCAGCCCCCCGCTTGTGGTCTCGCCGCTGACGCTGGCATTGACCACCTCGTATCCGTAATCTTCTCCGTGCAGGCGCTTCTGCAGAAGCGCGACCCAACCCAGTTCCGGCCGAATACCGTATGCAGCGCTCAGGCTGTCGCCGAGCACGAGAATGGTACGATCGGACGCCACCGCGCTTTGAACCGCGATGAGTACCAATGCGATGCCGAGCGCCCAGGCGCCCATGATTCGAGAAAGTGTTCTCAAGGCCGAAAACCTCAGTAAGCAGGTTAGCAGT
>FTEM01001963.1_pt1 | contig 11593 bp, 12 predicted proteins | sample 1640201 | NCBI WGS metagenome assembly FTEM01 (sample SAMEA3914816, study PRJEB12502) | metagenome | biome: forest; material: soil | place: USA | collected 2011-09-16 | depth 0.3 m | reverse complement strand
CTGTTGATGCGCAGGCCCGAAGACAGGCGCTGCAACGAAGTGGCGAGCTGGTCGCCGGACATCTGCAGGTTCTTCTGCGCGTCCAACGACATGACGTTCGTGTTGATGACCAGTGACATGATGACTCCTCAGTTTTCGCCGACCCTGGCGGTTGAGCCAGGGCCTTGGGCATTCGTTGCGGGTCGCACCGGGGCGCCCCGTGTATCTGTGCCCTGTATCGGACCGGCCGGCCCGAACTTGAGCGCAGTACGCCGCGCGAATTTGAAGTACGTCACGGTTTACTTGATGTAGTCGAACAGGGAAAGCTGCGAGATCTTGCTGTAGGCCGCCTCGGCGGCCTGCAGCCCGGTCTGCTGCAGGGTGAGCTTGCCGATCGCGCTGGCGTAGTCGAGGTCCTGGAGCTGCGACAGCGAGGTCTGCAGGTCCACCTGGGCGCTCTGGCCGGCCGATTTCGCCGTTGTGACGGCGTTCTCACGTGTGCCGACCGCGGCGCGGACATTGTCAACGTGGCTCAGCGCCTGGTCTAGCTGGGTGAGGATGTTACCGATGTTGGATGAGTATTGAGCTGTCTGGGCTGGCGTGGAGATCTGGGACCGTAACGCGGTCCGCAAGCTGTCGACCGTCGCAAATACATTCTGCGTTCCGGCAGTTGCGACCGTAAACGTGTCATTCGTCGCGGGCTGGCCCGTCAGCGAGATGCTCGCGCCGTTGAAGGTGATCGTCCCGCCGGGCGCGTACGTTCCCGTGGAGACCGTCGCGTTGGCACTGTTGGTCACCGTGTATGTGCCCGGAGCGGTAAAGGTGATCGTATAAGTGTCCGGCGCCCAGGCCGCTTGGTTCGATACCGACGTCGTGCCGATCGAACCGGTTCCCGTGTTGGCGACGCTTGCAGTTGCCGTAAACGTGCCGTTGCCGCCCGGGATATTCTGAAAGACCTGGTAGCCGTTGTCGCCGTCGGCGATCTTTTGCGTCTGTCCGACCTGAATCAGGCGTGTACCCTGATCACCCGAGTACACTACCTGTCCTGCTGCGTTGCGCGAGAACGGCTGCGTCTGCGTCGTGAGGCCGGAGTAAAGATATTCGCCATTTGCATCGCGTGTGTTTGCAAGCGCCATGAGCTGATCGACGTCCTGGTCGAGCTCGGTTGCAATCGCGGCGCGCGAGCTCGCATCGTTGCTGCCGCTGTTCGCCTGAACCGCAAGATCCCGTACCCGCTGCAGCAGATCGGTAACGTTCGAGAGTGTCTGGTCCGAGTTCGACAGCCGTGCGCTGGCGGCATCCGCGTTCTTACCGTACTGAGTCGATTGCGCGAGCGCCTGGTTGATCTGGAGAATATGCACCGCGGCGACGGGATCGTCGGCGGGGCTGTTGACGCGCAGGCCGCTCGAGAGCTGGGCCTGGGTCGCCGCCAGATCGGCCGTCTTGTCATTGATCAGGTCGATCGTCTGCTGATTGAAGCCCGCCGTGGAAATGCGCATGACTATTGACCCTTCGCGGCGGAGATGATTGTTTGGAACAGCGTGTTCGCCACGCTGATGAGCTGCGCCGCAGCCTGGTATGCCTGCTGAAATCTGAGCATGTTGGCCGCTTCTTCATCGAGGTTGACGCCGGAGACGTTGCTCAGGTCCTGCGTGTCGCTCGAATTGACGGCTTTCTGCGCGCTGCTGTCGTTCTGCGCCTGCTGCGTCACGGTGCCCAGATTGCCCACGAAACGGCCGAGCGCCGAGTTCACCGAGTCGGAGCCATTGCTCAGCGTCTTACTGTCGAACGCGGCGGCGAGTTTCAGGGCGTTGCTGTTGTCGCCGGTGGCGCCTGCATTGCTTGCAACCGTGAACGTATCGCCGGCCGCCGGTGTGCCGTTCAGCGTCACCGACCAGCCATTGAGCGAGATCGCCTGTCCTGGCGTGTAGGCGGTGCTTGCCCCACCATTGATAGAGTACGCATTGGGCGCGGAGAATGTGATCGTTGCCGTGGTCTGCAATTGGGGATTGGCCGGATTGAGGACCGTCGGCGGTGCGATGGTTGCCGTGCCGGTATTCGTCGTGCCCGCTGTGGCACGAACCGGTGAGGCGGCAGCAATCTTCGCTGGGTCCGTCATCACGACGTTCAAGCCAGCAGTCGCGGCAATCGTCGGCTGAACCTTGAAGTGGTCTCCGACCGCCGCAGTACCGCTTACCACGATGCTCATCCCGTCAGCCTGGAACGGACTGGCGACCGTGCCGGCGCCGGTCATAGGAACCGCGGCGCCTGTCGACGCGTTGGTCAATGTCCAACCGCCGGCAGTGTCCTGAAGGATGTAGTCCGAAGTCGTCAGGGCGCCGACGTTCGAGCGAGTCACGGCTAAAGTGGCCGAACCTGTATTCGCGGAATTCGTCTCAACCTGTACGGCGCCGACGGCGAAGATGGGTCCGCCGATGTTGCCGTTCTGGTCGATTCCCGCCGCCTGCTGCTGATTGACGGCGTTTGCAAGTCCGACGCTGATCTGACCGAGTGCGTTGCGGGCGGGATCGAGCACTTGGTTGCGAAAGTCCAGCATGCCGCCCAGAGTGCCGCCGGTCATGTCGTTCGTGACATTGATGTTCGTGCCGCTCGTCTTGATCACGATATCGCTGCGCGTCGGATCGTAGGCGTTCGGAGTCGTGGTGACGGTCGAAGCGTTGTTACCGATGACCAACGGTTGGCCGTTGCCGATGTAGACGTTCACCATATTGCCCTGGGTCGTCACGTTCACATTGACGTCCGCGCTGAGCTGGGTGAGCAGTTGGTCGCGCTGGTCGAGCAGGTCGTTCGGCGGCTGGCCGCTGTTTGCGGCCAGGTCGATCTGACTGTTCAGCGTCGCGATGTTCTTCGCAATCGAAGTGATGTCCTGGGCGGTCGTGCCGATGCGCGAGTCGATCTGGCCACTCAGGGTCTGCAGCGTGCTGTCATATCCCTGTAGCTGGCTGGCGAGTGCCTGGGCCTGCGACAGGACGACCTGGCGCGGAGCCGTGGAGGAGGGCGAGTTCGCCATGTCCTGCACCGCATTCGCGAAATTCTGCAGCGTGGCGGACAGGCCGCTTTTCGTGTCCGAGAACATATTGTCGACTTGCGCCGCATCGGTGGCGAATTCATTCGAGCGCTGATATGCCGATCCGGAAGAGCGCACCTGTGCAGCCAGATAGTCGCTGTAGACTCGAGTGATCGTATTGACGCTGACGCCGCTGCCGACGAAGCCGTTGCCGTACTGCTGCGCAGGATTGGTGACGAGACTGGCTATCTGGCGGCTGTATCCCGGAGTCGAGACGTTCGAGATGTTCTGGCTCGTAACGTCCAGGGCACGCTGGAACGCCTGAAGGGCCGAGACGCTGTTGGAAAGAAGGTCACCCATCGTCGGCGCCTCAGAGGATCGTGGTTGTAGGGTTTATCGGCTCGGTACCCGCGGACTTGAGTCCCGCGGCTGAGCCGTCCAGCTTCTGAACCATCGTGGGGTCCAGATTCTGTGCAATCGTCATAACCTTGTGCGCGTAGCCGGGATCCGTCGAATAGCCGCCGCGCTGCAGTGCCGACGCAAAAGCCGACGTATCGCTGCCGGTATTCAAAGCGCCGGAGTAACGCGGGTTACTGCTCAGAAGGTTTATGTAATCCTGAAAACTGTCCGTGGCTGAGCCGTACGCGCGGAACTTGTCCACGCGTGCCGAAGGCACTCCTCCGCTGAACTCGAGTGTGCGGGCGCCGACTGACGCGCCGCTCCATTGTGAGCCGGCCTTGATGCCGAACAGGTTATGGCTCGAGCGGCCGCTCGCGTCGGCGGGCACCGAACGCCCCCAGCCGGTTTCGAGCGCTGCCTGAGCGATGATATTGCGCGGGTCCGTGCCCAAGGCTTTTCCGGCGGCCTGAGCGAATGGCCACAGCGCGCGCACGAATTCGGCCTGCGACGTCAGGGGCGCCGCCGGCGAAGCAGTAGAAGAAGAGGAGTCCGCCGGCTCTGGACCACTGGCCGTCTCGAAATTCGTGGTCGTGCCTGCCGGGGTGGCGGCACTTTTGTCGGTCGCCGCCGCGTCTGCCGTGCGTGCCGTGGAGGGAGCCTGACCCGCGGCGGTCTGATTCGCGGCCGGTGCCTGACTCGCAGGCGCCACGAGTCCCGCTTTCGTCAATTGCTGCACGAGCATGTCCGCAAGCCCCAGGCCGTGCCCTTTCGTCAGCTCGACAGAAAGCTGGTCATCGAACATGCCCTGGTAGAAGTCTTCCTGGTCGCTGCCGAAATTCGGATCCTTGAAGTTCGCGTCCCGCATGCTCTTGAGCATCATGCGGGCAAACACGCTCTCGAACTGACGCGCAGCCTCGCGAATCGCCTTGGGATCCTGCGCCCTCGCTCCCTGCTTCAGTTTGTCCAGGCCGTTCAGGTCTGAGTAGACACTGACGTCCGTGACAGGCGCTGTCATATGACGATGAGCTCCGCGCGCAACGCGCCGGCTTGCTTCAACGCCTCGAGAATGGCGACGAGATCTCCCGGGGCGGCGCCCACTTGGTTCACCGCCCGGACGATCTCATCGAGGTTGACTCCAGCGGAGAAGACGAACATGCGCCCTTCGCCTTCCTTGATGTCGATCGTGCTGCGCGGAGTCGTCACTGTCGTGCCGGTGCTGAGTGGATTCGGCTGACTCGTATCGCTGCGTTCAGTAATGGTCACAGAGAGCGAACCGTGCGCAACGGCTGCCGGCGTCACGCGAACCCGGTTGCTGATGACGACCGTGCCCGTTCTGGAATTAACGATTACGCGCGCCGGCGCCTCACCCGGCTCGATCTCGATGCCTTCGAGCGTCGCCACATAAGCAATGCGCTGGCTTGGGTCGACCGGCGCCTGGACTTTCACGGAAACCGCGTCGATCGACGTTGCCGTATCCGGCCCAAGCAGCTTGTTGATGCCTTCCGTGAGTCGCGCCGAAGTTGTGAAGTCGGGAGTATTCAGATTGAGCATCACGAACGGCTGGCTCGTGAAATTCGACGGCACCTCGCGTTCCACCGACGCGCCGTTCGGAATACGGCCACTGCTCGGGATGTTGACCGAAATGCGTGAGCCGTCTTTGCCTTCGGCGCCGATGCCGCTGACGATCAGGCTTCCCTGCGCGATTGCGTAGACCTCGCCGTCGACGCCGCGCAACGGAGTCATGATGAGGCTGCCGCCGCGCAGGCTGCCCGCGTTGCCGATCGATGAGACGGTCACGTCGATGGTCTGACCTGCTTTGGAGAAGGGCGGCAGGTCCGCGTGCACCGTGACAGCGGCAACGTTCTTGAGCTGGGGGTTGGTGTTTGCCGGGATCGTTACGCCGAACTTGGCGAGCATGTTGATGATGCTCTGGATCGTGAAGGGCGCCTGGCTGGTCTGGTCGCCGGTTCCATTCAGGCCCACGACGATTCCGTAGCCTACGAGCTGGTTGCCACGCACGCCTGACACGCTGGCGAGATCCTTCACCCGCTCGCCCTGAGCCAAGGCGGCCGCGCATGCGCCGAGCGCCGCGGTGATCAGAATCGAGCGGATGAGTTTCATGAAGGTCCCACTAAAAGAGGATCGACGTGAAGAAGCGCGACAACAGGCCGGGCCGGTTCGCGTCGTTGAGAGCGCCCTTGGCGCCGTACCCGATCTTTGCGTCCGCCACTTTCGAGGAAATGACGGAGTTGTCCGGCTGGATGTCGACCGGCCGAATCACTCCCTGCACGCGCACGTATTCGGTGCCCTGGTTTATGCCGATCCACTTCTGTCCGCGCACCAGCATGTTGCCGTTCGGCAGTCGCTTTACGACGGTGACCGTAATGTCGCCGACGAGACTGTTGCTCTGCTTGCTATCGCCCGATCCGGCAAAGCTGGAGTCGTTCGCAAGGCTGCCGCTGAGAAGCGAGTTGCCGTGAAACGAGATGGGATTGCCGAACACCTGCGGTGCCGTCATCGTCGCCTTGCCGGTTTTTGCCGTCGAGGTACTCGAGCTCTTCTGGGCTGCAGTCTGCTCGACAAGATGAATGGTCACGGTGTCGCCGACGTGCCTGGCCGTAGCGTTCTCGAAAAGCGCCACGTCGCGGCCGGCCTGGTAGATGGACCCGTTGGGAACAGTGTCTGCCGAGTCCGGCCACTTGAAGTCGTAGTCTTCCGGCGGCTTGGTCGGCTTGGAAGCACAGGCGGCCAGCAGCAAGGTTGCCGCGGTCGCGAGTGCGAGCTTGAGCGGGATGCAGCGGATGACGATCACCTTTACATGTTCTGCGTGGCGTACTGAAGCATCTGGTCGGTTGTCGAGATCGCCTTCGAGTTCATCTCGTAGGAGCGTTGGGTCTCGATCATATTGACCAGCTCTTCGACGACGTTGACGTTCGAGCCTTCGACCGAGCCCTGCTGGAGGGTGCCCGTGCCGTTCAAGCCGGGAGTCGAGGTCGTGGCGGCGCCGCTCGATGCGGTTTCGACCAGCAGGTTCTGCCCCTTGGCCTGCAGGCCGCCCTCGTTGATGAAGTCGGCGATCTGTAGCTGCCCGACCTGCGATGGAGCGCTTTGGCCGGGGAGCAGCACGCTGACGACACCATCGTTGCCGATGGTGATGCTCTGCGCGCCTGCGGGGATGGTGATTCCGGGCTGTACCGTGTAACCGCTCGAAGTGACGAGCTGCCCCTGCGCGTTCGGCTGGAAGCTGCCGTCGCGGGTGTAGGCGAGCGAGCCGTCGGGCATCTGGATCTGGAAGAAGCCGCGCCCCTGGATGGCCAGGTCGAGGGAGTTGCCGGTCTGTGTCGGGCTGCCCTGCGCGTACGACTTCGTTGTGGTCACGATGCGCACGCCAGTGCCCAGCTCGAGACCCGACGGCGACTGCGTCGTCTGGGACGTGTTGGCGCCCGGCTGATGGATGTTCTGGTATAGAAGGTCTTCAAACACCGCCCGGTCTTTCTTGAACCCGTTCGTGTTCACGTTCGCGAGGTTGTTCGCGGTGACCGTCATGCGCGTCTGCTGCGCGTCGAGACCGGTCTTGGCTGCCCAAAGTGCGGGATCCATGTGTATGTACCTCTAGGTCAGGACGACTGCAGGATTTTGGTAGACGCGGCGCCGTTGTCTTCAGCGCTGTGAATGGCCTTGACCTGCATGTCGAAGTTGCGGGCAAGCTCGATCATAGTGACCATCGAATTGGCGATATTGACGTTGCTGCCCTCGAGCACGCCGCCGGCGACCTTGACGTTGGCATCGGCCGGGGCCGTGTCGCCACTCTTCATGTGAAACAGTCCGTCATCGCCGACTGCCACGGCAGCCGTGCCGGGATTGACCAACTTGATGCGGCCTACCGATGCGAGCGTGTTCGGTGTCTGGCCGAGCGGCACAATCGAGATCGTGCCGTCGCCGCCGACGTCGATCGCCGAGTTCGGTGGAACGCTGATAGGACCGCCGTCTCCGAGAACTACGTGGCCCGTGCCGTTCATCAGCAGCCCGCTGGGATCGACGTGCAGATCGCCTGCGCGTGTGTAGGCCTCCTTGCCATCGGGTCCCTGTACTGCAATGAATCCAGGGCCCTGCACTGCGACATCGAGAGGATTTCCGGTGGACTGCATCGGACCGCCGCTGTCGTCCCATCCCGTCGCTGCGTTGGTCGCATAAACGCGGGAGGCGTAGCCCGCCCCCGTCACCGCACGGCTCTGGAAAGCGCTCAAGTCCGCGCGAAAGCCAGTCGTGCTGGCGTTCGCCAGGTTGTGGTTGTTCGCGGCCTGGGCGCGCAGCGTCTCTTTCGCGCCCGTCATTGCAATGTAAAGGAGCTTGTCCACGTGACCTCAGGTTAGCCGTGAGTCATGCTGATGATCGTTTGCGTGATCTGGTCGGTAGTGGAGATTACTTGCGCGTTCGCTTGGAAGTCGCGCTGCGCCGTAATCATGTTCACGAGCTGGGTGGTGATATCCACGTTCGAGCTCTCGAGAGCTCCCGACTGCATGGTGCCGAATCCGGAGGCGCCGCCGACTCCCTTCACCGGCTGGCCGGAAGAAAATGTCTCCGCCCACTCCGTGTTTCCGAGCTGTTGCAAACCCTGCGGGTTCTCGAAATTGGCCAGCGCCACCTGGCCCAGCGGGGTCGCCTTACCGTTGGTGAACCGGGCTTCCACGACTCCCGACCCGTCGATATCGATACCGATGAGGCGGCCGGTCGTGAAGCCGTCCTGCGTCACCGCGTTGACGGTGAAGGAATCGCCAAATTGGGTCGTGTTGCTGAAGTCGACGGTCAGATTCATGGGCGCGCCGCCCGTTGCCGGCGTGTAGGCCGGAAACGTCAGCTTCCCGCCGGCCGGCGCCGTCAGCGCTCCGGTGGAGGAATAGGTCATGGCTTGCGGTGTGCCGACGGCGTTGCCGTCCACATAAAGCTGCGTCGTCCAGGTATTTGCGGTCGCTCCCTTGATGAAGTAGAGCTGCGACGTGTGAGCCGCTCCCAACGAGTCATACGTCGTGAGCGACGTCGTGTTGGTGTAGCTGTTCGGGTCCGTGGGGCTGAACGCATTGGGCGGCGCGGTTGCGGACGAGGGCAAGTTCAGCGTCAACGAGGCGTTAGTGGTGGCCGACGGCGGATTTTCGGCCGTCGTGAGCTGAATGTCTGACAGTCCGCCGGTGTTGAATCCTCCGGTCGCCAATGGCGGGTAGCCTTGCAGCCGCTCGCCGGTGCTGTTGGTGATGAAACCGGCGTTATCGACCTGGAAAGCTCCGGCGCGCGTGTATTTCAGCGCTCCGGCGTCGCTCATGATGAAGAAGCCGTTGCCGTTGATCCCCAGGTCCAGATTGTTCTGGGTCGCGGTCACATTGCCCTGGCTGAACTGCTGGGAGACTGCGGTGACCTGGACGCCGTTGCCGACTGCGATCTTGGACACGCCCTGCTGCGTCTGGGCGTAGATGTCAGCGAATTCGGCGCGGGATTCCTTGAACCCCGTCGTCGCAACGTTGGCCACGTTGTTGGACACAACGTTGAGGTCGGCGGTGGCGGCATTGAGCCCGGAAAGGGCGAGATCGAATGACATGGAGGCTCCTTACATCACCTGGCGGACGGTGCTCAGATCGACGGCACCGGCATTCGTGTTGAGAGTGAGGTTTTGCGTGGTTGGATCGATGGTGACGCTGCTGACCTTGGCCGCCAGCAGCGGATCCAGAGAAGTCGCGGTGCCGCCGACGTTGGCGACGACTTTGAAGGCGTATGTGCCCGAAGCGGCCGTGGAGCCGGCGTCGGTCTTGCCGTCCCAGATGAAATTCGTCAGTCCGGTTTGCGGGCTGGCGGGGAAGGTGCGAACCGTCTGACCGTTCGAGTCGAGTACCTGGACCTGAACTGCGGTGGTGCCGTCAGGCACGTCGGCGGCGCCACTGACCGTATCTCCGGCTGTGATCGTGCTCGAAGTCGCGGGTGCGAGCACCTCGTGCCCGACGAGGGACGTGCCGCTCATCACCTGAGATGAGCGCATCGAGGTTGCGAGATTGTTCATCGAGGTCTGCATGTTTTCGATGCCGGTGACCGTGCTGAACTGCGCGAGCTGCCCGACAAAGGCCGTCGGATCCATGGGCTTGGTCGGATCCTGGTTCTTGAGCTGCGCGACCATCAGTTGCAGGAATTCGTTCTGCTGAAGCTGCCCGGTGCTGCCCGTGGTGCTCGCATCGGATGCGGTGCCTGCACCGGCGGCTGCCGCGGCGGCCGCCTGGGTCTGGGCGGCGTAGGCCCCTATGGAATCGACTGACATGAGGAGTTTCCTTTAGCGACTGGGATCAGCTCTGGCCGAGCTTCAAGGTAGCGAGCATCAGGTCCTTGGAAGTGTTCAGGACCTCGACGTTGTTCTGATACGCGCGGGAGGCGGAGATCATGTCCACCATCTCCTCGACGACGTTGACGTTGGGCGCGTAGACATAGCCATTCGAGTCTGCGAGTGGATTCCCGGGCTCGTACCGGGAGCTCGGCGCGGCTTGGTTCTCGACGATGCCGGTGACTCGCACGGCCGCATCGGCCCCCTGCGAAGCGCCGCCGGGCGCTTGGGCTCCAAGACTGGCACGCACCGCTTCGAATACGGGATGACGCGCTTTATAGACAGTCGTAGGATCGCCGCTGACGCTGTCCGCGTTGGCAAGGTTGCTCGCCACGGTGTTGAGCCGCACGGACTGTGCTGACAGTCCCGAGCCTGCGATATCGAACACTTTGAAGGACGGCATGGGTATCTCTACTGTCCGGTGATGGCGGTCATCAAGCCCTTGAAGCGCGCGTTCAGGAAAGTCAGGGTCGCCTGGAAGTGCACGGTGTTCTGGGCGAAAGCGGCCTGCTCCATCTGCACATCGACGGTGTTGCCATCGAGAGAGGGGGCCAGTGGCACGCGGTACTTCAGATTCGCCGACTGCGTCGCGTCCGAGCTGGTCGTCGTGACATGGGCCGGGTTCGTCGCTGTGAGCTGCACGCCGCTTTGCGGTGAGCCGGCCGCTGCAAGCGCGGACCGGAAGTCGACATCGCGTGCGCGATAGTTAGGTGTATCGGCGTTCGCGAGGTTCGTAGCCAGGACCTCGGTGCGCTGTCCATAGACCTTCAGCGCATCCTGGTGGACACCGAGATAGGCATCGAGGTTGAGCGGCATGACGTGAATCCGACAGCAGTGGGCCTGCGGGGGTCGGAGCAAGACGCATGCCAAATGCGCCGTAGTGGCGTACGAGGCGAGTAGGGGCGGCGGAGGCTCGTTATTTCGTGAAGCGCATCACGCGGAAGCGGCAAGGGCTTGCCGCTTTCCGGCAGCCGCCGGTGCGGGGCGACTCGTATTTCGTTATCGGCACGACTCTCTTTCACTTGAGCGTCGATTGGCGCGCCGCTTGCACCCGCATCGTTCGAATGTTGAGTCTCGCGTCGAAAAACCGTCACCGCCTCCCGTGCCTGCTCGCGGGCCTGCTGCTTTGGGACGCCGCTGGCGCGGACATCATTGCCAACATTCAACCGCTTCACTCTATTCAAGCTGCCGCGGAGAAGTTCGTGCGCGAGCAGATGCCCGCGGATGCGAAAGGCATCATCGTCACTGCGACCGACTTGGACTCCCGCCTGCGCCTGGTGCAATGCGCCGAGCCGCTGCGAGCGGCACAAGTCTCGGGAGCGCGACTGCAGGCTCGCACTTCGATTGGCGTGAGCTGCCGCCGGGGCGCTGAATGGACCATCTACGTCCCGGTCGACGTCGAATCGGAAATACCCGTGCTGGTCCTGCGAGTGCCCGCAGCGCGAGGCGCCCGGATCGCCGCAACCGATGTGGCAACGGAAACGCGTCGGGTGTCCGGGCTTGCCGTTGGATATGTCACCGAAACCAAGGCGCTCGAGCGCCACACCGTTGCGCGTCCGTTACCGGCGGGCTCGATGTTGACTACGGATATGCTGATTCCCGACTTTATCGTCCGCTCCGGCGAGCAGGTCACCCTGGTGGCCGCGGCTGGCGGAATCGAAGTTCGCGCCACGGGACGGGCCCTGGCGGACGGCCGCGATGGGACGCGCATCCGGGTACAGAACCTCAACTCGCTCAAGATCGTGGAGGGCACGGTCGACAGTGACCGCGTGATTCATGTCACACCCTAAAGAAATGGTCACCGCGGCCGATACCGTACTCGAAGGACG
>FTEM01001974.1_pt1 | contig 11718 bp, 8 predicted proteins | sample 1640201 | NCBI WGS metagenome assembly FTEM01 (sample SAMEA3914816, study PRJEB12502) | metagenome | biome: forest; material: soil | place: USA | collected 2011-09-16 | depth 0.3 m | reverse complement strand
CGGTATTGGTGACGTCGAAATCGCTTCGCCGGGTGTTGGTCATTATCGTCGTAGTTATGCGGCTGGCTGGCCGTTCGATATTCGACGCAGTGAAGTCTAGGGAGCACCCGGGCCTCGTACCAGCGACGCGGCGCACACTTTTGAGTTGTTTTGCGACGAGCCGCACGATCGGGGTCGCGCATCCAGGTGCGGGGTGGCACGGGCGGTCACCCCAGGTGACGGATAACTTTACGCCTTGGCGGCAAAATCCCCATTCCAGGGGCGACGCCGTTGTAGCTCTTCTGGCCGCTGAAATGCACCTGGTACCCCGGGGCCTCGAGCTGCGCACGCGGAAAATCGGGGTCGGTGAGCTTGGGTTCCTGCATCGCCGGGTCGCGATGCACGCCGGTATCAGTAGATCCGCAGTCCGCCATATTTGCGGCGGATGCGCCGATCGAGCACTCGCCAGCCCACCCCGAAACCGATGACGAGCGCGACGGCAAAGGAGCCGGCAACCCACAGCCAGCCCGGTTGTCCAGCCTGCTCGGCCGGACTCAAGAAAGAGGATGCATCACGCAGCGGCTCGCTCGGCTGCGACGAGCTGCCCGCGGCGGATGTCGCCTGGGCTTGCAGGTCGCCGGAGGAGGTCCGCGCCGCGCCCGCCGCGCCCGCCGCGCCCGCCGCGCCTCCCGTGCCTCCCGCGCCGGATGTGCCCGGGGTGCTTGCAGCGCCTGACGTGTTCGCCGGTCCCCCGGGTCGTGCTCCGCCTGCCGTGCTCGTCCCGGTTGCCCCGCCTGCCGCAGCCTGCGTGGCCCGGGCCGTCGCTAACTGGGACTCGAGGCGGGTGACATCCTGCTTGAGCTTCTCGACTTCGGCGGTGCGCTCCAGCAAGCGAACCTGCAGCGGCGGCTCAGTCGAAAGATAGGAGGACTTCAACCAGCCGGATTCGCCATTCGGGAGCTGCACTTGCGTCTCGTCGCCCTGCCGGTCGAGCAGGTCCACGCGATCGCCGCTCTTGAGAGTGGCCACTCGCTCGCCGTCGTTGCCTGGCGCGTTGTTCACGCTGATCACGAGTTGATCGATGACGTAAAGGGGTTCGGCGTTAGCGCCACGCGCCCCCAACCCCAATGCAAACAACAACGCAATGAGATAGAACCGAGTGCTGGCTGTGCGCGCGCCTGCCAGCCGCGCCGCGGCGAACGCGTCGTCAACGCGCTCCGCTGCGCACGGGGCCGCAAACGCATCGTCAACGCGTCCCGCTGCGCACGGGGCCGCAATCGCATCGTCAACGCGCTCCGCTGCCCACGCGGCCGCGAACGCGCCCTCTACGCGCGCCGCTGCACACGCCGCGGTCATGCAGCGAGTTCGCCTGCCGCCACGATGCCGTGCTGTCGCAATAGCGCCTTTACGTCCGGGCGGCGCCCGCGAAATTCGACAAACGCTTCGAGTGCGTCGCGGCTGCCGCCGCGGCTGAGAATCGAATCGAGGAAACGCTGGGCGGTGCCACGATCGAACACGCCGTTTTCCTCGAACGCGGCAAAGGCGTCGGCGGCCAGAACTTCCGCCCACTTGTAGCTGTAGTAACCCGCCGCATAGCCGCCGGCGAAGATGTGTCCGAAACTGTTGGGAAAGCGGTTCCATTCGGGCACCGTCACGACCGCCACCTCCTTCCTGACCTCGCCCAGAACCTCGAGGACGCGGCCGCCGCGCTCCGGATCGTATTCGGCGTGCAGCCTGAAATCGAACAGTGCGAATTCCAACTGCCGCATCATCTGCAGTCCGGCGTGAAAGCTGCGCGTCGCGATCAGCTTCGACTGGGTCTGTACCGGCAGGGACTCGCCTGTTTGCACGTGGCTGGAAATCCGCCGCAGTACGTCGGGATGCCACGCGTAGTTCTCGAGGAACTGGCTGGGAAGCTCGACCGCATCCCAGGCCACGCCGTTGATTCCGGCGATGCTCGGATAGTCGACACGGGTCAGAAGGTGGTGCAGCCCGTGTCCGAATTCATGGAACAGCGTGAGAACATCATCATGCGTGAGGAGCGCAGGCTGGTTCTCGCTCGGCGCCAGGAAGTTGCATACCAGGTAGGCAACCGGTTGCGCCAGGCCGGAGGCGAGCCGCTTGCGTCCGACGCACTCGTCCATCCATGCGCCGCTGCGCTTGTTAGGTCGGGCGTAGGCGTCGAGATAAAAGTTGCCGACGGACTGCCCGTCAGCGCTCTCGATTTCGAAGAACCGCACGTCGGGATGCCACACCGGCACGCCCTGGCGTTCGCGAATGCGCACTCCGAAGAGACGCTCCGCGACCTCGAACAGGCCGGATAGCACGCGGGGCAGCGGAAAGTAGGGCCGCAACTCTTCCTGCGAGACCGAGTAGCGGCTGCGCTGGAGACGCTCGGCGTAGAAGCCGACGTCCCAGGGCGCAAGCTGGGTGCCGGCGAAGGCTTCCAGCTCCGCGAATTCCTGTTGCGCCGCGCTGCGTGCCGACAGGGCAAGCTCATGCAGGAACTGGATGACCTCGGCAACCGAATGAGCCATGCGCGTCGACAGGGCGTATTCGGCGTAGCTGCGGAAATCGAGCAGGCGTGCGGCTTCGTGCCGCTTCCTCAGGATGTCCTCCATCACCGCCGAATTGTCCCAACGCCCGGCATTGGGTCCGCGATCCGACGCACGAGTCGTCCACGCCTCGTAAAAGGCGCGCCTGAGTGTCGAGGATTCGGCATCTGTGACGACTGCGACATAGGTGGGTTGATCCAGTGTGAGGACCCAACCTTCAAGGCGCCCGTCGTGGGCGCGCTTGCGTGCCTGGTCGATGAGCATCTCATTCAGCCCGCGCAGCTCGGATGCTTCCGTGACGTGGTAAGTCCATCCGTTCGTGGCGTCCAGCACGTTTTCTTCGAACTTCGCCTGCAGTTGGGTGAGCTCGAGCATCACGTTCTTGAACTGCTCTTTGCGCGCGGCGTCCAGCCCGACGCCGGCGAGCCGGAAGTCACGCAAAGTATGCTCGATCACCTGCCGTTGCACGGGACCGAGGGATGCTCCTTCCTGCTCCGCGATGGTTCGGTACGCGCGGTAAAGCTTCTCACTCTGAGACAGATCGGTCTGGTACGCGGACAGCAGGGGCAGGCACGCGTTGTATCCCACTCGCAGCGCATCGGAATTCAGGACGGCGTTCAGGTGGCTGACCGGTGACCAGGTGCGCGACACGCTGTGCTGCAGGTCTTCAAGCGGTTCCACGACTGTGGCAAACGTGGGCTTTTCGAGGGCTGCGATCTCGCCGATGCGAGTGCGTCCGCGCTCGAGCAGCTCCCGCACTCCAGGCTCGACATGCTCGGGACGGATCCGAGCGAACGGCGGCAGGGTTTCCTGGCCCAGAAGAGGGTTTTCCATGAGTCTCTCGTCCTAGGATGAGCCCCATTGTACCTGTCCAGCCATCCCATGCCGCTCGAAGGAGGTATATCTGGGCCCCTGGCGGTCCCATGTAACATGTGATGACCGGAAAGGATGAGAAGGGCACATGGCGGACGAATTCGATCTGATCGTCATTGGCGGCGGCAGTGGCGGCGTCGCCTGCAGCAGGCGTGCCTCCGAATATGGCGCCCGCGTCGTCGTCGTCGAGGCCGGCCGTCTGGGAGGCACTTGCGTCAACGTCGGCTGCGTTCCCAAAAAGGTTATGTGGAATGCCGCTGCTCTGGCCGAAGGGGCGCATGACGCCCCCGAATACGGGCTGCACGTCACGCTGGACTCTGTCGACTGGCCGCGCCTGAAAATGAAGCGCGATGCTCACGTGGCCAAGCTGAACGGGATCTACGAGAGCCTGCTGGCAAAGAACCAGGTCGAGATCGTTCATGGCTGGGCGAAATTCCAGGACCGCAGAACCGTCACTGTCGCGGGTCGGGAGCTCGTCGCCGAGCACATCGTCGTGGCCACCGGCGGGCGGGCCTTGCTGCCGGACCTGCCGGGCATGGAGCTGGGCATCACCTCCGACGGCTTCTTCGAGCTCGAGGCGCAGCCGAAGCGGGTGGCGGTCGTCGGCAGCGGCTATATCGCAGTCGAGGTCAGCGGCATTTTCGCCGCGCTCGGCTCGAAAACGACGCTCATCGTTCGCGGCGAAACGGTGCTCAAGAGCTTCGATCCGATGGTGGGGGAGTCCACTCTCAGACTGTTGCGCGAAGCGGGCGTGAATGTTGTGACCAACACCTGGCCCGCCGCTGTGGAGCGCGCGCCGGACGGGACGTTGGAACTCATAGCGCGGGATGGCCAGCGGAGGGGTTTGGTCGACTGCGTGTTCTGGTGTGTCGGCCGTGCGCCCGCCGTGGAAAATATCGGCCTGAAGGAAGCCGGAGTCGCCTTGGATGCGTACGGATATATCGTCACCGATAAATTCCAGGAAACGAGTGTCAAAGGGATCTACGCAATCGGCGACGTCACGGGACGCGCGCAGCTCACGCCCGTAGCCATCGCGGCCGGCAGGCGCTTGAGCGATCGGTTGTTCGGTGGACAACCGGAACGCTATCTGGATTACCAGAACATTCCAACGGTGATCTTCGGCCATCCGCCCATCGGGACGATCGGGCTCTCGGAGGCAGCGGCTCGCGCAGAGTTCGGGAACGAGGCCGTCACAGTGTTCAAGTCCAGCTTTGTGCCAATGTATTACGCGTTGACTGCGCGTAAACCGCGCTGCGACATGAAGATCGTCACGGCTGGTCCGGAGCAGCGCGTGGTTGGCGTGCACGTGGTCGGGCCGGGCGCGGACGAGATGATGCAGGGCTTTGCTGTTGCAGTTCGGATGGGCGCCACAAAGAAGGATTTCGACGATACGGTGGCGATTCACCCGACCGTCGCGGAAGAGATGGTCACGATGCGGTGAGGTGTGCCGCGATCAAAGCCTCAAGGCGCGCTCTCTCAGCGCCGCCAGCACCGGTGCGGTCGGTGGTCGTATGCCACGCCACACCCGGAAAGACTCCGCCGCCTGTTCCACGAGCATTCCCCAGCCCTGCAAAGCGTGAGTGCATCCCAGGCCAATCGCCCATCGAATGAAGGCAGTGTCCGTCTTTCCGTAGGCCATGTCGTAACAGACGCTCTCCTCTGCGATGACACCGGTGGGGACTTCAGGGACATCTCCGCTCAGACTCGCGGAAGTTGCGTTGATGATGAGATCGAAAGGGCCCTCCGCAATATCGGAAAAACCTACTCCCGAAACGTTGCCGAGGTCCTGAAAGTCCTTAGCGAGCGTTCTCGCGCGCTCCTCCGTGCGATTCGCGATGACGAGTTCCGAAGGCTCAAGTGCGAGCAGGGGAACGAGTACGCCGCGCGCGGCCCCGCCCGCACCGATTATCAGGATTCGGCGGCGCGTGATGACAACGCCGAGGTTGTCGCACAAATCGTTGACCAAGCCTGCGCCATCAGTGTTGTCACCCAGCAGACGGCCATCCGCCCGAGCGGCGAGCGTGTTAACCGCGTGCGCACGGGCGGCGCGCGGTGTGAGCTCGTTGGCGACGTCGACCGCGGCGATCTTGTGAGGCAGGGTAACGTTCAGTCCACGGCCGCCGGTGGCGAAAAATTCCAGCACTCGCTCGCGAAAATCTTCAGGCGCGACGTCATACAGCCGGTAAACCAGGGGCTGCCCGGTCTCCCGCGCGAACAGGCCGTGAATGAACGGCGACCAGCTATGCGCGACCGGGTGGCCGACGACGCCGTATTGATCGGGTGCATCGCTCATGGCGAATCGGCTTATACAGTAAGGGGAGTGTCTGTTGCCACTAAGCCGTCGCCGCGTGGCCCACTGTTCTCACGCTCGTTCCTCCCGCGTGTCCGGCGTCGAGCAGCACTTGCAGCTCCGGCAACCATGCTGCCATGCGATCCGATAGCAGGTACGGCGGGTTCACGACCAGCATTCCAGATCCGTTCAAGGCAACGCGTGAATCACGTGGATACAGCCACAGCTCACTCACGAGCGTTTCACGTTGCACGGCGCGCGCAAACGATGCTGTCCACGCCGCCGTTTCGCGTGCGTCTTTGATCGGGTACCACGCGGCGACGACGCCGGTTTGGAAACGCCGCAAGGCATCGCTCACCGCAGCCGTTACGCGTTCGAAATCCTGGTGCGTCTCCTCATAGGGCGGATCGATGAATATCAATCCACGGCGTTCCTGCGGTGGTAGCCACGCGCGTAAGTGCTCGAAGCCGTTGCCTTCTTCAACGCGAAACTGCGCGGCGCCTGCCAATGCTCTGTCGAGGGCGCGCGCTTCGGTGACCACGAGCTCACAAAAGATGCCGCGATCCTGCGCCCTCAGCTCACGTGCTGCGATCAGGGGAGAACCTGGATACGTGTGGGAGTGGCCCTTCTGCCCGCGAAACTCCGCGATCCGCTGCGCAAACTGCTGCAGTTCGGGGGATTCGAGCTTCGCGTTCGTCAGGCGACCGATGCCGGCGGCCGATTCCTCCGTGGGGTTTGACAGATCGTACTGGCCGCGACCCGCGTGGGTCTCCATGTAGGCGAAGCCTTTTTCCTTGCGCTTCAGTGCTGCCAGCAATGCGAGCAGGGTGACGTGCTTATGCACGTCCGCGAAATTGCCGGCATGAAAACTGTGGCGGTATTTCATCGATAGGCGGCGGCTTGAATGCCATAGAGGTCGGCGTACTGGCCGTCTTTCGCAATCAGCTCGGTATGTGTGCCGACCTCGACGAGGCGCGCACCGTCGAGAACGACGATCAGATCCGCCATTCTGACCGTTGAGAAGCGATGCGACACGAGTATCGTGATTCGGCCCTCGCCGCTGCGGCCGTGTGCGGCTTCCGAGTACCGCTCGAATAACGCGTGCTCCGTCTCCGCGTCCAACGCTGCTGTCGGCTCATCCAGAACGAGCAGAAGCGGTGTGTCGCGCATGAAACCGCGGGCCAGCGATAGTTTTTGCCATTGCCCGAAGGACACATCGCTGCCGCCGGGCCAGGTGGGTCCAAGTTGCGTATTGAGTCCGGACACGAGTCGAGTCACCACATCCTGTGCCCCGGCGCGGTCGACCGCCGTGACGACGGCGGGTTCGTCTTCTACCCGGGGCACGTCGCCCAGACCCACCGTCCGCCGAGCGAGAAATTCAAAGCGAAAGAAATCCTGAAACGCACCCGCGAGCCTTGCTCGCCAATCGTCCGCGGCCATCCGGCTCAGCGGTACATCGTCGACCAGGATTGTGCCGGAGGTCGGCTCGTACAGCTTTGCGAGCAGCTTGACGAGTGTGGTCTTGCCGGCGCCATTTTCTCCCACTATGGCTACAACGCAGCCTGCCGGCAGCGAGAGCGAGATGTCGTTCAGCACGCACCTGTTGGTTCCCGGGTAAGAGAACGACACGTGCTCGAGCCGGATACCTCGTTGCAACGTCTCGGGCACTTTCATGTCAGCGGCGGCATTGAACGATTCCGCGTAATCCTCCAGCCACGCGAGACGGCGCGAGCCGTCCATCCAGAAGCCGCGGAGGAAGCCGATCTCCCCAACTGTTGCCCCAATGTACGCAGACAGACGCGCGCCTGCGGCGAGTAACAAAAGCACGGCGCTCGGAGAGCGATGCAAAACCACCGCGACGAACGCGATGGCGGCGACATACGCCCCACCGAACAGAGCCCACGCGAGCGAATTCCAAGCCGCGGAACCCCATCTCGCACGAGCGATGGCGTGATAGCCGCGATCCGACGCCTGCCGGCGCTCCGACACGAGACGCGCTCCGATTCCGGTAACGCGTACCTCTTTCGCCGGCGAAGCGGTGGTTGCAAGCGCAAACAGATGCCGGGCGCGACGGTTGAACTGGGCCGCACGCTCCTGAGCGGCCCGCTCCACTGCGGGTCGCCACGTCGACATGACCACCGTCGGGATGGCGAACACGGCAAGCAGTACCAGTGCGGGATGAATCGAAACGAGCAGCGCGACCGTAACTGCGAGTCTGAGGATCCAGCCACACGTCGAGAAGACGGACATATACATGTGATCGAGCACGAACACCTGATCGCGCAACATGGCCAGGCGATCCAGGTAGTCGGGCCGTTCATGATGGGCAATTGTCGCAACCGAAGCCTGCAGGCCCGCCACGTGCGCTTCGAGTGCGATCTTGATCTTGTCGCGGAAGCGACGCAGCACGCGTGTACTGACGGTACGAAGAAACCAGGTTGCGGTTGCGGAAACGCCCAGACCCACGGCAGCTCCGACGATCATGCCGCGGTGCCCGTCGAGAACACCCTTGCCCAGCAACATGAGCCACAATGCCATCAGCGCATCCGGCAGAGCCGCAAGTTGGGAGACGAGAAACGCGGAGAGCATCAACCGAGATTCATGACGGAAGCCGAACTTGCACAGCCGCCACATGGAAGAGAGCGCCGGCGGAAGGTCGCTCGTGACGGTGCTGGCAGTTTTAGCTGAGGACGTCATAGGGAGCTCCTTCCTCGTCTTCCGCCGCGGTGAATCGCTGCGCTTGCAGATCGAACATGGTTCGATATCGACCGCCTTTCGCCAGGAGGTCCTCGTGCGTGCCAAGCTCGATGACCCGACCCTGTTCCAGAACGCAGATGCGATCTGCCTGACGCACCGTGGAGAAGCGATGGGAAATGAGTATCGTGGTGCAATCACGCGTAGCCGCAAGGATGCGCTCAAAGATCTCGGCTTCGCCGCGCACATCGAGTTGCGCAGTGGGCTCGTCGAGAAGAACGACGCCGGCACCGCTTCTTACGGAACAGAGTGCGCGCGCTAGAGCAACACGTTGCCACTGACCTCCTGACAGATCCGTCCCGCCGTCGTAGCCACGAGCGAGCACCGTGTCGAGAGTCGTCAGATCTGCAGCTCCAGCGGACTCCAGCGCGGCGCGGATGTCATCGTCGCTGCCGCCGGTTGGAGCGACATTGTCACGCAGCGGTAGCTCGAAACGGATGAAGTCCTGAAACACCGCAGTGAGGCGGCGGCGCCAGGATTCGAGCGACAGGCTTCGCACGTCGACGCCGTCGATCTCGATCGCTCCTGTCTGCGGGTCGTAGAGGCGGCATAGCAGCTTCGCGAGCGTGGTCTTGCCTGCGCCGTTCTGGCCGACGATGGCCAGCGATGAGCCGGCCGGAATGCTCAGGTCGAAGTGCTCCAGGATCGGCTTACCCCCGGGGTAAGCGAACGTCACATCCCTGAAGCGGATTTCTCGGACAGGCAGCCCGTCGGCGGTTCGGGTTCCGGCCGATACGGCGCCCGCGGCCGCCATCGCCGGCTCGAGACGTAACACGGCGGCGACGGGAGCCGCGCCCCCGTCGAGCACCCAGTTGAGACCGCCGAACGCGATCATTGAAACGCCGATGGCGCTTTGCGCAAAGACCACGATATGGGTCAGATCGATGCGATGGTCCGCGACAGCAACGGCCAGCGACCAGAACACGAGCAAATTCGCCGCAGTGACCAGCAGCACGCACCACAGCAGCGGCTTTTCCCGAAGCCGCGTCGCCTCATATTGAAGTGTGTGCAAGCGGGTGCTGCGTTTGATGAAGCGATCGATCGTCCAGCCGCTGAGGCCGAAGAGGCGCAACTCCTTCGCCGGCGCGGGATCGACAGCCAGCCGGTATGCGTAATCGGCATCACGTTGAGCCGCGCGCACTTCGTCGGTGTTGCGGTCATGCCAGATCGCGCTCTCGCGCAGCATCCAGTGGGTCGCGAGCCAGGCGGAAATCAGGATGATCGGGGCCCACCACGCATACGCGGCGAGTACGCATGCGGAGGAGAGACCGATGAGCAGATCGACGAGTCCGCTGGCAATGAAGTCGAGAGAGATCGATAACGGTGGACCCGTCATGCCCAGATCGAAATCACGGGCGACTGTCAGGTCGCCCGTCAGTTTCGGGTCTTCGAGATGCCCCATGCCGGCCGGGCGCACACACGCTTCGGTGAGGCGGTCGTAGAGCCAGGCTGCGGTGCGGTCGCCGAGATTGGCGCCGATCCCTTGGCTGACGGACGGCAGCACCTGGAGAAAGATGAAGACGACACCGACAAAAGTCAGCGTATCAACGAGATTCCCGCCGTGCTGGACTGCGCCGACCAGAAGGCCCATTGCCACTGAAAACAACGCAGGCAGGACGCCCCGCAGCACGACGGTGATCCACCATAGTGCCGCGAGCGGCCCATCGGCCTTCGGCAACACACTGAAGAATTTCCACTCGTTCCGGTCGCGCAGACTTTGCAGCACGAGGCGTCACTCGGAAAGGTTATTTCGTGCCGCGAGTCCGAGGCGGTGTGGCGGCAGCGGGCGGTTTGCGGACCGCCGTTTTCTTCGCTCGCGTTTTCGCGCCTGCGGCAGGCGCAGTACGCGCGGCTACCTGACTCTTGGGCGCGTGGCTTGATGTGCCGGCTCGAGCGGTGCTCTTACGTGTTGCGCCGGCCGTGCGCACCGTCTTCGCGTGTTCTGCGGTGGCGGTTGAGGGCGGCGACGCGTTGGCGCGTGGCTTCTTGATGCGCGCCGCAGGTTTCGCTGGTGCGGTCGCCTGTGCGTCCTTGCCCGCGGTCCTGGCTTGCCCATCCTGGCCGGGCCTGGCCTTTCCATTGCCCCGTTTGCCGCGGCCAAATCGGCCGCCGCGCTCGGGCGCCTGCGCGATCAGGGCGCGACATTCCTCCAGCGTCAGGGACTTCGGCTCCCGGTCCTTTGGAATCTTCGCGTTCTTCTTCCCGTCGGTGACATACGGGCCGTACCGGCCGTTGAGCACCTGGATACCGTCCGAACCGAAGTCCGTGATGATGCGGTTCGCGTCGGCCTCGATCTTCAAGCGGATCACTTCGAGCGCGCGCTCGTGCGTGATCGTGTAGGGATCGTCTTCTTTCAGCGAGACGTATTTGCTTCCGTACTTCACGTACGGCCCGAAGCGGCCGACGTTTGTCGTGATGGTCTCACCGTCCGCCGTCTCGCCCAGGGTACGCGGGAGCTTGAACAGCTCCATCGCCTGGTCGAGCGTCAGGGCGTCCATCTTCTGTCCGGGTCGCAGCCCGGCAAACTTCGGCTTGTCTTCGTCATCCTTGGTGCCGATCTGCACGAACGGACCGAAGCGTCCCATGCGCACGGTGATCGGCTTGCCGCTCGCCGGATCCTTGCCGAGCTCCCGCGCCTGCGCCACCTGCTCGCGGGTGACGTTCTTCTCTATCTGCTCGACTTGCGCGATGAAGGGCTTCCAGAACTTGTCGAGCGGCGTCGTCCATTCCTCTTCACCGCGGGAGACGGCGTCGAGTTCATCTTCCATCGCCGCCGTGAAGCCGTACTCCACATAGCGATGGAAATGGTTCGTCAGGAAGCGGTTGACGATCTTGCCGATGTCGGTAGGAATGAAGCGGCGATTGTCCATCTCTGCATATTCACGGTCCTGCAGCGTCGAGATGATCGTCGCGTACGTGGATGGGCGGCCGATTCCGTGCTCTTCGAGCGCTTTGACCAGCGAGGCTTCCGAGAATCGCGGTGGCGGCTCGGTGAAGTGCTGTTCGCCTCGAAGTTTCACAAGCGCGACGGTGTCGCCTTCCTGCATCGGCGGCAAGATGTGATCCGTGTCGTCCGCCTTCGTGTCGTCGGTGCCTTCCTGGTAGACCGAGATATAGCCAGGCTTCACCAGCGTCGAGCCGTTGGCCCGCAGCACGTGCCGCTCGGGACCGTCGGGCCCGGCAAGCATGTCGACCGCGACCGTATCGAAAATCGCATGGCTCATCTGCGATGCGACGGCGCGCTTCCAGATGAGCGAGTAGAGCCGG
>FTEM01002147.1_pt1 | contig 11827 bp, 10 predicted proteins | sample 1640201 | NCBI WGS metagenome assembly FTEM01 (sample SAMEA3914816, study PRJEB12502) | metagenome | biome: forest; material: soil | place: USA | collected 2011-09-16 | depth 0.3 m | reverse complement strand
GCTCGATGAGCAGACAGGCCAGTATTACTACCATGCCTTCCTGAAGGAGCAGCCCGATCTGAACTGGCGCAACCCTGCAGTGCAGGCGGCGATGCACGCGGTGCTGCGCTTCTGGCTCGAGCGCGGCGTCGATGGCTTCCGGGTGGATGTGTTGTGGCACCTGATCAAGGACGATCGGTGGCGCGACAATCCTCCGAACCCGGACTACCAGCCGGGCCAACCCGAGCTGCAAAGCCAGCTACCGCTGTACACGACCGACAGGCCGGAAGTGCAGGCCATCGTGGCGGGGCTGCGAACAGTGGTCGATGAATTCGACGCTCGCGTACTCATCGGCGAGATTTATCTGCCGATTGCCCGGCTCATGGCGTACTACGGCGCGAATCTCGAGGGCGTGCAGCTACCGTTTAATTTTCAGCTCCTGCAAAGCGCGTGGAATGCGCGCGACATTGCTGCACTGATCGATCAATACGAGCGCGCGTTGCCCCGTGGAGGCTGGCCGAACTGGGTGCTCGGCAATCACGACAACTCGCGCATCGCTTCCAGGGTCGGAGTTTCGCAAGCGCGAGTCGCGGCGATGTTGCTTCTGACACTGCGCGGGACGCCGACCATGTATTACGCAGATGAGCTGGGAATGCTCGACGTATCCATTCCCGCCAACCGCATTCGTGATCCGTTTGAGCGGAATGTGCCGGGCCGAGGCCTGGGCCGCGATCCGTGCCGCACGCCGATGCAATGGGATGGAACGCAGAATGCGGGGTTCAGCGCGGCAGAACCGTGGCTGCCGATCTCAGATGACTACGCTGTCGTGAATGTGCAGGCGGAGGACTCGGATGCCACGTCGATACTCGCGTTGTACCGCCAGCTTCTGCACTTGCGCCGTTTACATCCGGCGCTCTCGGTCGGTGACTATAAGCCAGTGGCGATGACGGGTGATCTGCTCGCATACGTGCGCAGCACGCGAGATGAGCGATTCCTGGTTGCCCTCAACCTGGGCGAAGGGCCGTTCGCGCTCTCGTTGACTGCGCTTGGAGCGGTGGGGCGCACTGTGCTCTCGACGCACCTGGATCGTGCGGACGCAAGCCCTGCCGAAAGTCTCAGCCTGCGCGCCAACGAAGGGATGATTGTTGCACTGGAGGGGCCCACCGCATGATCAACGACCTCTGGTACAAGAACGCGATCGTTTACTGCCTGTCCGTGGGCACCTACATGGATGCCGATGGCGACGGCGTGGGGGATTTCGCCGGGCTGATGCGCCGGCTCGACTATCTCCACGGGCTCGGCGTGACCGCCATCTGGCTCATGCCCTTTCAAAGCTCGCCGGGCCGCGACGACGGCTACGATGTGTCGGACTACTACAACGTCGCGACACGGTACGGCACGCTCGGCGATTTCGTCGAATTCACACATGGAGCCGAGCAGCGGGGCATCCGCGTCATCATCGATCTCGTCGTGAACCATACTTCAAACCAACATCCCTGGTTCCAGGAGGCGCGGCGGGACCCGACGTCCAAATACCGCGACTGGTATGTCTGGTCGAAGCGCAAGCCGCGCAATTCAAATATGGGCATGGTCTTCCCCGGCGTACAGAAGTCGACGTGGACCTACGACTCGGTGGCGCGTGCCTGGTACTTCCATCGCTTCTACGATTTTCAGCCGGATCTGAATACGGCCAATCCGCACGTGCAGGCGGAGATTCTCAAGATCATGGGCTTCTGGATCCAACTGGGCGTCAGCGGTTTTCGCATGGACGCCGTGCCGTTCGTGATCGCGACGAAAGGCCCCGGTGTTGCCAGGCCGGTCGAGCAGTACGACATGTTGCGGACGATGCGCGAGTTTCTGCAGTGGCGCGAGGGCGACGCCATCATCCTCGCCGAGGCGAACGTGCTTCCCGCAACCGACATGGAGTATTTCGGCCGCGACGGCGACCGGATGCACATGATGTTCAACTTCCAGGTCAACCAGAACCTGTTCTATGCGCTCGCCGCGAGCGATGTGCGGCCGCTGCAGAAGGCGCTCAAGGCGACCAAGCCGCGGCCCGCCACGGCGCAGTGGGGGCTGTTTCTGCGCAATCACGACGAACTGGACCTGGGACGATTGAGCCAGGAGCAAAGAGAAAAAGTCTTCGCCGCGCTCGGACCCGAGCCGGGGATGCAGCTCTATGATCGGGGGATAAGGCGTCGACTGGCTCCCATGCTGGACGGCGATCGGCGTCGTATCGAGCTTGCCTACAGCCTGATGTTCACGCTTCCGGGCACGCCCGTCATCCGGTACGGCGACGAGTTGGGCATGGGTGACGATCTCACCCTGCGCGAGCGCGAATGCGCCCGGACGCCGATGCAGTGGTCGACCGAGCCCAATGCCGGCTTCACGAAGCAGGACAAGCCCGTCGTGCCGGTCATCAGCAGCGGGCCGTTCGGCTTCGAGCATGTGAATGCAGCACAGCAGCGCCGCGACCCGAACTCGATGCTGAATTGGATGGAGCGCATCATCCGGATGCGCAAGGAGGTCCCGGAGGTCGGCTGGGGCGACTTCACGATCCTCGCGACGCGCGACCCCGCTGTGCTCGCAATCCGGTACGACTGGCGGAACAATTCAGTGCTGTTCGTCCACAACCTTGCCTCGACCCCGCGGGAGGTGGCGTTTTCTTCCGGCGTCGCCGGGGAGGCGGGACGAGTGTTGGTAAACTTGCTGTCCGAAGACCATAGCCACGCGCGTAAGGACGGCAAGCATCATTTGATGCTGGAAGCCTTCGCTTATCGCTGGTATCGGGTCGGTGGCCTGGACTACCTGCTCAAACGCAGCGATATCGAGGTCGGAGCGGACGCTGCGGGTAGATAATGACAGGGCGGGGATGCGGCGCGGCAGACCGGCAACGGGAGGTGCATGATGAGTTTATTGACGGATGGCGATATGCGGCCCCAGGTCAAGGCCGGGCGCCTGATCGAGGGCCTGCCCATGGGCCAGGTGGATGATTTCGTTCACGGATGTGCGGTCGAATTGCATGTCGGCGACATTTTTCGCCCCGGTACCAAGCCGCTGGAGGCGGGGTCGGCCGATAGCCCGCGCGAGCGCTACGTACTGGCGGAGGGCGAAACGGCGGTCATCCGCACGGTCGAATCGTTCAAGCTGGACCCTCAACACACGGCTCTGGTGCTGCCGGTCGGTACTGTGTCGCTGCAAGGCCTGCTCATGACCAATCCCGGGCAGGTAGATCCCGGCTACGAGGGGCAGATACACGTCACCGTCATCAACATGGGTAAACAGCCTTACATGTTGAGGAAAGGCGACCGGCTGCTGCGTGCGCTGATCTTCAAACTCCACGACAAGGTGGAAAAGGCTTACCAGGCAACGGCCGCTGCCCCTGCCGCACCAGCGGCTCCTGCCGCTGCTGCGGCAACCGGGGCCGTGGGCGGTGGCCCCGTGCGCATGAAACGCGCCGACCAGCTACGCTGGCTCATGAATAAGCTGGATGAGCTGTGCGCCAAGCCGGCCAGTCCGCGCGGCCCGATAAACCAGGAGCTCCTTGACACTTTGTCGCCGGACTTCCTGAGCGTCAACGCACGCGTCAGCGAAGGGGCCAAGAGCGCGGTTGCCTCTGCGGCGAGCAAGGCTACTTTCTGGCAGATCTTCACTCCCGCCATTGCGGCAGTGCTCCTCGGCGGGATATCCGCGTACGTGACGAATGTGACGGTCACGAAGGATTTTGAGCGGCGTATCGTGGATCTGGAGACGCAGAAGGCAGGCCCACGCCTGATCCACCTGGAGAGCGATCTTGCGACGGAGAAACGCTTCAATTCGATTGAAGACTCCCTGCGGGAGATCAAGCAGCAGCTCCCGCGCACGCCCGCCGAAACCAAATAAACGCCCCGATCGGAAAGTCACGCATGAGTGTTCGCCTCTTCATCCTGGCCCGGCCGCAGTTCGACTCCGGTTACCGCGAGTTCCTGGACGAATATCTGCCTGACGGCAGCGCCGCATGGCGTGAAACACCGCGCGCCACCGCGGCCGAGCGTGTGGTCGAGTTTGCCGGGCGGGTCTGCTACATGTCCTTCGGGCCGCGGCAGTCGGCCAAATCCAATCGGGAGTACATCCACAATCTCATTCGCAACGGCCACGAAAGCGTGTTGGAACACGCTGTCTGGACCATCGCGATGTGCGGAATCTCCAGGGCTTTCAGTCACCAGCTCGTGCGCCACCGTGTCGGCTTCGCGTTCAGCCAGCTATCGCAGCAATACCACGATGAGAGCGAATCGCGCTTCGTCCGCCCGGCAGGTATCGACCAGGCGCCGGCGGCCGCAAAAACCTGGACGCGGGCAATCGAGGCCGCGCAGACCTCGTACCGGGAAATATTGAGTGCTCTGGACCAGGCAGCCGCGGCAGCGGAGCCGGGTGCGCGCAGCGAGCTGACGCGAGCGCTTCGCTCTGCGGCTCGCAGCGTGCTGCCCAACGCACGCGAAACGGCGCTGGTCGCGACCGTGAACGCGCGCGCTTTGCGCAATTTTCTGAAAGTGAGGGGCGCGATCGTCGGCGACGCCGAGATGCGCTGTGTCGCCGCGGCATTGCTGGAGCTGGTGCGGCCGGAGGGACCCGCGCTGTTCGAGGATTTCACCACCGAAACGCTTCCCGACGGCCTGCCGTTCGTGACGCACCGTCCGTTCGCGTAGGGCCACGGTCCGTGGCAGCCGCAAACCGCATATTCTGTATCGGCGACGCGATGCTCGAGCTGATCAGCAGCCGGGTGGCTAGCGCCCGATTCGAGCGGACCGTCGTGCTGAACTCGCAGGAGTTTGCTGTTGGCGGTGCGGTCTGCAATCTGTACTGGTATTTCACGCAGTTGGGGCGCAAGGCGGCGATAGCCACTCACTACGGTGCGGGCGATCGGGCTCGTGTGATGGGGCTGTTGCCACACGATGCCACGGAGTTTTTCGCAGAGAAGCACAGCCTTACCGACGCTCTGGTCGTGCTGCGCAACATGAGCATGCCGTCGGTGTACCTGGCCGGCGAGCTTGCGGGCCGCGATATCGATACGATGCTTGCCGGCTTGCAAGACACCGGCACCGTCGTGTTTGCCGGCAGCCGGCACGAGGTGTTGCGTAAGGCGTGCGTCGAAAGGATCGCCGCGCTTCGCCACGCGACCGTCGTCTTTTCTCCATCGTATACGGTGTATGAATACACGCCGGAAGAGTTGCGCAGCTTCCTGGCGCACTCGCACATTGCGTTCGTCAACAAAGAGGAAGCCGAACACCTGCGCAACAAGTTGGGCGCCGCCAGCGTGCCCGAAGTGATGCGCAGTACGCGGCTGGGCGGCATCGTCACGTTGGGTCCGGAAGGCGCCAACCTCTACCCGGCCCAGCACGCCGATATCCACATTCCCAGTAGCAGCGGCTCCCAGGAGGATGTGATTGGAGCCGGAGACTCCTTCGTCTGCGGTTTTTTACACTCGTATCTGAGTAGTGGCTCATGGCAGGCTGCCGGCGAGGCCGGCGGCGCGGTCGCTGCGCAAGTCGTGCGCGACAAGCGCGTCAGAGCACCGATCGACCGCAGCCTGATAGAGGCGTGAGCCGAGAGCTTAGGCTGAGGATTGCAGGCTGCCCGCGAAGTTTCATAATGGATCCGGCGGGGTGGCAGGGGCGTTTGTGAAGAGTGCCTGCGGCACGCGCCTGTTCTACGATCCACCCCAAGGAGCCGCGCCCAGGCGCGTTTTTCGATGAACAAGCAAGAGCCGCACGAGAATGTCCATGCGCGCCGGGTCGCGGTGATCGGGCTCGTCGTGATCGTGGCTCTCGTCCTGGGCGGACTGCTCCTCACGCGCGTGCTCCGCGGCGCTTCGCAAATTCAAGATTGCGTGATGTCCGGGCGCACCAACTGCGCTCCGATCGATTCGCCGCCGCGGAAGATCGCTGACGATGAAAACTCGCCTGCGGTGTCTGCCACGCAAGAGAACGACGCTGACGCCGCGCCTCCCGAGGACCCCGCTTGCGAGCGGCGCTGCAATCGCGGCAGAGAGCGTCCCGAGTATTGACCGACTACGCGTCGTCGGCTCGATTCGCGCGGTCCGACGCGTAACTTACTTCGCGTATTGGGCCTCGCCATTGCCGAACGACCAGTTCTCTTTCTTCACTTCGACGAGGTTGATCAGGACATCCTCGCGGCGCAGTCCGAGGCGCGAGTGCAATCCGTCCGCGACCGCTTTGTAAAACGCGCGTTTCATCTCCACCGAGCGTCCTTCATTGAGCGTCACCTGAACGACGATCGCGTCGGCGCTGCGGTGTATGCCCAGGTAGTCAGGATTGATCACCAGGTTGGCAGCGGAATGCTCCGAGATGACCTGGAAGCGATCGTTTTCAGGAACGTTCAGGACAGCAATCATCGCGGTATAGATGACCTCGCCGATGGCGGCGCGGTAATCGGCGGGCTTGCCTGCGGGAAGATCTATGCGAGCGAGTGGCATTGCAGGGCACCAAAAAGAAGGAGGCGACCATTAAACCAAAAAAAGGCGCGACGTTGCGGCGAACGCGCGTGCGGCGGCGCAACGGCGTGCCGCTTCAGTCAACGGTTGCCGCGCTGCAAATCGACTGAGCCGCACACCGAAGGCGGTTACTATCCGGACGTTCATGGCGACGCTCATGGCTTGCAAGCGGAAAAAATGCGAATGAGATCAGCGGCAGCGTTCCTTGCACTACTCCTGCTGGGTGCCGCGACGGTCGCAGGCGGCGCGCCAGCGAGTGCGTTGTTGGCGGACCCCGGTCCTGCGACGGGTCTGGCTGATTCCGCAGCGCTGCGTGCGACCGTGTTCGGCACGCCCCCACAAGATATGGCGCCGTTGCCCGACACGGTTCCGCTGCAGGAAATCAATATCGCGATGCCTTGGGCGCGGCCGGTGCCCGAGGTGTTCTGGTTCGACCGCAGGCTGCGCGTTTGGTTTTCCGCGCAGGACAAGCCTGCACCGCTTGCGATCGTAATCTCCGGCACCGGCACGGACGGCAACACGGCGAAGCTTGCGGTACTGCGCGGTGCCCTGTATGGCGCCGGTTACCATGTTCTCACGATTCCTTCACCGACCTTTCCCGGCTTCATCGTGTCGACCTCCAGCACCGGGGTTGCCGGTGATCTGCGCCAGGACGGCAGCGATTTGTACGCAGCGATGCAGCAGATCATCGCGCATCTGCCCAAGAGCGTGCGGATCACGGATATCGACGTGCTTGGCTACAGTCTCGGCGGCGCCAACGCAGCCGTGGTCAAGTGGCTCGACGCTGCTGCGGGGAAGTTGAAGATCCATCGCGCCGTAATGATCAATCCGCCGGTCAGCCTGTTCGCCTCGATCGGCCGTCTCGACAAACTGTTCGACCTCAGCATCGGGACGGGGGATGCCGGCTTCGAGAATCTGTATCGCAAGCTCTATACGAGGCTGGCAAACCTCTACCGCACCTCGGGCGGGGTTCGTATCGACTCCAACGACCTGCTGTCTGCCGCTTCTGCGGTGCTGAAGACCGATGCAGATTTCTCCGCAGCCATTGCTCTGACTTTCCGCGTCGCGCTCGTCAACGTCTTCTTTGCCGGTGACCTGTACGCCGGAACGGGTGTCGTCATCGATCCGAAAAACCCGCCGCGTGCCGGGGACTCGCTCGAGCCCATCGGACGCGCGCTGCGCGGCAAGCCGTTCGCGGACTATTTCGCGCACGTTTTCGCGCCTTACTACCTGGCGCACCGGCCGAATTCGACGCAGGAATCGCTGCTGGCCGACAACCGTCTCGACATCGTCGCCGCCGCGTTGCGCAACAATACGGACTACTACGCGCAGACCAACAGCGACGACCTGATTCTCGACAAGCCCGAGTTGGCGTGGCTGCGAAGCACTCTGGGAAACCGGATCGCGGTCTACGATCACGGCGGCCACCTGGGCAATCTCGGCGACCGGCGCCAGATCTCGGACATGCTGGATATGCTGGCCGGCCGCTGGCAGGGTGCGCGGAATTGAGGGTCGCGCTGCTCGCCGCCATGGCGTTTCTGGGTTTGGAAGGCTGTGCCGCGCAGAATTTCTCCATCCGCACGGTACCGCCCGATACGCATTCCGCTGACAACGCCGCGGCCGTCAAGAGTGCGGCTTCACTCGCGACCGCCGCAGTCGGCTCACCGGATCTCGCAGCACGCGCGGCGGGCGCAGGCAACCCGTTGGCTGCGGACGAAGCGCTGACACCGGAGGAAGCGCCGTCCATGTACACCTACGATCCGTTGGAGCGGGTGAACCGCTTTACATACAGGTTCAACGCACGCTTCGATGAGCACGTATTCCTTCCCGTCTCGTATCAATACCGTCGCGTCCCGTCGCCCATACGCTCGGGAGTACACAACTTTTTCGGCAATCTCGGTGAGGTCAAAAGCGTAGTCAATTACGTCCTGCAGCTCCGGCCGATCGGGGGCGTTCATAGTCTCGGCAGATTCGTGATCAACAGCACGGCGGGCATCGGCGGCCTGTTTGATGTCGCTACCCGACTCAAGCTCAGGAGCGATCCGACGGGCTTCGGTACGACCCTGTCGAAGTGGGGCATGCATCCGGGTCCCTACCTGGTCATTCCGCTTCTCGGTCCGTCGACCGTGCGCGACGGGCTCGGCCTGCTCGGAGATTTCGGGATCGAGTACGCGGTCAACATCGCTGACATCTATCGTGGCAACAAGACCTGGGCGCTCGGCGTTGTCGCTGCGGTCGATGAGCGCTCGAACACGGGATTCCGCTACTATGCCACCGGGTCGCCGTTCGAATACGAGACGATTCGCTTCCTGTACGTGCACAAGGCACTGATCGAGGACGAAGCGCTGCGCGCGAAGGGCCCACGGCCGCGCACCGATAACAGTATCCCGGCGGGACGATGAGCAATTCATGAATCACGCTACATGAGCACGGGAGGCGCGAGCTTCGTCGGACTCGCCGCTGTGCGCCTCGTGATGGTGCTGGTGCTTCTGCTTGCGCTGTGGGGCGCTCTTGCCCTGTGGTACCAGGCCCCTGGCGCGCGGGCTGTGAAGATTTCAAGCGTCGTGTTGTGGCTGCTCTTCTGTCTCGCGATGCTGGTCGCGCTGTGGCAGGGGCGGATTGCGCTGGGGATGCTGGCTTTCGCCGTGGTGTTCGCCGGACTGCTCGTATGGTGGCAGCGATTGCCGCCGTCGAATGACCGTCTCTGGGCCGATGACGTGGCGCAGATGACGACCGGCACGGTCGAGGCCAACCGGGTCGTCCTCCACAACGTCCGCAACTTCGACTGGCGCAGCGATACCGACTATACGCAGCGCTGGGAGACCCGCCGCTACGACCTGGATCGCTTGAGTTCGGTCGATATGATCCTGTCCTACTGGGATATGAAGGCCATCGCGCACGTCCTCATCTCATTCGGCTTCGACGATGGCGACCACGTCGTCTTCTCGGTCGAGATCCGCCGCGAGAAGACCGAGACGTTCTCGGAGATCGGCGGGTTCTTCAAGGAATTCGAGCTCAGCGTGATTGCTGCCGATGAGCGCGATGTAGTGCGGGTCAGAACCAACGTGCGCGGCGAAGACGACTATCTTTACCGCATCCGCATACCGGTTTCGACCATGCGCTCCTTGTTTCTCGCCTACGTGGAGCAAGCCAACCAACTCGCGCGAGCGCCGCGTTTCTATAACACGGTGACCGTCAATTGCACGACGCTCGTGTACCACATGATGAAGCACATTCTGGGGTATCTGCCGTGGGACGTTCGCGTGCTGCTGTCGGGTTACCTGCCCGAGTACGTCTACAAGGTCGGCGGCCTGGATACGCGCTATTCCCTCAAAGAGCTGCGCGCATTCGGGCACATAACGGAGCGGGCGCACAAGGCCGACCGCAGCGCGTCATTCCCCGCGGCTATCCGCCAGGGCATCCCACCGCTCGAAGCTGCGAAATCCGCAGCAAATTGAACGCTCCGGACGCGATCTGCGTCTAGGATTCGCGACCTCGATCCAGCTTAGATTCAGCGCTCCGGCTTGCGCGCTTTGCGCCATGTCACGAAGTCTTTCATGCCTGCCGATGCATTGATCGAAAACCTTCCCGACCTCGTCATCCTCGCTCGGCGCGACGGCGTGATCGTTGCCCACAGCGGCGGCCATGGGGTGGCTGGCCTGAAGCCGGCCGTGGACTCGAGCGGCGAGCGTCTCGAGGCCATCTGGCCTGAATCCGCAGCGACCCTCGTCACGCAACTCATCCGGAAGGCGATCGCCCTCAGAACGGCCACGGAAGCTAAATTTCTCGAGGGCGGACGCGAGTACGAGGCGCGCGTCAGCCCCCAGGGCCCGGATCGGGCTCTGTGTGTCATCCACGCGCTGCTGGCGAGCACGCAAGACAATTCGCTGGAGACATCCGACGAGCGCCCACGGCCGCAGCTCGACCGCCGTGGCTTTCTGCAGCGCTTCAAGGAATCGATGTCGGTAGCGGCGCTGCGCGAGAATCCCGTTGCCGTTGCGGTGGTACACGTGGACGGCATTGCCGACATTGCGCAGGTCATCGCGGCGAGAGTCTCCGAGCAGATCATGAGTGCGGCGATTCGCCGGCTACCGCTGCAAGCCAACGCGTCCGGAGGCGAAGGTCCGTCGTGGTACCTCGGGCAGTTGAGCGACAGCCTCCTGGCACTCGTGCTGGAGACTTCAGATCGAGACGCCATCGAGGCGTGCGTCTCGAAGGTGTGCGCCAGTCTCCGCGAGCCTGTCGGAATAGGGGAAGCGGAGTTCCACCTCACTCCCTACGCCGGGGTCGCGATTCTCGGCCAGGATGCATCGGCGCCGAAACTTCTCCTCGAGCATGCCCGCTCCGCTGCAACCGAAGCGCGGCGATCCGGGTCCGGCGCGGTTTGCTTCTTCACCGATACCTTGCGGCTGCAGTCGCTGGCGCGCCTCGACATTGCCCGCGAATTGCACGATGCCATCGAAAATCGCGACATCCGGTTTCGCTACGTCGGCCGCCATGACCTTGCGACGGGCCGCCGGGTTACCTGGGTGGGCTACCTGCGCTGGATGCACCCGCTGCGCGGTGAAATACGTCCCGTCGAATTCCTCCGCGTGGCGGAAATTACGGGCCTTGCCACTGCGCTGTCGCGAGCGGTCCTGACGCGCTTGCGTGAAGACTTCGCCTTTCTGAAAGCGGATACGGATGTGCGCATTTCCTTCGGAGCGCTTCGGCATCACATCCTGCACGAGAATTTCGTGTCCGATATCGGCAGCTTCCTGGCAGAGGGCGGCTTGCCGCCCGAGCGCCTGGAGCTGCGCATCTCCGAGAAAACTCTGATCGCGCGGGACCCCGCCGATTTCAATTCGTTGCAGCGACTCGGCGTGCGGCTCGTGGTCGACGAGATGGCGCGCGGCGTGGGCTCGCTCGACTGGTTGGCGCGGGCGCCGATCTGGGGACTGCAGCTCGACCGCGCCTGGACGACTGCCCTGCGTACTGATGCGGTCGCTCTCAAAGTGTGTCGGGCCGGCGTCGGTCTCGCCAACGCATTGGGACTTACACCAATTGCCACCGGCGTCGACGATGAGCAGCAACGCGATGCACTTTTGACCATCGGTTGCCGGCACGGAACGGGCGACCTCTATGGCGAGGCAGCACCTGACATTATGTCACCCTCTTTGGCTGTCGCTTCACGCTAAACCCCGCGCTGCGCCACTCAACGTGGCGGCGCCTGCGATTTGACAGCCCCGTTATGATACGCACGTCACAAACGGCTTCCGGGCGTGTGAGGTTTCTTCGACCGTAACTCTCGACCCTTTGTCGTGAAATGCGCACCACAAGGACCCCTTAAGGGCTCCGATTTAGTGGGATACCGCGATG
>FTEM01002247.1_pt1 | contig 11839 bp, 11 predicted proteins | sample 1640201 | NCBI WGS metagenome assembly FTEM01 (sample SAMEA3914816, study PRJEB12502) | metagenome | biome: forest; material: soil | place: USA | collected 2011-09-16 | depth 0.3 m | reverse complement strand
CCGTCACGATTGCCGTGGCGCGGGCCCTTGTTGGGCCGATTGCGACCCTGATTGCCGAGGTAGCCTCTCACAAATTACTGTCCAGGAAGGCCGAGAGCTGGGATTTCGATACGGCGCCGACCTTCTGGGCTTCCACCGTACCGTTCTTAAAGAGGATCAACGTCGGGATCCCGCGGATGCCGAACTTGGGCGGCGTCTGGGGGTTTTCATCGATGTTGAGCTTGGCGATCTTGATCCGGTCCTGATATTCGCTGGCGATCTCATCGAGGATCGGCGCGATCATCTTGCACGGACCGCACCATTCTGCCCAGAAATCCAGGAGCACGGGCTTTTCGGATTTCAGGACGTCCTGGGCAAATGTGGCGTCCGAGGTATGCACGATGTGCGGGCTACTCACGCGGTTCAACCTCCGTCGAGTGCAGAGTATGGAAAGATGTTTGTTCGGATAGAAGAGCTTAAAGGGACGGTTACGCGGGTCGGCGCAGCTACGAAAGCCGTGCCAGGAGCACCCGTCAAACGGTTACACTAACTCGTAATGAGTATTGAGCCTTTAAGGGAATCGAAACTGGGCTGGCAGGGCGCGAGCGCGAAGAGGGCCCGCTGTCTTGTCCTCTTTTGTAGCGCTTCCGAGGCTGTTTTGCAAGGCCCTCCCCTCCAAAGTCCCCGTAGAAATAATTGATGACTGACTCACAAACCGAACCTTTGGCATTTGACTCCCTCGGCCTCGAGCCCCCCCTGATGCAGGGAATCCGGGACGCAGGCTTCACGAATTGCACGCCAATCCAGGCTCAGACTTTGCCGATTGCACTGGCCGGGCGCGACGTCGCCGGCCAGGCGCAGACCGGAACCGGCAAGACTGCGGCATTCCTGGTGGCTCTGTATCACTCGCTCCTCACCCGTCCGGCACCCGCAAATCGCACCTCGACCTCGGTCCGCGCCCTCGTGGTCGCGCCGACCCGCGAGCTGGCCGTGCAGATTCACCATGACGCCGAAATTCTCGGGCGGCACACGGGCTTCAAGCAAGCGGTCGTCTTCGGCGGCGTCGACTACGACAAGCAGCGCCGCCAACTCTCGGAAGGCATCGACGTGCTGATCGGCACACCGGGCCGGCTCATCGACTACTACAAGCAGCATATATTCGACCTGCGCCATGCGCAGGTCCTGGTGCTCGATGAGGCCGACCGCATGTTCGATCTCGGCTTCATTGCCGACATCCGCTACATCCTGCGCCGCCTGCCGCATCCCGATCGGCGGCAATCGATGCTCTTCTCCGCGACCTTGTCGCAACGGGTCCTGGAGCTCGCCTACGAGCACATGAACAACCCGGAGCTGGTACGGATCGAGCCCGACAAGATGACCGTCGATCTGGTCCGGCAGCTCATATATTACCCGTCGATGGAGGAAAAGGTCCCGCTGCTGATTGGACTTCTGCGCCAGTTCGAAGCACGCCGCACGATGATCTTCGTGAATACCAAGCGTGCGGCCGAAAGGCTCGAAAACGTTCTGAACGCAAACGGCTTTCACGCGAAAGCGCTTTCCGGCGACGTTCCGCAGAACAAACGCCTCAAGTTCCTGCGGGACTTCCACAACGGCGATCTCGCCGTTCTCATCGCAACAGACGTCGCGTCACGTGGGCTTCATATTCCCGACGTGAGTCACGTGTTCAACTTCGATCTTCCGCAGGATCAGGCGGACTACGTGCACCGCATCGGACGTACCGCTCGCGCGGGCGCCGAAGGGGATGCGATCAGTTTCGCTTGCGAGGAATACGCGATCTCCCTGCCCGACATCGAAGACTACATCGGCCATAAGATCCCATCGGCCCCGGTCTCGCGGGAGATATTGGCCACCGATCTGGTGGCCGGCGCACCGTCGGAGAACCGATTTCGGCCTCGCCCCCAGGGGTCGGGTGGACGCCGCGGCGGGCCGGGTGGCGGCTCTCGTGGAGGTCCCAGCCGAAGCAACAGCCAAGGATCCCGGGGACGCGGACCGAGGGGCCCGCGGGCGTCAAACCGCTGAAGGCCCTTAGCCCCTCGGGCGCCAGCTAGGGCGCCTCGGGCGCCAACTCGAGAACCATCAGGGTGCCTCGGGCGCAAACTGGAAGAACATCAGGGCGCCTCGGGCGCCAACTGGCTGACCGAATCCACTGCCGGAAACCTCTCGTGGTCGCACGGGCCACGGGACGAATCCGGCCACCGCACCCCATACACCCAGCGCACCCCTGCCGCTCGGGCCGCCCGCAACACCGACGGGCTGTCGTCCGCGAACAAAGTCCGCTCCTTGTCGAACGGCTCCGCCGCTTGCAGGGCTTCCCAAAAGGCCGCACTTTCCTTGGGCACGCCGAATTCATGCGAGCTGAAAGCCGCATCAAGAAACCCCCGCACGCCGGTGCGCTCGTCCTTGATTTGCAGCGTCGTCGGGTGCGAATTGGTGATCAGCACGATTCGCTTGCCGGCGGCCCGCAAACTGCGCAGAAAAGCTTGCGCGCCAGGCAACCACGCGGCTCTGTCGGCCACCGTGCGCTTGAGCGCGACGATGTCGAGCTCCAGCTCCTGACTCCAATGGTCGATGCAGTACCACGCGAGGGTGCCCTCGCGGGCGCGAAATCGTTGCAGGATCTCAATGCGCGCTGCGTCGGGCGTCACAGAGCGCGACGCGGCGTAGGCGGCGGGAATGACCTCGAGCCAGAAGTAGTTGTCGAACGCCAGATCGAGCAGCGTCCCGTCGAGGTCCAACAGGACCGTATCGATATGGTCCCAGGCGGGTTTTTCAACTGCTGACGACATGCGCGGCGTATCATACCGCCCGTGGCGCCCGAATCGTCGGTCCGCTAAGCTAACGGTTCGACGGTCGCGGCCACCTGAACGAAGGGGGCAGCGCAATCCGTCCCGAGCCGATGGGAGAGCCGCAGGCTGCACCGGCCATGGCGGAAATCGAAGACAACGTCGATCGCGAGCTGTTCCGCAACGTGGAGAAGTTGCGTCAGCTGCGTATTGAGCATCGGGACCTGGACGAGGTCATCTCCCGTCTGACGCTCGACATGCGCAACGACGAGCTACAACTGAAACGCCTCAAGAAGCGCAAGCTCATGCTCAAGGACCAGATCACTCGCCTGGAGAGCCAGTTGATCCCGGACCTGAATGCCTGAGCGCGACCGCGACTGTCCGTGAGCCCCGATAGCTCTCTCAAGGACCTGTTCCTGAGACTCACCTCGCCCGAGATCCTGGCAGAGGTGATCGCGATCGTGGTCGCAGGTCTCGTCGCCCTGGCCGGCGCCCAGTTCGTTCGCACCTGGCACAAGACCCACACTTCCACGTCACGCCAGCCTGCGTGGCAGTCGCAGTTACTCGAAGGCACCGTGATCGTCGCGCCGTACCTGGTTGCGCTGATCGTGCTCCTGATCGTTCGCGCCATTCTCACTGCCGTACGCGCCCACACCGCCGCAGTCGACACCGCACTGCAACTCACTACCGCCGTGGTGTTGATACGACTCGGCGTTTACCTGCTGCGCCTGATGTTGGGTCCGGATTCCTGGATCCGGACTTGGGAAAACCGCATCACGCTCGTCGTGTGGCTGGTGATGTCGTTCTCCCTGGTCGGCTGGCTCGACACCATCGAGAGCACGCTCAACCGCATCAACCTGATTCCCGGCAAGGCGCAATTCACCCTCTGGGCGCTGTTGAAGGGACTGGTCATCGTCACGGCATTCGTGATCATCACGAGCCTGATCGCACGCGCCTTTGAGCGCCGCGTCATGCGGCTCGAGCAACTTGCCGTCTCGACGCGCATCGGCGTCTCGAAATTCACGTACTTCCTGCTGGTCAGCCTCGGGATCATGCTCGGGATCAACGCGGCCGGCGTGGACGTGACGACGCTGAACGTACTGACCGGCGCCATCGGTATCGGATTGGGTTTCGGTCTGCAGGCGATTGCGAGCAATTTTGTCAGCGGCTTCGTGCTGTTGATGGACAAGTCGATCAAGCCGGGCGACGTCATCAGCTTCACCGGACACACCGGCACCAGCACGGAAAACTTCGGCTGGGTGCAGGAGCTGCGCGGACGCTACGTCGTCGTACGCGACCGCGACGGCGTCGAAACCCTGGTGCCGAATCAGAACCTGATCACCAGCCCCGTGATCAACTGGAGCTATTCGGACCGGCGCGTGCGCATTCGCCTCCCCGTTATGGTGAGCTACGACGACGATCCCGAGATTGCGTTGAAGCTTCTCTTTTCGGCCGCCGAGCACCATCCCCGCATTCTGCGTGAGCCGCCCCCGGTGACGCGTCTGATGGCGTTCGAGGACTACGGCATGCGCCTGGAAGTGCGCTTCTGGATCGCCGACCCCATGAACGGCGTCAACAACGTACGCTCCGACGTCAACCGCGCAATCTGGCGGATCTTCCGCGAGAACGGTGTGAAGATCCCGGTCGCGCAGCGCGAGCTGCGGATGATCGAGCGTTCGGCCACCCCGCCTCTGGCGCCGCGAGAACCCGAGCCCGACCGCGACGACCGCCAGGACTGATGGGCCTGCAGCGCGCTGCGCCCGCCTCACTCCATGCCGCTCGAAGTCCCACCGAACATCGTCATTCCCGACAGCGACCTGTCGCTCGCATTCGTGCGCGCGAGCGGTCCGGGTGGGCAGAACGTCAACAAGGTTGCGTCTGCGGTGCAGTTGCGGTTCGACGTGGACGGCAGCGAAGCGCTCGATGAGCGAGTGAAAGTTCGGCTGCGGGCCCTCGCGGGACGCCGCCTGACCGATGACGGAGCGATCCTGATCATCGCGCGGAATCACCGCACGCAGGAACAGAACCGCCGCGAGGCATTCGAACGCCTGTCAGACCTCGTCACCCGCGCTCTGGTAGTGCCCAAGGTGCGCAAGGCCACGAAGCCGACGCGGGCGGCGAAACAGCGCCGGCTCGACCACAAGTCGCATAATCAGCGGACGAAGCAGCTTCGCAAGAAGCATGTTCGCTGGGATGATTGATTCGCTCATCGGCCGTGAGGGAAGACGTATGTACATGCCGGCAATCATGGCGTTTCTGCACCATCTCGCGGCTTTCACTGTCGTCGCCACACTGGCTGTCGAGGTGGCGCTGTTCAAGCCGCCTCTCACCGCCGTACAGGCTCGACGAATCATGATCACCGATTCGATGTTCGGCGTATCGGCGGGCGCGCTGCTGGTAGTCGGGTTGCTGCGCGTGTTCTATTTCGAGAAGGGCGCGGAGTATTACTTCTCGAATGAGTTCTTCAACGCCAAGTTCGGGCTGTTCATCCTCGCCGCCCTGATCTCCATCTACCCGACTGTCCTGTTTCTGTCGTGGCGCAAGCCTCTGAAGAGCGGCGTCGCCCCGGAAGTGAGCGACACGCAGCGCAAACGCGCACGCATGTGCTTGATGCTGGAGCTGACTTGCATCGTGGGGATTCTGTTCTGCGCGCCGTTCATGGCGCGCGGGTTTGGGTTGAGCAGGTAGCGCTGTTGGGGTGTCCCACAGTGGGCTCTACGCAAGACTTGGCGGCGTAGGGTGTGCGCGCCGCTCAAAGCAGTGGCGTGCCCTCGCAGAAGCGACGGCCGCGCGAGCCCTCATTGCGCTGCGTGTTGCATCAGCGTCCAGAGGTCTTCGACGTGACGGTGTTCGGTCGCTTCGACGCCGAAGGAGATCCGAGCCATCCAGCGGCCGTCGAGCATCGCCGGCGTCAGGTACGCCTGTCCGGACTCATTGATGTGGCGCACCCAGGAAAGGGTGTGCGTGTCCAATGCGTCGCCGGTGACGCCGGGCGGTTCGTGGCGCACGCACACGGTCTGTAGTTGAACCGTTGCGAGCCGTTTCCAGCCGGGGGCGGCGTCCACTTGAGCGGCAAGCCACTGAGCGTGTCCGAGGTCCCGGCGAATACGCGCCTGCAGTCCGCTTACGCCCTGATCCCGGATCAGGAACCACAGCTTCAGGGCACGGAAGCGGCGCCCCAGCGGTATGCCCCAGTCGCGGAAATTCTTCACCTGCGCATCCGCAGAAGTGCGCAGATAGCTCGGATTCGTCGACATGACACGGATGAGGTGTTGCGGATCGCGCACGAAATACGTCGAGCAATCGAATGCGGCACCGAGCCACTTGTGCGGATTGACGACCAGGGAATCCGCGCCTTCGACTCCCGCCCACAACTTCCGGCACTCGGGCAGGATCATGGCCGAGCCCGCCATGGCGGCGTCGACGTGCATCCAGACACCGTGTGCCTGAGCAACACGAGCGATGTCGGTTAACGGGTCGAATGCCGTCGTCGCAGTCGACCCACTCGTCGCCACTATCGCGCAAGGCTGAAGGCCGTTCGCCAGATCAGCGCGAATAGCTGCGTCGAGCGTGCCAGCGCGCATTGCGTACTGATCGTCGACCTCGACGACGCGCAGATTCTCCCGGCCGAAACCTGCAAGGGCGGCTGCCTTGTCGATCGAGCTGTGGCTTTGGTTCGTCACGTACACCATCAATGGCCGATCGTTACCCTGCAAGCCCGCGCCGGCGGCGCCGTACTTGGTAGCCCGCTCGCGCGCACAAATGAGGGCGACGAGTGACGCAGTAGAGGCAGCGTCCTGTATGACGCCGCTCCACGCCGCAGACAGACCCAACATCTGGCGCAGCCAGTCGGTCGTAACTTCCTCCAGCTCCGTCAGCGCCGGGCTCGACTGCCAGTTCAAGCCGAGTTGTCCCAGGCCCGTACTCACATAGTCGCCGAGCACAGAAGCGAGCGAGCCGTTGGAAGGGAAGTAACCGAAGAAGCGCGGGTCCTGCCACTGAGTGCAGCCAGGCACGATCAGTTCGTTAAGGTCGCTCAGTACTTTCTCGAATGGCTCCGGCGCTTCCGGCGGCGCGCTCGGAAGCGCGCGACTCACCGTGCCAGGCGCCACGCGCGACATCACCGGCAATTCCCCGCGGTAAGTCTTCTCGCGATAGTCCGCGATCCAGTCGATCAGCTCGTGGCCAACCCGGCGAAATTCTTCAACGTTCATGGATCAAGCCCACCCAAAGCAACCGCGCGAACGACTAGTAAAGCGAACATTGCGCCACCAAGCAATTTTGCCAGCTTGTCACAGGCCCGCGACGCGACTAACGTATTCGGCAATCCGCGCCCCCGGCTAGTACGCGCCCTCCGTAAGCATCTTGAGGACGCCGAACCCGGGGGTATTTTATTTTGGAAATCGGAAGGTCTCGAATCGCGGTTCTCGTCGCTCAGCTTCTTTTTGGTTCGATATCGGATCCACGGCCGCGGTGAGAAAAAGCCTATGGTCGGCGCAGAAGTTGCAAACGCCGTTCGCGACACCGCGCTCGCGCATCTTCGACATCGGACCCATGAGCTGCATCGCATCCTGGTCTACGACTGTAAACCGATCGCAAAGAAAGCTCACAACCCGATCACCAAGCAGTCAATCGACTTTTCGAAGACCGACGCTTATCGCTTTCGAACGGACCTTCATGCCAGCTTGATCCGTACGCGGAAAGTCGCCCTCCGCCTCGGAGAACTAGCCAGCGCCTATCTCCGCGAGCCTCAACGAGCACATCGACGGATTGAAGACTACGTGGCCGCGGCTGCCGACACGCGCGCCGCCGGGCGAACGAGCCACGCCGCCAGCGCCGGCAGAAGAACGATAGCGCCGAGCATGTTCACGAGAAACATGAACGTCAGCATGATCCCGATGTCGGCCTGAAACTTCAGCGGCGAAAACACCCAGGTCGCGACGCCGATCGCGAGCGTCACGCCCGTGAAGATGATGCTCGCGCCGGTGACGCGCAACGTACGCTCGTATGCATCCTTGACCGACAGCCCCTGCGCCAGGAATTCCTGCATGCGACTGAAAAGATAAATGCCATAGTCGACGCCGATCCCGGCGCCGAGCGCAACCATCGGCAACGTCGTCACCTTGAGGCCGATGCCGACTATCGCCATCACCGCGTAAACGAGCACCGACACCAGCGCCAACGGTATTACCACCAGCACCGTGCCGAGTACGGAGCGGAAAGTTATGAGGCACATGACGATCACCGCGGCAAACACACCCGCGAGTATCCAGAACTCCTTTGCCTCCACAGTCTCATTCGTCGCCGCCATTGCGCCGATGTTGCCCGTTGCCAGGTCGAAGCGGGCGCCTGCGACGGGGTTGAGCGTGCGCCAGCGTTTGACCGCCGCTACCACACGCTCGATAGTCCCCGCTTTGTGATCCTGCAGGAACAACATCACCGGAACGATCGTGCACTCCTGGTTGAGCAAGCCGGTGCTGGTCTCGATATAACGAGTCGACTGAGTGAGTTGTGCCTGCTCGCGAGGGATGCTGCGCCATTTGAGACTGCCTTCGTTCCAGCCGGCGATCGCCTCCTTCGCGATGTAGGGCAGGGTGATCACATCCGAGACACCGGTAACGTTCTGCATGTGCCAGGCGAAGCGATCGACTGCCGTCATGAGATCGTGGCTTACGCACACGGGCTCCTTCGAGCGCACGATCACAGTCAGCACGTCAACACCAATGGAGAACTTCGATGTAATGACATCACTATCGAGGTTGTATCGGGAATACGGCCGCAGCTCAGGCACGCCTGCCTGCGTGTCCCCGATCGGTGTCTCGCGACCCTTCCACCATCCAAGGACCGCAATCACGGCCGCAATCCCGATGATGACCGCCGCGGGACCGCGATCGGTGATCCGCGCCAGTCGCTGCCATAGCGTGGCCAGCTTGATTTGGCGCCGCTCTACCCGCTCGCGGTAGCGCCCATCGAAAACCACAAACGAGACCAGCACGGGGAGCAACACGAGGTCCGTCAGGATGACTACCGCCACTCCGATACTGGCAGTGACCGCCATTTCACGGATTACCTGCACGGGGATCATCAGGATCGTGACGAATCCGACAAGATCGGCGAGCAGCGCGATAATCGCAGGCATGAGCAACTGACGAAACGTCCGCCGTGCCGCGTCCATGCTGCCCAGACCGGCAAGCGCGGCGTCGCTGACCGCACTGATTTTCTGCACACCGTGGCTGACGCCGATTGCAAAAATGAGGAAAGGCACGAGCAGTCCGAGAGGGTCGATTCCGTATCCGAGCAGAACCAGCGTTCCAAGCTGCCATATGACGGCAACGACGGAGCAGCCGACAGGCACCAGCGCCACTCGAAACGATTGGCAGTAAAGCCAAACCGCCAGCAACGCGAGCACAAGCGTGATCACCGCGAAAACAACGACCGACAGCGCGCCCTCGGCGATGTCTCCCATCACCTTGGCGAAGCCGATGATGTGCACGTGGATGCCGACCGATGAGTCGCGGATCGCGCCGCGCACTTTGGATTCCAGGTCACGAGCGACCTGGATCGGATTCACCGGCCGGCCGTTTGCGTCCTGCTCCAGCACGGTGGCGCTCACGAGGGCGCCGGAAAAATCGTTCGCGACCAGGCGCCCGACGATGCCTGCCTTGAGGATATTCTCGCGCACCCGGGCCATACCGGCAGGTGTCGGTTGGAAGTCGGCGGGAATGACGTTCCCTGCTTCGATGCCATCCTCGACCACTTCGAGATAGCGCACGTTAGGGGTGAACAGGGACTGCACGCGACCGCGGTCGATCCCATCCATCACTATGACTTCGTCCGTAGCCTTTTTCAGTGCCGCGAAGAATTCCGGCTTGAACATGTTGCCGTCGGCAGCGATGACAGCGATCAGCACGCGATTCGCGCCGCGAAACTCCGCGACATTCTCGTCGAGGTAAGTGCGCATGTACTCGTGTTGTCGCGGTAACTGCTTCGTGAATGAAGCGTCAATGCGCAGTCCGTGCCACGCAACTCCGAGCATGACCGCGGTCACGAGCGCGAACAACACGATGATCGGCGCGCGATGACCAAAGATGATCCGTTCGAGTCGCGAGGTAAGCCCCCCGCCCTGGCTCGGTGAACTCGGCAGGCTCGGCGGCGGCGGTGGCGCGCTCGTCCGGCTCGGTGAGCTCGGTGAACTCGGCGGGTTCGGCGGGTTCGGCGGCGACGGGTTCATCGGCGCGGCTCCCGAATCGCCTTCACGCCCGCCTCTCCTACGGCGATGAGCGTTTCGTCCTCGACCTCGCGCACGGCAGCCAGTCCTTTACGATCGTCCTGCTGTAGAAGGATGAAAGTCCGCCCGCCGTCACGACTTACCAGCACAACACCTGACAAACCTACGACGGCGACTCCCCGATCGCCGGCAGCGCCTGCATCCCCGAGCAGGGTCCCGCCATCGAGCATCGCCTCTGTGCCGGTCTTTATCCGACTCCATGTATCCCCCGCGTCTTCGGACCTGAAGAGATTTCCGCGCAGCCCGAAGGCAAGCACGATATCCCCGCTGATCGGCAGCACACCGAAGAAAGACCCCTCGTAAGGAGACGGCAATTCGTTCCATGTCTGCCCGCCATCGTCGGAGCGATACAAGTGCCCCGCTTCCGCCGCAACGTACAACCGCGACGATGCGTCCGCCGCGATCGCATTCAGGTGAAATCCACCTCCGATGTCCTCTGAGCTCGCCTTGGCGTTCGCGACTGCAAGTTTTCGCTCATCCCAACTGGCCCCGTAGTCGTTTGATACGAAATACACACCGTACGCGCCAACTGCTATCCCTCTCCCGCCCGCCCCGCACCAAACATCGAGGAGAGGTTGCTGTGCCTGCGGAGCAAAGTGGGTGCGTCTCCACGTCATCCCGCCATCCGCGGTGACGAGGGCGACCTCGTCGTGTCCAACCGCGATTCCACGCTTCGCGTCTGAAAAACACACGCCCGTGAGTAAAGCTTGCGTGGGACTGGCGGCCTGCGTCCATGTGCGGCCGGAATCCTCGCTGAAGAGAATGTGGCCGCGATCTCCGACCGCGACGAGTCTGTGCCCAGCGCTCGCCACGCCGAGTAACAGAGAAGCGGAAGAAAGGCGCGCCGGTTCGGAGGGAAGATCCGCTACGGCGGCGGGTCGCCCCGGCTCGACCGCGCCGGCCTCACCGGCGGCATTGGCCGCACCGGCCGCACTGGCAGAACGAGCACCACTGGCCGTATCAGCCGCGGCAGCCGAACCTGCAGCAGCCATGGCGAAGAGCGCAAGCCCAATGGCGGCAAGTCGCATTCCCCCGCTCACGTGTCCGCGGCGCGCCGCTTACCGAACTCCCCGCATTTGCAGCGCGTTCGGCTGATAGTCGGCCGGAGTGCGCTTGATGGTGAAGTCGTACGACTTCGCCTCTTCATTCTGCAGACCGAGCGCGAGATACCGTCCGTTGGAAAGGTCCATCACCAGCTCGAGCGTTGTCCACAGCGTCGGCAATTCGTAGTAGTTGATGACATGGCCTTCCTGCACCCGGTACAGCTTCCCGCGGCTGTCGTAGCAGTCCACCGCAAGAATCTGCCACGAGTCTTCGTCTACATACAGCGTACGACGGCTGTAGAGATGGCTCGTGCCCGGCTTGAGGGTTGAATCCACCACCCATACCCGATGCAGCTCATACCGCGCGAGGTCCTGGTTGATGTGATTCTTCTTCAGGATATCGGTGTACTTGACCGAATCGCTGTTCAGCTTGTACGAGTTGTAGGGAACGTAGATCTCTTTCTTGCCGATCAGCTTCCAGTCGTAACGCTCCGGGCTGCCGTTGTACATGTCGAATTGGTCCGACGTGCGCAGGTTATCCGCGTTCGTGCCGGGATTGTCGAAGGCGACATTCGGCGCGCGGCGCACCCGGCGTTGTCCCGGGTTGTAGATCCACGCTTTGCGGTTCTCCTTGGACTGATCGAGCGTCTCATGCACCAGCAGGATCTCGCCTGCGAGACGCGCCGGTTGCGTCGTTTCCTGGATGAAATAGGCGATGATGTTGT
>FTEM01002235.1_pt1 | contig 11984 bp, 9 predicted proteins | sample 1640201 | NCBI WGS metagenome assembly FTEM01 (sample SAMEA3914816, study PRJEB12502) | metagenome | biome: forest; material: soil | place: USA | collected 2011-09-16 | depth 0.3 m | reverse complement strand
ATCGTCGCCTGCTCCGCCGAAGGCGCAGCGTTGTGCTATCGGACCATCTGCGTGGAAGGCGCGCAGCTTCTGGGTGCCCACGCTCACCCAGAAGTCTCGATGCACACCCACTCGCTCGCCGAGTACATGAAGCTCATCTACAGCGGCGATTGGGACGGTGTGGGCGAACTGATGTTGTCCTCCGCAAACAAGCTCGCGAAGATCGGCGCCGACTTTCTCATTTGCCCCGACAACACCATCCATCAGGCATTGCGTTTCGTTCAGCCACGGTCGCCGCTGCCTTGGTTGCACATCGCGGAGGTCGTCGCCGCGGCGGCTGCCGAGCGGGACTACGGACGCATCGGCCTGACGGGGACCCGTTGGCTCGTCGACAGCGAGGTGTATCCGGAACAGCTCGTAGCACGTGGGCTGGAATATGTGCGCCCGACCATCCCGGAGCGGGATCGAATCAACCGCATCATCATGGATGAGCTGGTCTACGGGGTGTTCAAGTCTGAAGCGGTGGCGTACTTCCAGGACGTCATCGGACGGATGAAAGAGGGTGGCTGCGACGCTGTCGTTCTCGGCTGCACCGAGATTCCGCTGATCATGAACGACGCGAATTCGCCTCTGCCGACGCTCGATTCGACACGTCTGTTGGCCCGCGCCGCGCTACGCCGGGCAGCGGCCTAGGGTCGCGTTCCCCCAGGAACGGCTGCGGCAATCGCGCGCCGGGACCAAATCCGTATACTGGCTGCACAGGCTGGCAACCCCTTCCACCCCATTCGCACCCCGGGCATTCCATGGCAAATGTAATTCCGCTGAGCGGCAAGAGCGCCTCCGGGACCGGTACCGGAACCGGCCTCAACTCCGTCGAGGAGATCCTCGCGGACATGAGAGCGGGGCGCATGGTCATCATCATCGATGACGAGGATCGCGAGAACGAAGGCGACCTGATCATGGCCGCGGAGCGCGCCACTCCCGAGGCGGTCGCGTTCATGATCCGGCATACGAGCGGCATCATCTGCGTGCCGATGGAAGAGGAACTGCTCGCCCACCTCGACCTGCCCCAAATGGTCCAAGCCAACAGCGAGTCGCACCGCACAGCGTTTACAGTTTCCGTAGATCTGCGTTTTGGCACCACGACGGGCGTTTCCTCCAGCGACCGCGCGGCGACCATACGGGCTCTCGCGGACCCTGCTTCCACGGCGCAGCAATTCGCCCGCCCGGGACACATATTTCCGCTGCGTCCGCGCAAAGGCGGAGTCCTGGTCAGAGCGGGACATACCGAAGCCTCCGTCGACCTGTGTCGGCTGGCCGGGTTGAAGCCGGTCGGTGTGTTGTGCGAAGTGATGAACGACGACGGCACGATGGCGCGCCGACCGGAGCTGGAGGCATTCGGCAAACGGCACAATCTGAAGATTGGAACGATCGCCGACCTGATTCGCTACCGGCTGCGCAACGAGCGCTCGATCGAGCGCATCTCCGAGCAAACGGTGCAGACCGAGTTGGGCGAGTTTCGTCTGTATGCGTACGAGGATCGCGTGAATCTCGACGTTCACCTCGCGCTTGCGCGCGGCAGGCTCGATGGTCCCGAAGTGCCGTTAGTGCGCGTTCACGTCGCTGAGACGTTGCGCGATTTACTTGGCGTCCGCGGCAACGCGCGCGCGTGGACGCTGCGTGCGGCGATGAGTCGCGTTGCGCAAGCGGGGAGTGGGGTCGTCGTCATCCTGCGCGATCACGAATCGCCGCGCGATCTCGCGGACGCCGTCAGCGCACTCGCGTCCTCGGGCGCGGTAGTCGGCGCGGCGGCTGCGGGCGGTGGCGGCGCAGCGGGCGGGGGTGCAGGCGGTGCAGCAGGCGCAGGCAGTGCCTCGGGCGCGGGCGCCGTCGGTCCTGTGGGCGCGGGTGGTGCAGCAGGCGCCGGCCGTGCCGCAGGCGGCGTCACGGGCGTCGGCGGTTCTGCAGGCGTGGGCGGCACGGCGGGCGCCGGCAGTGCAATGGGCACGGGCAGTTCCGCGGGCGCCGGCGGCGGTGCAGTTGGCGCAGGTGCCGGCGGTGCGGGCAGTGGGGGAGGCGCGGCAGGTGGGGCCAATTCAATCGGCAGTGGCACTGCGAGTGCGCGGGAGCCCCGTAGGGAAGTTCGCGAGGTGCTGCGAACCTACGGCGTTGGCGCCCAGATTCTGAAGGACCTCGGTGTGCGCCGGATGCGAGTGCTATCGGCGCCAAAGCAGATTCACGGTATTTCCGCGTTCGACCTCGAGATCGAAGGCTACGTGGGCGAGGAAGGCTGAACCGCGGAGCAAGGCTGCGGGAGGCGTAGCGCGGCGGGAGTCGGGGCCGCGCCGTCGGCGGCCGGAGAGGCCGACGCGCTATACTGCGCGCCTCCCCCGCACTTTCGTGACCCGAATCAAGCCTTAATGGACTCTCCCCGCATCGTGGAAGGTGGAATCACCGCTCGCGACCGCAAAGTTGCGGTCGTCGCTGCGCGCTTCAACGACTTCATCGTCTCGAGCCTCCTGAAAGGCGCAACCGCCTCCTGGATGGAGCGAGGTGGCGAGGCAGGGGATCTGTTCGTGGCACGCGTCCCCGGAGCCTTCGAGCTGCCGGTTGCCGCGCGCAAGCTCGCGGCGAGCGGGCGTTACGACGCCGTCGTGGCTCTTGGGTGTGTGATTCGCGGCGATACGCCTCACTTTGATTATGTCGCAGGGGAGTGTGCGCGCGGCCTGCAGCTCGCGAGCCTGGAGACCGGCATACCGATTGTGTTCGGTGTGCTCACCGTCGAGACGGTCGACCAAGCACTCGAGCGTGCCGCGACGACGGCAGGCAATAAGGGCGGCGAGTCGATGGATACCGCGCTCGAGATGGCCTCGTTGATGGCGCAGCTCTGAAGGACTGCGTGCACATGGCATCACCGCAGTCCCCATATCATTTGTCCTCCACGCGCTCGGTTGCCCGCAAGCTCGCCCTCCAGGCCCTGTATCGCTGGCAGCTCAACGCCTGCCCGTGGCAAGACCTTATCCAGGAGTTCGGTGACGCGGACGACATGCCGAAGGCGGACTCTGAGTATTTTCGCGAGATCGTCGAAGGTGTCTGGCGCTCGCATGTCGCTCTCGATGAGAACCTCGCCGGCTTGATGGATCGCAAGCCCGAGCATCTGGATCCGATCGAACATGCGGCGCTGCTCATCGGGCTGTTCGAGCTGGGATCGAAACCCGACGTGCCCTACCGGGTCGCGATCAACGAAGCCGTGAACCTGACGAAACGCTTCGGGGCGACCGACGGGCACAAGTTCGTGAACGCCATCCTGGATCGCGCGGCCCGAACGTTGCGACCCGACGAACACTGAGACCTGACGAGCGTCGAAGCTGGACGAGCTCCACAACCTGCCGAGGTCCGACCTGGAACAGCGCCTTCACCTGATAAGTGCCGAAACCCGGTGAGCACCGAAACTCGATGTCGATTTCCGAATTTGCGCTGATTGAGCGGTACTTTCGCCACTGCGGCGTGAAGCGGGGGGATGTGCGCCTCGGCATCGGCGACGACGCCGCACTTCTTGAAACCCCGCCCGACGTCGAGCTTGTGGCAGCTATCGACACACTGGTCGCTGGCGTACATTTCCCCGCCGGATCTCCGGCTGCTTCCATCGGCCATCGCGCCTTGGCTGTGAATCTCAGCGATCTTGCCGCGATGGGCGCACGGCCGGCGTGGGCATTACTTGCACTGACGATGCCGACGGCGGATGAACCATGGCTCGGAGAGTTCGCATCCGGATTCACGGCTCTCGCGCGTGCGCATCAAGTAGCCCTCGTCGGCGGCGACACAACTTCCGGACCGTTGTGCGTCTCCGTGCAACTCCTTGGGCACGTCTCTCGCTCTACCGCAATGCTGCGTTCTGGAGGTAAGCCCGGGGATGTGTTGTTTGTTTCAGGTACTCCCGGCGACGCCGCCGCAGGTCTTGCGTTGGAGCAACAACAGTTGACTGCAACCAGTGAAGCAGCGGCGCGTCTTCGCGACCGTTTTCTTTTCCCGACACCGCGCGTGGCGCTTGGCGAGCGGTTACGGCAGTTCGCAACTGCGTGCATCGACGTGTCCGATGGTCTGCTGGCAGATGCGGGAAAGCTTGCGCACGCGAGTGGCTGCGGCGTCGAAGTTCAATACTCGGATGTGCCGGTGTCCGAGGCGCTCGTGAGCGCTGTCGGGAACGCGAAAGCGCGCGAGCTGGCACTCACCGGCGGTGAAGACTACGAGCTGTGCTTCTGTGTCCATCCTGATAATGTCGGAAAGCTGCGACAAGCATTGCCACCCGAACAATGGGGTTACCGCAGCATTGGCGCTTTGCGGGAAGCGCCGGGTGCGGTCGTTCTGGCCGCGGATGCGTCTGTGATGGACTTCTCGCATTCTGGCTTCGATCACTTCGGCTCCTAAAGACGCGTTCGGTCCAAAGGTCTAGCCGGAATGTGGGCCCTGAGACGCTGAGGCTTGCGTCACAGTAGGCGCGCGGGTGCTGACCTTATGCTGTGGCGCGTTTTAGCCGTCCCGCGAGCCCATGTCAGCACCGGCTTCCAAGTCTCCGCAGTCTCCCAAGCCGAACCTTCAGCGTCGAATCCCTGAAAAGATCGGCAAGTACGTGGTCATCAAAGAAGTTGGCCGCGGAAGCACGGGAATCGTGTACCTGTCGCATGATGCGTATTACGGGCGCGACGTCGCGATTAAGGTTTACAACAGCGATACCGGCGGCGACGAGGAGCGAGCGCGCATCGCGCGCAAGATGTTCCTCTCGGAAGCTCATCTCGTCGGAATGCTTCAGCATCCACACATTCTTCCGATCTACGACGCAGGCGAGGAAGCCGGTCACTGTTACATCGTGACCGAGCACGTGCATGGCGCGCGCACTCTCGCGGCGTACTGTCGTCCCGACAATCTCTTGCGCATCGACGACACGGTCGAGATCATCTTCAAATGTGCGAAGGCGCTTCACTATGCGCACTCGCGGGGTGTGATCCACCGTGACATCAAGCCGTCGAACATCATGCTCACGCAGGACAGCGACGTCCGCATCATTGACTTCGGAATTGCACTGGTGTCGGACTCGGACATCTCGCGGATCGAGGGTATTGCCGGCAGCCCGTCATACATGTCGCCCGAACAGGTGCAGAGTCTTGACCTCACCAACCGCTCGGATCTGTATTCGCTCGGTGCCGTGATGTACGAGCTGCTCACAGGCTCGCGCCCGTTCCGCGCCGGAAATCTTCAGAAGCTCCTGCATCAGATTGTCTACGCGACGCCGCCGCCAATTCATACGCTGCGCAGGGACATTCCGGAGGAGCTTGAAAACGTCGCAGCCATGGCGCTCCAGAAGGAACCCGACAAGCGCTACAAGAGCGGCCTCGATTTCGCGGCTGAGCTCACGCGCGTCCATCAGCGCTTGCGCGAAGCGAACTCACGCATCGATCAGCAGGAGCAGTTCGGCGTGCTGCGCCGGCTCAAGTTCTTCCACGAGTTCTCGCACGCGGAGATCTGGGAAGTGCTGCGCGCCAGTAGCTGGCAGGACTACATCGAGGCCGAAGAGATCGTGAAGGAAGGCGAGATGGACGATCGCTTCTACATCCTGGTCACGGGTGCCTGCGCGGTCGAGCGTCATGGCAACCGTATCGGTGGCCTGGAGACGGGTGACTGCTTCGGCGAGGCGAGTTACGTCCCGGGCGCCAAGCGAACGGCCACGATACGCGCCACCAGCGGCGTGACCGTGCTGAAGGTCAGCTCGACATTGCTGGAGCAGGTTTCGGCGTCATGCCAGTTGCGCTTCAATCGCGTCTTCCTGCGCAACCTGATCGGCCGACTCCAAAACGCGGAAAGGTCGACATAGAGCGACGCGGGGGTGCTCGGTCTCGCTCGGGCCTCGGTTTCACCCGGTTCCTCGGTCTCACCCAGCCAGGTCCTCAGTCGCGCTCGGGTCCGCAGTCTCGCTCGGTTCCTCAGTCTCCCGTAACTCTTGTGCGCCCATCGCTGCCAATTCGCTAAGGTTGGCTGCTAAGGCTTGCGCGCGAATCGGGCCACGCCCTAGTCTTTGCGCCCGTGCACATCCTGCTCATCGAAGACGATACCGAGGCTGCGGAGTTCCTCGTAAAGGGGCTGCGTGAGAGCGGCTATTCGGTCGATCACGTCGCGGACGGCCGTGATGGGCTGTTCCGCGCCACGGAGGGGCAATTCGACCTGGTCGTGACGGATCGCATGCTGCCCCAGGTCGATGGGCTCACGATCATCCAGCTCATGCGGCAGAAGAGCATCGCGACCCCGGTTCTCGTGCTCAGCGCTCTAGGCACCGTGGACGATCGGATCCGAGGACTGAAAGCCGGCGGTGACGATTACCTGACCAAGCCGTTTGCGTTCGCTGAGCTTCTGGCTCGTATCGAGGCTCTGTTGCGCAGGACCTCTGCCCCACCTGAAACAACGAAGCTGAAGGTGGCGGACGTCGAGCTGGACCTGCTGGCGCGGCGGGTCGTGCGCGGCGGGCGCGAGATCGAGCTTACGGCGCGTGAGCTGAAACTACTGGAATTCCTCATGCGGCGGGCGGGGCAGGTCGTGACGCGTACGATGCTGCTCGAGGGCGTGTGGGACCTGCACTTCGACCCGCAGAGCAATCTGATCGACGTGCACATCAGCCGGCTGCGGCAAGCGATCGACCGCGGCTCCGAGAATCCGCTGATTCACACGATCCGCGGTTCCGGCTACGTCATGCGTGGCGCATGAGACTCGACCCGTTCAAGACGACGGCCTTCCGTCTTTCGGTCGGATACACACTGCTGGTCACGTTGGCGGTGAGCGTCACGCTGGGCAGTGCCTACCTATTGACCCAGAGCCTCATCACGGACGAAGTCGATCTGATCATCGACACTGAGATGAAGAGCCTCGACGACAAATTCACACGCAGCGGTGTCGGCGGTCTTACGGACGAGATCAATCTGCGGATCGACAGTTGGGGACGCGTCGGTGCGGTGTACATGCTGGTCGACTCGCACTACGAGTCGCTCGCTGGAAACGTCGAGCAATGGCCGTTCAAAGGCATGCCGGCCGAACGCTGGCCCGAATTCGAAATCGAGACGATAGAGCCAGGGCGACGTTCCGTGCATCCGGTGCGCGCAACCATCCGCGCGTTACCCGGTGGCAACCACCTGCTCGTGGGTACCGATATTTCGCAGGGTCGGCGTTTTGCCGAGAAGTTCAGGGGCGCGACGCTGTGGGGAATCGGTGGATCGACGCTTGCGGCGGCGCTCGCGGGGTTCTGGTTCAGTTTCAAACTGGCGCGCCGTGTTGGCAATGTGACGGAAACGTGCAAACGCATCATGGCCGGCGACCTGGGTCGGCGCCTTCCGGTTGCCGGTGCGAATGATGAATTCGACGCACTCGCGGCAGCCGTCAATCGGGTGCTCGACCGGTTGGAAGATCAGACGCGTACGGTCCGAGCGACTTTCGACAGCGCTGCGCACGACTTGCGCGCGCCTCTTCATCGTCTGCGCACCCGCATGGACTCTTTGCTGCTGCGTTCGCCGCCGCTCGAGCCAGCCGTACACGAATCCATCGAGTCCGCGTTACGCGAGGTCGACAGGTTGCAACGGACTCTCGCGATTTTGTTGCAGATCGCGCTCGCGGAATCCGGCGCGCCGCTGGCAGCACCGATGGCAATCGATGTCGGCGATCTTGCCGAGGAACTCGTTGAGCTGTTCGAGCCGGTCGCACGCGAGCAGGGTCTCAAGCTGACCTGCACGCATGGCGGTAACACGATCGTTCACGGCAACCGGCAGCTTCTGGCGCAGCTCATGACCAATCTCATCGAGAACGCGTTGAAATACATCGCGTCCGGCGGAAAGATCGAGCTGAACGCGATGCGCTTGCCGAACTCCGTGCGCCTGGTAGTGAGCGACAATGGTCCGGGCATTCCCGAGGAAGACCGGGCGCGGGCGATACAACCGTTCGCGAGACTGGGAAACGCCGACTCGACGCACACGAGTGGCCTGGGATTGAGCCTGGTTGCTGCGATCGCCCGTCTGCACCGGGCGCGGCTCGCCTTTGAAAGTAACGATCCGGGGTTGCGAGTCGTGGTGGACCTGCCGCTGGACCCGGCGGTTTAGCGCGAGGCTAGTCCTCGTCCTTGTTGTGCTCGATGAGCGCGTATGCGGAATGATTGTGAATGGACTCGAAGTTCTCCGATTCCACCACGTATGCACCGATGCGCTCTTCCCGATTCAAACGCGTTGCGACGTCACGCACCATGTCCTCGACGAACTTCGGGTTGTCGTAGGCGCGTTCCGTTACATACTTTTCGTCGGGACGTTTCAGAATCCCATACAGCTCGCACGAGGCTTCGCTCTCGGCGATCTCGATGAGCTCTTCGATCCACATGTGAGTGCGTAATTTCGCGCTGATCGTCACGTGCGAGCGCTGATTGTGCGCGCCGTAGTCGGAGATTTTCTTGGAGCAGGGACACAGGCTCGTTACGGGCACGACGACGCGCACCCACATGTCGGTGCGTCCGTCCTTGCGCTCGCCGATCAGCGTGGCGTGATAATCCATCAGGCTTTCCACGCCCGACACGGGAGCCTTCTTCATGATGAAGAAAGGAAAGTTCATCTCGACGTGGCCGGCATCGGCTTCAAGACGCGTCGTCATCGTCTCCAGCATCTTGCGGAAGGATTCCACCGAGACTTCGCGCTCGGTGTGCAGGATCTCCACAAACCGCGACATGTGCGTGCCCTTGAAATTGTGGGGCAGACTTACATATATGTTGAAGGTCGCGACGGTGTGCTGCTCCCCCGCGGACCGGTCCCTCACCCGCACGGGGTGGCGGATTTCCTTGATGCCGACGCGGTTGATGGGCAACTGCCGGGTATCGGCGCGCGCCTGTACATCCTCGACCTCGGTCAGTGCAGGGCGAGCAACTTTGGCGCTTGAGGGTGGGGGCGTCATGGGGATAAGCCTACAGCATTGCTAGGGCCGGTAAGAGTGGGCAAAAGTCGCGTCTTTTGACCACGGGCAGAAAGGGCCGCAGGCCGCTTTCTGCAGAAAAGTAAGGCCACGCCGACATAATGCAATAGCCGCCGGTTTCGTTTCCGGCGCGGCGTTCCCCGTCAGCCGCCGCCCACTGAGCGGATGCGTTCCCGGGTCTGCAAACCCCACCAGCGCTCGACGCTGCTGCTCAAGCCATTTGCGTCGATTCCGGCGGCGGTCAGGCAGCTATCGCGCGACCCGTGCTCGATGAACCGGTCGGGGATACCGAGCTGCAGCATCGGTATCTGCAACCCATCGGATGCCAACAGCTCGGCGATGGCCGAACCGGCTCCGCCTGCGACAGCGTTTTCCTCGATCGTCACGAGCGCACGATGGCGTGCCGCAAGTGCAAGCACGAGATCCTCGTCCAGCGGCTTGATGAAGCGCATGTTGACGAGCGTCGCATCCAGGCGCTCGGCGATTTCTCGCGCCGGCTCCACCATCGAGCCGAATGCGAGTATTGCGAGTCCACCTCTGCCTTCGCGCCGAACCTGTGCGCGTCCGACGGGCAGAGCAGTCATCACTGGCTCGATGGGCACGCCAGAGCCGCAGCCGCGCGGATAGCGCACCGCAGAAGGGCCGCTGAGCGTGCTCGCCGTATACAACATCTGACGGCATTCGTTCTCGTCGGCGGGGGCCATGACCACCATGTTGGGAATGCAGCGCAGAAACGACAGGTCATAGCTGCCCTGATGCGTCGCGCCGTCGCTGCCAACCAGTCCCGCGCGGTCGATTGCAAACACCACCGGCAGATTCTGCAGCGCGACGTCATGGATGAGCTGGTCGTAGGCGCGTTGCAGGAATGTCGAATAGATCGCGACCACCGGCTTCAGGCCTTCCGCAGCGACACCTGCCGCGAATGTCACGGCATGCTGTTCTGCGATCGCGACGTCGAAGTAGCGATCCGGAAAACGCTTGGAGAATTCGACGAGACCCGAGCCCTCTCGCATCGCCGGTGTCACGACGATCAGGGAGGGGTCGCTCGCGGCCATGTCGCAGGCCCACTGGCCGAATATCTGCGAATACGTCGGGCCGGTGCTTTTTTCCTTGAAGATCGTGCCGCTGGCAGGATCGAACGGCCCCGGCCCGTGCCACTTGATCGGGTCGGCTTCCGCGGGCGCGTAGCCTTTGCCCTTGCGCGTGACGACGTGCAGGAATTGCGGCCCATGCAGCTTGCGCACGTTGCGCAGCGTGCTGACGAGCGCTTTGACGTCGTGTCCGTCCATCGGGCCGATGTAATTGAAGCCCAGCTCTTCAAACAGGGTCCCGGGCAACACCATGCCCTTCAAATGCTCTTCGGAGCGCCGTGCCAATTCCCATACCGTGGGCATCTGCCGCAGGACCTTCTTGCCACCTTCGCGCAGATGCGCGTACACGCGGCCGGAGAGCGCCCTCGCCAAGTGATTCGACAGGGCGCCCACGTTCTCCGAAATCGACATGTCGTTGTCGTTCAGGATGACGAGCAGGTTCGTAGGCAATGAGCCGGCGTGATTCAATGCTTCGAACGCCATACCGGCAGTCATCGCACCATCGCCGATCACGGCAACGACTCGGCGATCCGCTCCAAGACGCTCCGCAGCCACGGCCATCCCAAGCGCCGCGCTGATGGAGGTGCTCGAATGACCCACACCAAAGGTGTCGTACTCGCTTTCGGCACGCGCGGGGAACGGGGCGAGGCCGCCGTCCTGCTTGATCGTGTGCAGCCGGTCTGCCCGGCCGGTCAGGACTTTATGGGGATACGCTTGGTGGCCGACGTCCCAGACGAGGCGGTCATCCGGCGTGTCGAACACGTAGTGCAGGGCAATCGTCAGCTCGACCGTCCCGAGCCCTGCCGCGAAATGGCCGCCACGGGTCGCTACCGTGTGAATGAGGAACTCCCGCAGCTCTGTGGCCAGGGTCGGAAGCTTCGCCAGCGGCAGGCGGCGCAGGTCCGCCGGGGTCTCGATCGCGCTGAGCAGCGGATATTTATCGAACGGCGCAGTCATCTGGTTCAGTTTACACCGAGCACGCAGTGGCGAAGTAATCTCCCGCTGCCGAAGCTGCCGGGACCGTCATGGCGGGTCATTTGCGTCGCTTGAACGGTTGAAAGGCTCAGGTCACGCGGCTCACGACGAAGTGCGCAAGCTCAGTGAGCATTGCGCCGCGGCTTCCCAGCGGCTTGAGTGCAGCCACCGCTTCATCGCGGAGCTGGCGTGCACGTTCGCGTGAGGAAATGAGGCCCACAGTGCTGGGGTAGGTCGGCTTGCTGTGCGCGGCATCGGCGCCGGTTGCCTTTCCGAGCAGGGTGACATCGCCCTCAACGTCGAGGATATCGTCCTGGATCTGGAACGCGAGCCCGATCTGCGCTCCGAAGTGCTCCAGTGCCTGAAGCTCCGGTCCGTCCAGGGTGCCGGCGGCCATGGCGCCGAGCAGGACGCTGCCCTGGATGAGAGCGCCCGTCTTGCGGCGATGCATGTTTTCCACGGCCTCGACCGAAAGTGTCTGCCCGACCGCTGCCAGATCGACAGCCTGTCCGCCGGCCATCCCGCCGGTGCCTGTGGCGCGGGCGAGCGTACGGATCATCGCCAGTCGGACGGCGGGCGGAAGCTGACCCATCGCATCGCTCGCCAGCACCGAAAAAGCGAGCGGCTGCAGGGCGTCGCCCACCAGGATGGCGGTCGCCTCGTCGTACGCGCGGTGGCACGTGGGGCGTCCGCGCCGCAAATCGTCATCGTCCATCGCAGGCAGATCGTCGTGAACGAGGCTGTAGACGTGAATCAATTCGACTGCGGCCGCGGGAGCGTCGAGCTGCGTCAGCGACGCCCCCAAAGATTCGCCGGTCAGATAAACGAGGGATGGGCGGAGTCGTTTGCCGCCGCCCAGTACGCTGTATCGCATCGCCTCCCGTAGCCGCTCCGTGCCGGGATCGGGCAGCGCAAGGCACTGGTCCAGGACGCCTTCGATTCGAGCCTGGTAGT
>FTEM01001485.1_pt1 | contig 11985 bp, 7 predicted proteins | sample 1640201 | NCBI WGS metagenome assembly FTEM01 (sample SAMEA3914816, study PRJEB12502) | metagenome | biome: forest; material: soil | place: USA | collected 2011-09-16 | depth 0.3 m | reverse complement strand
TCACGCAACGGCGGATCGTACTCGCCGCTGTGATCGAACCGAGCCCACTGCGCCTGCAAAAGGCCGCGTGCCTGTTGAAGCTGCCCCATCCGTGCATGCGCTGCAGCGGTGACGGTCGTGAGATAGGTCAGTTCCTGATTCGAATGCGGCTCCTGCGCTGCGAGGAGTTTCGTTCCAAACGAGTCTGCCGCGCGTATTCGCAATCGGCGATGTCCGCTCCGGCTCGACGAAGCGCGTGGCATCCGCGGTCGGCGAGGGAGCGGCTGTGGTGGCGCAGATTCATTCGATCCTGGGCGCTTCGGTCACCTCTGCGTAGCCGCATCCTCGCGGGATTCCGCCGCCAACGCGAGAGCTAGTGCCAGGCCCCGAGGATCATGCCCATGACACTGAACACCACCACCTGGTAGCCCGCATTGATGACCCAAAGCTTCAGGGAACGCATTTCGAACAGATAGATCACGCCGAGTGCCGCAGCCACGAACGTCAGGCCCGCCATGAATCCGGCGAACAGGCCGAAGCTCAGATTCGCGGCCGGGCCTATGAACATCGCCAGGCTCGTCGCAATGACAAGATTGAGTACCAGCACCGTTCCGTAGAGCCTGACCATATTGACCTGACGCCCCGGGTCCTTCGTGATTCCGGCGGCGGCCATCCATGGTTTTCCGAACACCGGTCCGTACCAAAGAGCGCCGACCGGAAAGGGCACGATGGCGGCAACTATAGCCGCGAGCCAGTTGATGTGAGCGGCAACTTGAGGACCCATCGCAACCCCCTTCGTTCTTCGTCTTACGTGATGGCTGTGAGCGCCAGCGATTCTGCTCCGTGGCAAACTACAATGCCACATGCACATCTACCGCTCCGCGCACAGGGGGAGACTATTGTGATCCTTGCGCCGACGCGACTCAGGGGCCGGCGATCGCCTCGAGCTTGAGATTGCGGGTGGCCGGCCCGAAACAGCCGATCGCGACCATGACGATCAGCATGCTCGAGGCGATCAAAGTGAACACGCCCGCCGTGCCGAATCCACCGAGAACCCACGCGATCAGGAAACTGGTGAAGATCGTTGACAGCCGGCTGAAGGAGTACACGAACCCCACCGCTCGCGCCCGGATATGGGTCGGAAACAGCTCGCTCTGATACGCGTGGTACGAGTACGACAGGAGATTGTTGCTCATCGTGATGAGCGCACCGAATACGATGAGCAGTGCGGGACTCGTTTGCTGTGCGAACAACAGTCCAAAAGCTCCGGTGCCGAGGGCCGCGGCAACGATCTGCCACTTGCGCTCGAACCGGTCGGCAAGCGCGGCAAACACGAACGGTCCCAGCGGATAGACGCAGGCGATGATGAAGGCGTATTTCAGGCTGCTGGTGATTTCGATGCCCTGGGAGCTGATGAGTTTCGGCACCCAGTTGCCGAACCCATAGAAGCCGAGCGTCTGAAATAAATGAAAGACGACGAGCATCGCCGTTCGCCTGCGGTATGGAGGCAAGAACAATTCCCGCAAGCCGGTGGATTTGCGGATGTGCCCGACCACGCTCGCAACGTTTTCCGGCGGCGGCAGCGTGGTTCCCAACTCGTCAGCGACATGCGCCTCGATTGCCTCCGTGACCTGCATCGCTTCCTGAATACGGCCTCGCTCTGCCAGCCAGCGCGGCGACTCCGGCAGGCTGCGCCTGACCCACCACACGAGAGTGGCGGCAAACGCGGGAAACAGTGCAACCCAGCGCCAGCCTTCGATGCCCAGGGGCCGCAGGGGCAGCAATAGCCAGGAGAGCAATGCAACCAGCGGTACGGCGCAGAACATGATGCCCTGGCTCACGGCGAACGCCCTGCCCCGCAGATCCTTCGGTGCCAGCTCACACAGGTAAGTATCGATCGTGACCATTTCACAGCCGATCGCAATGCCGGCGATGAAGCGCCAGAAAAAGATTCCGCCGGCGGAATCCTGACAGGCCATCACGAAGGTCGCTGCCGCGTACCCCAACAGGGCGCCGGTAAAAATCGCGCGACGGCCGAACCTGTCGGCGACCCAGCCCAACAGCAGCGCTCCCGCCCACAAGCCTGCGAAGGTGAATGCGGCGAAGGCCGCCTGGTCCGACAGGCCGAACAACGTCCCGTGTGCTTCGGAAAAGGCACCGCTGCGGAACAATCCCGGGCTCACGTAACCGGTCATGAGCAGGTCGTAGATCTCGAAGAACGCTCCCAGCGAGAGCAGCAGAATCAGCCGCCACAGGTAGCCGGATGAGGGCAAGCGGTCGAGCCGGGCCGCGATGGCCGCCGCATCTGCAAGGTTTGCCGCGCTCAGCATGAATTCAAAACGGCGCCACCCCGGCTCACTTGCCGACGATGAGCAGGGTGACTCCATGTTTGACAACCGTGTCGGTAAAGATGCCCGAGCGGTGTCCGAGGTCTTTCTGCGCCCAGACATCCCGCAGCCTGGCGCCATCCGGAAAGCCTATGGCGGCCAGATCGACGGAGACTTCGCGGCGGCTCCAGCTACGGTTGAACAGACCTACGGCGACGCGCCCATCGCCGAGCGGCTTGGTCCACACGTCCAGATCGCCGCTCTGATACAGACGCTCGCCCTGTTTTCCCAGTGAATCTTGATCGATCGCGATCGCGTCCGCATTTCTGAGGATGTCCCTGTCGGTGGCGCTCATGCGGCTCAAGTCGTTGCCGGCCAGCAGCGGCGCGGCGAGGATGACCCACAGGCTCATGTGGGTCCGATATTCATCCGGGCTCATCTTGCCGTTGCCGATTTCCAACATATCCGGGTCATTCCAAGCACCGGAACCGGCAAACTTCGCCAGCCCCGCCTGACTGAAGCCGATGGCGATCATCCTTCCATAGGAATCGTCGATGTCATCCGTGGTTCGCCACATGCTCGCGCCCACGGACGGTCCCCACTTCCACGGCTGATCGACGCCATACTGGCAAAGACTGTAGAGAATGGGGCGACCCGTCGCCCGGAGAGCCTCGCCCATCTTGCGGAAGGCTGCGACCATGACGTTCCTGGCTGCGTCCGCATCGTTCGGGTGTGCGGCGCGCGCCTGCTGCATCTGCTCCTGGAACGAGCACAGGTCGTACTTGAGGAAGTCCACTCCCCAGGCCGCATACATCTGCGCGTCCTGCGCCTCGTGACCGAGGCTGCCCTCGTACCCGCCGCAGGTCCTGGCTCCGGGTGAGGAGTAAATTCCAAACTTGAGGCCGCGCGCATGAATGTAGTCGGAGAGAGCTTTCATGTCGGGAAAGCGCTCGTTGGGATGCAATTCGCCGTGCGCATCGCGCTTGCCCTGCCACGTATCGTCGACATTCACGTACAGATAGCCCGACTCGCGCATGCCGGTGCTGACCAGCAGGTCCGCCGCCGTCCGGATATCCGCATCGGTCACGCGCTCGGCAAAATGGTTCCAGCTATTCCAGCCCATCGGCGGCAATGCAGCGACGCCCGCCTGGCTGAAACAAGGGGCGCTGCTGACAAGTCCTGCACACGCCAGGGCGGCGATGCTTCGCATCCGGGCTATCCCCATCGGTCGCACGTCTTGCGAATTCATTTTCCGGCCCGACTCCAGTCGATTACCAGTAACGACACGCCTTGCCTGGGAAGCGCAAAGGCGATCTTTCCCGCGCCACGACTCAGATGCAACGCAGCAGCCTCCGCCAGAGTGCCGAGCTCGCTCGCCTGCAACAGTTGTGCATAAACTTGCGCGTCCGGAGCGATTGGCGAACCGAGCTGTTTCCACAACGCGTAAGCGTTGCTGTGCCCTTCGTCAATTCGATAGTGAGTTACGTTCGGGGTCCCGGAGGCGTCACCCAGGCCAGTCAGGTTGAGTGTCACCAGGGCATCAGGGCCGGTAATGTCGTCGTCGTGATAGTGCCAGACCATGACGAAGAGCTTCTGTCCGTCGCGGCTGGCAAACGCGGCAACATCGGGTCCGCTACGCACGCCGCCGGCAACAATTTCAGCGAGCGGCGTCTCCGAGGAGCTTTGGGCCACGAGGCGTTGGCCGCTCATCTTGCTGAACATGCGAAAGACATTCAGCACCGGCAGACTGATGCCATTGCTCGCCAGGGCGCGAAAACCCGCAAAGTACCGCTGGTCTTCGAATTCAAACGCCCATGTGAGCACCCCTTCCAGGTTGACGCCGTAGCGGTCTGCGAGGAGCTGTATTCGGGCAAAGCTCGCAGCCGTGTAGCTCGAATACATCGTGCCGTTGCGGTAACCGAGCTGCGGCCCCTGGCACGCGGCGCAGCCTTCGGGATCGGACTCGCCGAGGACGATCGGCTTCGATTTCAGTTCGCGCACCGCCGCGATCTTCCTGAAACCCTCGTCGACGGCCTGTAGCTGCGCGTCGATCCCCATGCGAACGTGGCCATCGAGCATCGCAGGCTGCCCCTTGGCGTGAAACGCGAGAAAGTCCGTGGGAGTACCGGCCTCGCCGGTGGCGTAGTTGGTCTCATGAACGATGTGTTTGAGGAAACCGTCCATGAATGCTCCTCCGCTTCCTGCGGCGTTCGGGCCGCCGACGCGCGCAGTCGGCAGAGCGCGGCGAACGCCGTCGATGGCGTAGTCATAGAGTTTGTAGAACTCCTGCGGTGTCCCCTTCCAATAGAAGCCGTTGGCCTCGTTCCACACTTCCCAATACCATCCCTCGACCTCAGCCTGCCCGTAACGCGCGACGCAGTGCTTCACCCACTGATAGACCAGCTCGCGCCACTTGTCGTAGTCCTTCGGCGGATACGCCCAGCCCGTAGTGATTGCAGCGTAAGGCAGGCCGGGTCGCCACTCATGCTGGTAGGGCTGCGGCCGTATCGACAGAGCCTCCGGCATGAAGCCGATCTGTGCAAACGGACGCACGCCACGCTCGAGGTAGGTATCGAAAATGCGATCGACGATCGTCCAGCTATAAATCGGACTGCCCGTGGCGTCTTCGGTGTAGATATTGGTGCTACCCCATTTGAGCGCCGGCGTGCCATCGCCCGTGGAAAGCAGGTTGTGCGCGCGGAAGAAAACATGCCCCGGCCTGAGCTTCCCGAGAGCCGCCAGAAGTCCTCGGCCGTCCTTCATCGTGGCGTAGTTCGGCTCGTCGGCGCCGAAGAAACTCCAGACCGGCACGAGCGGACCCAGTGTCCTGGTGCCGTCGATGCGAATCGACACGGGAAATGATGCAGCGAACGGCGCAGCGGCCTGCGCGGGTACGGATGCGGCAGCCGCTGCGGCAACGCACGCGAAAACGAGCGGGCGACATGAAAGACGCATTCGCAACCTGTCCCCAGGAGGGTTCGGCAACAGTAACGCCATTCCAGATCGATCGCTACAGCCCGACGATGACACAGGCCCCGAGGTGTTCTATGGTCTGGTCCCTTCGCCGCATTCACGCCGGCGATGACGAGGCGCCCATGGTCGACTTCTCAAAGCACAACATGACGGGTGTCGGCGCACCGGCGCGCTTCGAGATCGACATTTCCGATTGCGAAGTTCAAGGTGAGATTCCGGGCGACCTCAACGGCGCTTTCTACCGCATGCACCTGGATTGGCTGTATCCACCGGCCAACGTAGACGAAACGATTCTCGCCGCCGACGGCTACATCAGCATGTTCCGCTTCAAGAACGGCCGCGCCGCATACAAAGGCCGCTTCGTTCGCAACGCGCGCTATCTGAGTCAGATCGCAGCGGGACGGCAGCTTTACGGCTATTACCGTAATCCTTTCACCGACGACCCGAGTGTGCGCGACATCGAGCACCCGGCCGCGCGCACGACTACGAATACGACACCGATCATCCTGGCCGGCAAGCTTTACGCCACCAAGGAAGACGGCATGCCTTACCAGATGGATCCCAATACGCTCTCGACCTTGCGACAACCCAGCTTCGACGGGCGCTGGAAGAGTGAGACCTTCACCGCGCATCCCAAGATCGATCCCCTGAGCGGTGAAACCTTCGCCTATGGCTACGAGGCAACCGGGCTTTGCTCGCGAGACGTATTTGTCTACTGCTTCAATCGGGCCGGCACGATCACGCGCGAATGGCGCTTCGAGGCGCCGCACACCAGCATGCTGCACGATATGTGGCTGACCCAGAGCCACGTTGTCATTCCGGGCGGCGGCCTGGTGACCGATCTGAATTGGCTCAAGGCCGGGAAGATGCATTGGGGCTGGGATTCCACCAAGCCTGCCTATTTCACCGTCATTCCGCGCGACGGCGACAGCAAGGACATTCGTTTCTTCTACGGTCCCGAGCGCAGCATCGTGCATACCGCAAACGCACGTACACAGGGATCGCAAATCATCCTGGACGCACCGGTGGCCAACGGCAACACCTGGCCATGGTTCAAAGACGTCCACGGCGCACCCTTCAAGCCGATCACACAGAATCTGCGACGTATCACGCTCGAGCTCGATTCAAAGGACGACCGCGTGCGTGAAGAATCTCTCTTTGAGACCAACATTACGAGTTTCACGCGCATCGACGACCGCTACCTGTCGCTGCCGTATCGCTATATTTACGTCCAGTACGCGGATGCGCGATTCGACAGCGGCGATATCCTCGGGCGCACGAATGGCAATTGCTTCGGGCGCTTCGATGTGACGACAGGCGCCCTTGAGCCGTATTTTCCCGGCAGAGGACGCCTCATGCAGGAACCCACGTTCGTGCCGCGGGGCACCGCCGGCAACGAAGGCGATGGCTATCTGATGGGTGTCGGGCTCAACGTGGAGAATTCGACCTCCGAGCTCTATCTGGTTGATGCCCAGACCATGGAGGAAGTGGCGCGCGTTACACTCCCCTTCCGTTCGAGCCCCCAAGTCCACGGTGTCTGGGCAAACGCCGGCGAATTACCATTAGCGTAGTCGCCCTGCGACGTCGGCGGCTGCACTGGCAGGCCGTATCGGATTGCAGGCTGCGCGGATTGCCGCACAACGGCTGGGAGCACAATCCGGCTGACGCGCACCGCAAACGCCGGCTCAATGTGCCACTGCCGCCGCGGCGTTGGCCGCAAGGATAAAGGCCGTAGCGGTATCGACAACGTACTCGTTTTCGTACCACAGGAAGGGCCAGCTATCCTTGAGCTCCGGATAGTCCGGCGCGATGATCACGACGCCCGGAATCATGCCGCCGGGAATGAAGGTGTAGTCCGCGCGGTTGTTACCGTATCCGATCAGTTTCGATGTCGTCCCGACCGATGCAACATAGGAAACGTTGGAAACGGGATGTCGGCCAAGAACATAGTCGAACCCCCGCAGCGTCGCATCGATGCCGACGAGGTTCGGGAAGGCCTGGTGCAAGAAGTAATTGTGGACCGCGAATTCCGCCGCAGCGCCGGAGCCGCCCCACGTTCCGGTACTGATGGGCACACCGAAGGGATTCCGAGCCACTTCCGCATCCTGTTTGGCTTTGAAGACGGACGTAGCGGCCGCCAGGGAGCTTTTGAATCCGGCATCCATGAACGGCAGGGCACGCGCGGCGAGCCATCCGAGCCCGGAGAAATTGCGGTTGATGACCGGCAGCAGTGATTTCAACCGCGCCTTGTAAACCGCCTCGCCTTTCGTGGCGATCAGCAGTTCGACGGCTGCTGCGACCTCCTCATCATCAAGCTCCCCGCCCGTGGTGTTGAACGAGCGGAAAATGACGGGCGGATGGCCGTGCTCGTCGTTCCACACCTGGACCGCCGTATTCAGACACCGCGTTGCGAGGGCATCGTCATATCCGCGCAGCACCCGACTGGCCGCGGCAAGCGACGCCGCCGCCGCGTAATTCAGAGGAGTGGTATGTGAGGTGAACGCCCACCGATCGTCCGGCGCGCCCGAGAAATTCCCGTCGCTGTCCAGCGGTCCGAGGCGGCGGGCGTATATCTTGCCATCGGTCTGCGAGGCGGCATCGCCAAGGTGCGTGTATTCCTCGAGAGTGGGTTCGATGATGCCGGGAATGGCGTGACCGAAGGCGGAGTACTGGGCGAGCAAGGCCAGAACGCCATGTTTGACCTGTTGCAATACGTCCGGAACGCCATCGGGGCGACCGATCTGCACCAGACGCGCGTCTTCGTCGACCGTCGTCTGATCCCAGTCCGCGTGAAACGCTTCCCGCGTCATGACGAGATCGGTTATCACGCGCGCCTGAGTCTGGGTACGCAGGTCGTAGTCTCCGGCGTCGTACCAGCCGCCAACATTCAGCCCCGGAATATGCTCTCCCGATGCGAAGGGCGAGTCGGAGGTTGCTCCCATCGAATAGCCGTCGAAGTGGGTGTAGCTCACCGGCGCTTGGCGGGCGTCGTCCATGTGCGATACGCCATGCCACACCCGGTAGCTTTCACGTACCTTCACGTGGTCCATCTGCACAGCCAGGTAGTTGCCGAGGGTGGGCTGCCACACGCCTTTGCCATAGACATCCGGCGCGATCCGGAACGCTCCGGAACTGTGTCCGGCATAGTCGATCGCATAGACGCCCGGCTCATGGACCGGCGAGAAGTCGAAGGACGCGTACCGATAGCGAAGCCATTTCCCCCACAGCTTGATCGGACCCTGGAAGACCTCTTCATAGCGACCCGTCGCAGTGAGGCGCATGATCCGGGCCGTTTTCGGCGGCTCATAGAGCGGATCCAACTCCAACATCGCGACCTTCGAGCGCCCCGGGGTATACCCGACCTGGTTGTACGACACCACCGGCGGACGCGTCCAACCCGGGATGACGTTAGGATGAACGTGCCACACCAGCGCATTTTCGGTGCGGTCTGACGGTATCAGGCCGCGCACGACAAACCACCCGTTCTGTGCGTTGTTACGGCCATCAAACAGCATGAGAGCACCGCTGTCGGACGTGATGGTCACGCGAGTCGCCGGGTCTTCCGGTGCGAGCACGATCTGATGTCCGCTCGCCAACGGCAGCGGTTCAGCCGCGCCGCTCGCGTTGCGTTCCACGGGGCCGTTCGGGTGACGCGGAAAGATCCCGAACGAATCGTCCAACATATAGCTCTTGCCGAAATAGGCCGTCGGCAGGAAATCGAGATTGAAGCCGGCCTTGCCGGCCAGGGCCGCCGGGAGCGGCTGCTCCAGATGGACTGCGACGCGGAATCCCTGGCCTTCGGCCGTGACCTCGAGACGGTAGCTCAAGGACAGGTCAGGATATCCGGAGAACGCGATCAACTGGTCGGGCAGGGCGCCATGCTGGCGCGCGGTGAACTTCGGGACGGCATCCCATTGTTCCGGAGTTGGCTGGAGGCGGACTTCGCCGTCGGTAGCGATGCGCTCGCCGTGGAGGATGATTTCGACTCCGCCCAATTTCTGGTCGCGGAAAACTTCGTGAAACGTGTTCTGGTAGGCGAGCACGCTCAGTCCCTGCGTCTCGAGGTAATCCAGGTCGTTCAGATGGAGGTCGGCCGCCAACAGCGGGTGGGCACACCACAACGCGAGGCCGGCGAGGCCTGTTCTGCAACGGCAATGCATGCGCAACGTCTAATTCTGCGGATCGGAAGCCGTGAAGGGTGAACAGCACGGCTTGCCGATGGCGTGCAGTTCCATCAGCTCGGCCCGCGTGCCATCCGGATCGAGCAGGTTGAGCTGCCACTTGGCGTCGCGGCCGATCTTGGGAGTATTCGCCTGGCCAGTGAGCCGATCGCCGTTCCACAACAGCGTGTATGCCGCTTCGGTGCTCGTCACGCCGAGCGAGAAATGATCGCGCACGCCGAGGTCGCCCGCGCTCATCGTCGCGGGAATGCCGCGGCCCTCCGGCGTGCCCACGATCATATATTCCAGCCAATCCGTGCCGTCCGGCACCTGTTGCGAAACCCAGGTCGGGGTATCGTCCCGCATTCCGCCGAACCAATAGGGTTTGAAACCCAGTACTTTGCGGAAGAAGCCGTCCTCCAACGCGCGGTTATGGACGATGAAACCAACATGGATGATATGGCTCGAAAGCGCATTGACGGGCACGACCGGTGCGTGGCTGGCAGGCTGTACGAACTCGATCTTGTGTCCTTCCGGATCGATCACGTCGAACCAGCGGCTGCCGTCTGCCCCCTCTTCCACGCGCTGCGGCGGCACGACCTGCTGCGATGCCAGGTAATCGCGCAACGCTTTCGCATCGGTCGTAGCGAAGGCGACGTGATCCAGGCGGTTGATCGAGGCGTCCCCTGCAGGCAGCGGCAATACTTCGACGAACTGGGTCGGCGCGAAATAGTAGCGCACGCCCTTTGCGTTCTCCGGATCGGACCCTTTGACCGCGCCGAGGTCGTGCACATAGAAACGCTCAGTCTTGGCGGCGTCAGATGCGTAGACGGCGATGTGCGAGACCCCCGTGATCGGCGCGCGCGTCGCAGTTGCCCCGAACGCGGCTCCTGTCGTGCTGGCGAGCAGACCGATCAGCGTGACGATTCGTTTCATTCGTGCTGTTCCTTTTCCGGTTGGCCCTGCCGGCTGGCGTCATGAGGGGCGGGTAACATCTGGTAGCTGATGAACGCCAGGTGGTTGGCATCGCCCCAGCCATACATCGAAAAGCTACCGCGATTGCCCTGGAAATCGACGAGGGTGCGGATCATTCCATCGCCGGCGGCGATGAGTTTGAGGGCGGCGGCGCCAATACCTTCGCCGCTGCCGGTGGGTTGGCTCAAGAACGCAACCGTCTTGCCGTCAGGCGCTACGTGTGGCGAGGAATTGAGATTGCCATCGTCGGTGACCTGTTCTGCCGCCGATCCATCGGGGTGCATACGCCAGATTTGTGTCGTTCCCGAGCGCGAGGAGTCGAAATAAATGAATTTGCCGTCGGGAGAATAGTCGGGCCCGTCGTTGATCGTGTCGGACGTCAGCCGCGCTTCGGCGCCGCCCGCCGCCGGGATGGTGAAGATGTCGGCCTTGGAGGCACTGCCACGCGTGAATGCGATAGTCCGGCTGTCCGGCGCCCAGGCATGAAAGAAGCTTGAAGCGGTGCCTGTCGTCACCGGGCGCGGCGTGCCGCCGCCGTCCGCGGGCAGTAGATAAACCTCGTGAGGAGCACCCTTCCTGGCAGAGCAGCTCACAGCCAACCGCTGGCCGTCCGGTGACAAACCGTAGTTCCCGGAGCAATCGACGAGCTCGTCGGTGGCAATCACCTGCGGCGTGCCGCCGGCAGGCGGGGTAAGGAAGGGGATCTTCGCGATGTGGCCGCTCTCATAGACATAAATGCTCTTGCCGTCGGGCGCCCAGTTGGCCGACTGCATGTAGGCGGGACCCGTGTGGATCACCATCGCGCGGCGGAATTGATCCTCGGTCTGAATCGTCTGCACGGTGCTATGGAGCGTCACTTCCGTGTTCTGCGGCGTGGGCGCCAAGGGCTGCAGCGCGACGTGCGAAAACTCGACTTTGTCGGTCGTATTCACGTCGTGCGAGACGGCGCCAAGCCCGACATAGAACGGCTCTTTGAGATGTAGCGCGATTGCAGCGCCGACCTGGTGGAGGGGCTCGCCGTGCATGGACAGGAACAAGGTGAACAAATCGCCGCGTTTCTCGATGCGAACCGTCCTTGGCGCGTCGCTGTTGAGCTCGATGTCCTGGGTATTGACCCCCCGCTCGCGCCGGTATTGCAACGCCGTCATACCGGAGCCGTGCGCCCCAACGGCGGCGTAGGCTCCGCCCGCATCCAGCGTTTGGCGGAACATCAGGATCCCTTTCCGATGCGGGTCCGGATCGTGACTGTAAGAATGAGGCGGGAAGACGATATCGGCGGTGAGCGCCATATCGCCCGACGCCTTTCTCCACACGTAGTGGAAGCCATCGACGTGGTACCACGTGTTGGCGCCGGCTGAGGTAAGGGTGTAGGTACCGGTGGCTGGACTGAAACGGCCGGTGCCGGGCGGCATGACGCTGCCCACATCGGACTGGCCTTCGAAAAGCCCCAAAACGTTCGGCTGCGCTTGCGCAGTGAGCAGCGCGGCGCGAGCAAGCAGCAGGACGCAGGCTGCAGATGACCACTTTACTGAATGCGCTCGCATTTCCCCCCGCCCGCCACGCCCCGGCCG
>FTEM01001842.1_pt1 | contig 12005 bp, 11 predicted proteins | sample 1640201 | NCBI WGS metagenome assembly FTEM01 (sample SAMEA3914816, study PRJEB12502) | metagenome | biome: forest; material: soil | place: USA | collected 2011-09-16 | depth 0.3 m | reverse complement strand
GCCCGTCGTCGTGGCGGATGACCCGCTCACCTGCGTAGCACGCGGGGGCGGGCGCATTCTCGAGCTGATGGACGAGCTGGGCCCCGGTCACTTCGGGCTCGAATAGCCCGCGGGGGGCCGGTATCGCGTGGCTGCCTTCGGCACAGGCGCCAGCAGGCAGCTCCAAGGTCGTGGAGGCTCACCTGGCTTCAAATTCACGATCTATGCGGTGCTCTCCATCGTCGTGATGTTCCTGGACGAGCGCGGCCATTGGCTCGAGAGCGCTCGCTACGTCCTTCAGGCCGCCTCCTATCCCCTGCAGCTCGCCGTCAGCTCGCCCTCCGCGGCCTGGGCCTGGATGCACGAAAGCTTCGAGACGCGAGATGCGTTGCGCAGCGAAAACAATCGCTTACGCGCACAGCAGCGTGCCATCGAGCTGCGCTCCATGCGTTTCGAGGCGCTCGAGCGTGAAAACGCACAGCTCCGCGGCCTGAAAGAAGCATTACCGCCCGTCGCCGATCGCTGGCTCGTGGCGGAAGTCGTGAACGTGCAGCTCAACAGCCTGCGGCAGCGAGTGCTATTAAACCGCGGCAGCAGCAACGGCATCTTCAAAGGACAGGCGGTCCTCGACGAGAAAGGGCTCTTGGGCCAAACGCTGCACGTCGGTCCGTGGAGCACGGAGGTGATTCTCATCACCGACCCGGAGCACGCAGTTCCGGTACAAGTCGAGCGAACAGGGCTTCGAACGATTGCCGTAGGCGCGGGTGACACGGCGTCGCTTGCGCTTCCTTACTTGCCGGCCAACGCAGACGTGAAAAGCGGCGACCTCCTCCTTACATCCGGACTGGGTGGCGTATTCCCCGCTGGCTATCCCGTCGCCCGGATCACCGAAGTTCACCGTGACGCCGTGCAACCGCTGGCGCAAGTTCGTGCGACACCGCTGGGCCGCGTAGATCTCGACCGGGAGGCGATGCTCGTCTGGTTCCGTGCAGAACACCCAGCGGCCCCCGGTGCCCCAACGATGGGCGACGCCACCCGCGGTAATCCCAAGATACAGCCGCTACCGGCGCCCGCTAAACCTCCCGCCGCTGCGACCGCCACTGCACCGCAGCCTTCTGGCGCCGGCGCTGCGCCCGCCTCCACCTCCGGGGCAGCAGCGAAACCCTCTGCGACGACAGCGAAACCCGGATCGACGCAAGCGCCCACACCCACGTCCGTACCGGCCTCGAAACCCGCGGCGGCGCCTGCGTCAACACCTGCCCCAAAGCCCTCGCCCGCAGCGACACCGGCGTCGGCGTCCCAGTCTGCGCCCGCGCCCGCAACCCCAAAGCCAACGGCTACTCCGCCCGTCCCGGAGCAGGAATGACCTCCGAGCCACGCTTCAGGATGCTCCTGACCGCGCTCGTCGCCCTGATTCTGACGGTGCTCCCACTGCCGCCGTGGCTCGATCCCGCGCGACCTGCATTCCTGGTCCTGACCGTGCTGTACTGGTCAATTGCCGCGCCACGCGCGGGAGGCATTGCGCTCGGATGGTTCGCCGGCCTAATGCTCGATGTCTTCCAGGGTCCGGTCCTGGGTCAGCATGCGCTGGCGCTCTGCCTCATCACATACATTGCCGTGCGCGAGCACCAGAAGATCCGCTCCAAGCCCGCATTCCAACAGGCTCTGATCGTATTTGCAGCGCTCGCCATCTATGAGTTCATCGTGTTCGCCATCGACGGCTGGAGCGGACACCCCATCACTTCACCCACGCGTTGGCTGCACACCCTGACCGGCGCCGCCATCTGGCCGTTCGCCGCTGCATTCCTGACCAATCGTTACGGACGGAGCTCCTGACGCTCAAACATGGCCGCCGGCGTACGCATCAAGGACCACTGGAGAGAGCAGCGACTCTTCGATCAGCGCGCGCTGGTCGCGGGAGTGCTGATCTTCCTGCTGACACTGGGTCTGCTTGCCCGCCTGTACATCCTGCAGGTGGTGCGGCACGAATATTATTCCGACCTGTCGCAAGGCAACCGGGTTAGAACCGAGCCTATTCCCGCCGCGCGCGGCCTCATTCTCGATCGCAACGGCGAGGTCGTCGCCGGCAACCAGCCTGCCTATCAGCTCGAGCTGGTACCGGAGGAAGTGCCGGACATGAAGGGCGAGCTGCACGGCCTGCTGGCACTCGGCCTGTTACGCCAGGACGAGCTCAACGAGCTTCTGCGAACGGTGCATTTACGACGCAGCTTCGACAGCGTCCCCGTGCGCCTGCGCATGTCTGACGAGGATGTCGCACGTTTTGCGGTGCACCGCTTCGAATTTCCCGGGTTGGACATCAAGACGCGCCAGACACGCTGGTATCCCAACGGCGATCTGGCCGTTCACGCTCTGGGCTACGTCGGCGCGATCAGCGAGCAGGATCTTGACCACATCGATCGTGCCGCCTATTCGGGCACCACGCTCATCGGCAAGCTGGGAGTCGAGAGCGCGTTCGAGACACAACTTCACGGAACCAACGGCTTTCGCGAAATCCTCGTGAATGCACAAGGCCGCTCGGTCGAGCGGCAGGGCGCCTACGTCCCGAACCTGCGCACCAAGGCGCCCACCGCGGGACAGGACGTAATGCTTTCGCTGGATCTGAAAGTCCAGCGCGTCGCGGAGGAACAGCTCGCCGACAGGCGCGGCGCCGTCGTCGCTATCGACCCTACCAACGGCAACGTCATCGCCCTGGTGAGCCGCCCGGGCTTCGATCCCAACACCTTCGGCCGAGGCATCACGTCCGCCGAATACGGCAAACTGAATACCGACATCGATCACCCACTGTTCAACCGCGCCCTGCGCGGCACATACCCGCCTGGATCGACGGTAAAGCCCGGGCTCGCCCTCGCATCGCTCGTCTACCACGTGCTCGATCCGGATGCGAAGCGCTACTGTCCGGGTTACTTCTATCTGCCCGGAAGCTCGCATCGCTACCGCGAGCCCAACAAAGAAAAGCCGCACGGCTACCTCAATCTCGAGGAGGCGATTGCGCACTCCTGCGACGTTTACTTCTACGGCGTGGCCGATCTCCTGGGAATCGACCGGATTGCGGAGTTCATGGCGCCCTTCGGCTTCGGCAGAGCCACCGGAATCGACATCGGCGGCGAGAAGTCCGGGCTGTTGCCCTCCAAGGAATGGAAAGCCAAGGCTTTCGCACGCGCAGCGGACAAAGTGTGGTTTCCCGGCGAGACGGTGAGCTTAGGCATCGGGCAGGGCTACCTCACCGTCACTCCGTTGCAGCTCGCGCACTACGCCGCCGTCCTTGCAGCGCGAGGTGAGGAATGGCGTCCACGTCTCGTCACCGGGCTGCGTGACACGTTGACCAGCCAAATAAAGCCGATCGCTCCGCTGATCGACGGCAAGATCACGACTGCCAATGCCGAGCAGTGGCAGCGGATCATCGCCGGAATGGTCGGCGCCGTTACGCACGGCACGGCGGCACGCATCGGCCTCGGCGCCGCTTATCCCTTCGCGGGAAAGACCGGGACGGCACAGGTCTATACGGTGGCGCAGAACGAGAAGTACAACGAGAAGACTGTCGATGAGCGTCTGCGCGATCACTCCTGGTTCATTGCCTTCGCACCGGCCGATTCGCCGAGAATCGCCGTCTCGGTACTGGTCGAGAACGGCGGCTTTGGTGCGAGTGTCGCAGCGCCCATCGCGCGCAAAGTCCTGGACACTTACCTGTTGGGACCCGACGGGAAACTGAAACCGCCCGATACTCCCGCCGGCGTTCCGCCGCCGCCAACCGCCCCGGCACAGGGAACTCCAGGCGCTCCTGGCGAGCCGAACCAAGTTACACCTCCGCCAGAACCCGCGCCGCCGCCCACGATGCAACCGGCTCCGCAGAAGCAGGCATTGCTTCCCACCGATCGGCCGCGCTCGCAGACTTGAGCTCACATGATTTACGAAGAGATCACTTCTGAATCCCGCGCACGACGCACCCTCACGGGCACCGCGCGGATGCTGTCTGCGCTCAATATCGACGGCCCGCTCGTCATCGGGCTGGCACTGATTTCGGCATTCGGCCTGGTCGTTCTGTACAGTGCCTCCGGACAGAATATCGCGACCGTGTGGCGCACCGTCGTGCGCATTATCCTCGGCACCATCGCGATGCTGATTCTCGCGCGGGTGAATCCTAACTTCCTGCGTCGTTCCGCTCCGTGGCTGTTCGCCGTGGGCATGCTGTTACTGATCATCGTCGACGGCATCGGTTACATCGGCAAAGGCGCACAGCGCTGGCTCGATCTCGGAATCGTCAAATTCCAACCGTCCGAGTTGATGAAGCTCGCGGTACCGATGATCTGTGCGTGGTACATGCACGAACGGCCGCTGCCGCCGACGTGGACATCGCTGGTCGTGCTCGGCGCAATCATCCTGATGCCGGTCGGATTGGTGGCCATGCAACCCGATCTCGGCACGGCGGCCCTGATCGCCATTGCCGGCGCCCTCGTCATCATCATGGCCGGGCTGCCCGTCAGGGTAATGGCGATATTCGTCGCACTTGGCGGTATCGGCGCATGGTTCGGCTGGAGTTTCATGCACGACTACCAGCGCAAGCGCGTGCTCACGTTCCTGGACCCGCAGACCGACCCGCTCGGCGCGGGCTATCACATCATTCAATCGCAGATTGCGATCGGCTCGGGCGGCGTGTTCGGCAAAGGATGGATGAACGGCAGCCAGGCGCAGCTCGAATTCCTGCCCGAGCGCTCCACGGATTTCATCTTCGCCGTCATCGGCGAGGAGTTCGGCTTGCTCGGCCAGGCTGTGCTGCTGATGTTGTACATGTTCGTCGTCGCGCGTGCGCTGTATCTTGCGATGCAGACTCAGGACACGTTCGCACGGCTGCTCGCGAGCAGCCTTGCCCTGACTTTCTTTGTGTATGTCTTCATCAATGCAGGCATGGTGACCGGACTGTTGCCGGTCGTCGGCGTGCCGCTGCCGCTCGTCAGCTACGGCGGCACTTCAGTGGTGACCCTGCTGGCCGGCTTCGGTATTCTCATGGCGCTCTACTCGCACCGAAAACTGGTCAGTTCCTAGTTGCTGAAATTCCGCCATAGCCTGCTTCTTTGCCTGCTCGTGCTGCTTCCCGCGGGCGCTGAGCCCGCCCTGGCACCGGCGAAGGGCTTCGATCTCACGCGCAGCGACATAGTCGGTTTTGTCGATGACGTGACCGCACGCGACTCACTCAATCGCAAGGCCGTCCTTGCACTGCTCGCGAAAGCGGAGCCACAACCGAAAGTCATCGAACGCATCACCAAGCCGGCGGAGCGTGTGCTGCAATGGTGGGAATACCGCGATCGATTCGTGAACGAGAAGCGCATCGCCGACGGCGTGCAATTCTGGAATGATCACCGCGCTTCGCTGGAGCGAACCGCCGCAGCGCGCGGCGTCGCACCTGAATACATCGTAGCTATCCTCGGAGCTGAGACCAACTACGGCCGCGTGACGGGGCATGATCGAGTCATCGACGCACTGACGACGCTCGCCTTCGACTACCCGCCGCGCCAAGCGTATTTCCGCGCCGAGCTGGAGCAGTTTCTACTGTTGGTACGTGAGGAGAAGATCGATCCGGTTACCGTGATGGGCTCCTACACCGGTGCCATGGGCGCACCCCAGTTCATGCCATCCAACTACCGGCAGTATGCGGTAGATGCCAACACGGACAAAAAGCGGAATCTCTGGACCGACTGGGACGACGTGTTCGCGAGCGTGGCCAACTATTTCGACGCATTCGGCTGGGTGGCGGGCGGCCCGGTTGTCGCCGATGCCGTGCTGGATCCTGACCCGACATTCCAGTTCGATCCACGCAACCTCGAGCTCAATGACACGCTCGACAGTCTCAATGTCAAAGGCGTGCGAATCGCCGCCGCGGCCCCTGCAGCCGCAACGCCGGTGGTACTCGTGTCGGCTGAGCAGAAGGACGGCCCCACCTACCGTGTGGGCTTTCAGAATTTCTACGTCATCACACGCTACAACCGCAGTGCCCGTTACGCCATGGCAGTGAACGATCTCGCGCAGGCCATTGCGCAACGCGTCACGACCGGTTCAGGCGCCCCGGACTCACAAGGCGCTCCAAGCTCACAAGCCCCGCCGCCACCGAGCAATCCTTCGCAATGAAGCGTGCCGACCCGAATCTCACACACCTGCTAGCGGCGGTCGGAGCATGTGTGACACTCCTGGCAGGTTGTTACAGCGCACCTCCGCCGCGGGAGCAGCCACTTCCTCCGCCGATCCTTCAACCGGTGGCGCCAGCCAATGTCGACTCGATCCCGGACGCCGTTCCGAGGCCCGAGGCGCGCAGCGCGCACGGGAACCCGCCTTTTTACGACGTCCTTGGCAGGCGCTATTTCGTTCTCGGCTCTGCTGAGGGCTACAGCGAGCGTGGCGTAGCTTCCTGGTACGGTCCGACGTTTCACGGTGAGCGCACGTCAAACGGCGAGGCGTACAACATGTACGGCATGTCCGCCGCTCACAAGACGCTTCCACTCCCGACGTATGTACGTGTAACAAACCTGAAGAACGGACGGAGCATTGTTGTCAGAATCAACGATCGGGGTCCGTTTGTAGCGAATCGTCTCATCGATCTATCGTTTACTGCGGCAACGAAGCTCGACATGATTCGTGAGGGAACGACCCTCGTCGAAGTTCGCGCACTGACCCCCGGCGAGCCTGACAACCTGACCCGCTCGTCCGAGACTCCGCCGCCGACGCTTTATGTGCAGGTCGGTGCATTTTCGGATGAACGGAACGCCAGCCGCACGGTCGAACGACTTCATGCGGCTGGTCTCGCCAACGCGTTTGTGCGTGCGCCTGCCGATGGGAGCAATGACCGCCTCTTTAGAGTGCGTGTCGGCCCAGTGAGCAGCGTCTCCGAATTCGACCAGCTCGCCGCGCGGCTTGCCTCGGTCGGTTTCCCGGACGCTCGGCTCGCGAACGATTGAGGCAGTCAGCACCGAGGCAAGACCGTGCCTACTCCGAAGCGTCGAATACTCTGGGCACTGGCATTCGTTGTCACACTCGGCGCGATTTTGGCGATTGGCTTCGTGAGCTACACGGAGCTGTCCGCGCTAGCTGATTCGAGCGCGAGCGTGCAGCGCTCCTACGACGTACTTCAGACGTTGGACGACCTCGATGGTGCGCTCACCGACTCCGAGGCCAATCAGCGAGGCTTCCTGTTGACCCGCGATGCGTCGTACCTCACCCAGTACGACGCCGCAGTCGCGCAAATCCGCCTCGCTGTCAGTGAGCTGCGACGCCTCTGCGCGAACGAGCCATCGACGGCAACGCCCATGACACAGCTTGCGAGGTTGGTGGCCGCTGACCTGGAGGGCTTGCAGAAAACGGTTCATGCGACGCAGAGCGGCGACCGCGCGACCCTCGCGCATATGGCAGAGGGCGCAGGCACCCAGCTCATGCGCGCCTTCCGCCTGTTTTCCGCCGAGCTCGACACGGCGCAGCGTCACGTGCTCGAGACGCGACGTCAGGAAGAGCACGAGGCGCGAGTGGCCAGCGAAGGCGTACTCGTGGCCACTATTCTGCTGAGCTTGATATTCGTGGGAGCCGCGGCTGTCATCAGCCGACGTTTCGACGAACGTCGTCGCGAGCTCGAGAAGGAGGTCGCGGAGCGCCGCCGGGTCGAGGAGTATCGCGAAGCGCTGCTCGTCAGCGAACGGGCAGCCCGCGCGGACGCCGAGCGGGCAACCCGCCTGAAAGACGAGTTCGTGGCCACTTTGAGTCATGAGCTGCGCACGCCGCTGAATGCCATCGTGGGTTGGGCGAGCATCCTGCGCACCGACCGCCGGCCTGCGTCGGTGACCCAGGGGATCGAGGTCATCGAAAGAAACGCCAAGGCCCAGGCACAGATGGTCGAGGACCTGCTCGACATGAGCCGGATCGTCTCCGGCAAGCTGCGTATCGAGCTGCAGCTCATCGATCCCGCAGCGGTGGTCAAGTCGGCCGTCGCCTCCATCCGGCCGAGTGCCGAGGCCAAGGGGATAACCCTGCACGCGGCCGTCGATTCCGCCGGAATGGTCAATAGCGATGCCGGGCGCCTGCAGCAGATCATCTGGAACCTCCTGACGAACGCGATCAAGTTCACCCCGCGCAATGGGACCGTACAGGTCGCTTTGGGCCAGATCGACGGTCACGTCGAGATTGCCGTCAGCGATTCAGGCCAGGGCATCCGGCCGGAATTTCTGCCTTATGTTTTCGATCGTTTTCGGCAAGCCGACGCCTCGACCACCCGCAGGCACGGCGGGCTGGGCCTCGGACTGTCTATTGTGAAGAGCCTTGTGGAGATGCACTCCGGAACCGTAGATGTCGAGAGCGCTGGCGAAGGTCAAGGCGCGACGTTCACGGTACGACTGCCACTGGCCCTCGCACAGCCCTTCGGTGGCATGCCTTCCGTGTTCAAGGCCGATCGCGCCCAGAAAAATGAGCTCCAGCTCAGCGGTCTGCGAATTCTCGTGGTCGACGATGAGCCTGACGCCCGAGCCCTCGCCCGACGCGTACTCGAGGAATACGGCGCGGACGTCGTAACCGTCGCCTCGGCGCTTGAAGCTCTGGCCGTCGTGGATGGCCTCAGTACCCCCAGCATCGTGATCAGCGACATCGGGATGCCGGATGAGGATGGCTACGACCTCATTCGGAAAGTGCGGGCGCTACCGGGCAGCGCTGGACGCATTCCAGCGGTTGCTCTCACGGCCCTCGCCCGCGGCGAGGATCGCAAGCGTGCCCTGCTGTCGGGGTACCAGATGCACGTCAGCAAGCCCGTGGACCCGGCGGAGCTGGTCGCCGTCATCGCAGGTCTTGCAGTTCGACCCGATGCACCGTTCATGCGTAGCGCGTCAAACAATGCAGCGGCCCCTTGAGCTAGAATTGCCGTCTTCCTGACACCGCACCACGTACGATTTCTTTCGGGGGATCACCACGGATGTTTCGCTCGTCCCGTCCAGTCCTTTGCTTGCTTGCTGCCCTTTCGCTGACGACCCTCACCGCCGCGCATGCCGCGGCGCCGATTCCGAAGCCGCCCGACGTCGCCGCCCGTGCCTACATCCTGGTGGATCATTTCAGCGGACGTGTGCTCGCCCAGGACCATCCGGACGACCGCATGGAGCCGGCGAGCCTCACGAAGCTCATGACCTCGTATGTAGTGTTCAAGGCTCTGAAAGAGGGACGGCTCAAGCTCGCGGATCAGATCACGATCAGCGAGCACGCCTGGCGTTCCGAGGGGTCGCGGACCTTCGTGCAGGTCGGCACTCAGATTCCGGCCGAGATTCTGATCAAGGGCATGATCGTTCAGTCCGGCAACGATGCGACCATCGCGCTCGCGGAACGGATCGGGGGAACCGAGCCCGCCTTCGCCCAGATCATGAACGAGTACGCCAAGCGTCTCGGCATGAAGTCCACGCACTTCGTGAACAGCGACGGCCTGCCGGCGGCAGACCATTACACGACGGCGCGCGACATGGCCACGCTCGCAGACGCTCTCGTGCGCGAATTTCCGGAGTTCTACCAGTGGTACAGCATCCGCGAATTCGTCTGGAACAACATCAAGCAGCAGAATCGAAACGGCCTGCTCGAGCGCGATCCGAGCGTCGATGGCATGAAGACCGGCCACACCGACAGCGCCGGCTATTGCCTCGTCACTGGCGCCAAGCGCGATAACATGCGTCTCATTTCGGTAGTGTTGGGCTCGCCGTCGATCAAGGCGCGGGAAGATGCGAGCGAGGCCCTGCTCAACTATGGCTACACATTTTACGAGACGGCCAAAATCAAGAGCGCCGGTGATCCCGTGTTGAAGCCGCGGGTATACAAGTCCGCTGACGAGTTCGCGACGATCGGGACACCGAGCGACATCTACGTCACCGTTGCTCGTGGCCAGACCGGCGCCGTGAAGACCGCCGCGAGAGTGCTCAAGGAGCCGTTGATTGCGCCGCTCGCCGCGAACCAACAGCTCGGCGAACTGACGGTAAGCGATGCCAATGGGGATGTCATTGCGCATAGGCCGCTGGTGGCGTTCAAGGCCGTACCTGAAGGCGGACTGTGGACGCGCGTGACGGACGATGTCTCGCTTTGGTTCAAATAGAGGCTTCCTTTGGCAGACCCGTTTCCTATCGGCTACCTGAACGGCGCGTACCTGCCGCTCGATGAGGCGCGCATCTCGCCGCTCGATCGCGGCTTTCTGTTCGCCGACGGCGTATATGAGGTCATGCCGGTGTACGCCGGACGTCCGTTCCGGTTCGAGGCGCACTGCGAACGGCTCACGCGCAGCCTCGCCGAGGTCCGCATGGCGGACCCGCACACTCGCAACGAGTGGCGGAAAATCATTGGCACTCTCATCGAGCGTAACGGCTCAACCGACCAGTATGTCTACTGGCAAGTGACCCGCGGCGCCGAGCGCGGCCGCAACCATGCGCCGCTACCAGACATTCCGCGAACCGTGTTTGCCTTCTGCTCGCCGTTGCCTGTCCCGTCAGCCGAAGCGGCGCAGAATGGTCTCGTGTGTGTGACGGCGACCGACAATCGCTGGGCGCGCTGCGACATCAAATCCGTCTCGCTGCTCGCTAACATCCTGCTGCGGCAACTTTCGGTTGATGCCAACGCGGCGGAAACCATTCTCCTGCGCAACGGTGAGTTGCTCGAAGCCTCGGCGGCGGCGGTTCACATCATCATAGGGGGCGAGCTGCGCACTCCGCCCAACTCCCACAAAATTCTTCCCGGAACGACTCGCAGTGTCATCGAACAGATGGCGCAGCGCGTCGGAATCCCGTTCCGGTCGGTGTCCGTTAGCGAAGCGCAACTGCGTTCGGCAGACGAGGTATTGCTCTCGGCGGCCACACGCGAAGTGCAGCCGGTGACTCGACTCGATGGCAAGCCCATCGGTACGGGCGCGCCTGGTCCGCTCTGGCGGCGGCTGTTTGACGAGCTGCAGCAATACAAGCGCGAGGTGGCAGGTCAACCGTGGTGACCGAGCTGCTCGTGTTTCCGACCGACTACCCTGTCAAGGTTGTCGGCCGGCCGTCGGATGAGTTCCGGGCGCGGGTGCATGCGATCATGCTGCAGCACGTGCCCTCGCTGGACCCGGATCGGATCAGCGAGCGCTTGAGCGAGAACGGCAACTTCCTCTCGATTTCCTACCTGCTGCGCGCCGACAGCCGCGAGCAGATCGAGGCGCTGGTGGCGGACCTGAAGGCCTGCGACGGCGTGATGATGCTCCTGTAATCGCACCGCACGGACGGTGTGATACCCGATCGATCTGACCTCAGAATCAATCAATAGGCGCTGGAGCGCCTCGTAACCCTATTGTTACCGCCGTGTCACCGGCCGGCCACTGACGTCGCGGGCTGCCGGCCGGTAGCATGTGCCGTTTATTCAACGCAGTCCGCGCCCAGCCGCAGAACATGTCCATCACACTCGATCAGGTCACCAAACGGTATCAGGGAGTGCCGGTCGTCAACGATGTCTCGCTGGATATCGGCGACGGCGAGTTCTTCGTCCTTCTTGGCCCTAGCGGTAGCGGCAAGAGCACCCTTCTCAGAGCCATCGCCGGTTTGTCTGGCGTCGACCACGGCCGCGTCTCACTACACGGCCGCGACGTTACACACGTGTCGGCGCGTGAGCGTGGCGTTGGCCTGGTGTTCCAGAATTACGCCCTCTTCCGCCACATGACCGTGGCCGAGAACATAGAGTTCGCCCTACGCGTGCGGCGAATGAAATCCTCCGAGCGCAGAAAGCGACGTCACGAGCTGTTGCGTCTCGTCGCGCTTGAGGGAATGGACAATCGCCTGCCGGCGCAACTTTCAGGCGGTCAGCAACAGCGCGTGGCGGTCGCCCGCGCACTGGCTCATAAACCTGAAGTGCTGCTGCTGGATGAGCCCTTCGGCGCCCTCGACGCCAAGATCCGCGAAGGCTTCTTCCTGGTCGTGCGTTACTAGCACGGTCGTAATGCCCAGCTCGCGTTGCACCTGACGGATCGTGCGGCGCAGTTCTTCGCGGATCTT
>FTEM01001901.1_pt1 | contig 12121 bp, 13 predicted proteins | sample 1640201 | NCBI WGS metagenome assembly FTEM01 (sample SAMEA3914816, study PRJEB12502) | metagenome | biome: forest; material: soil | place: USA | collected 2011-09-16 | depth 0.3 m | reverse complement strand
GCGGTGACCGGTGGCAAGGTTCACATCAACGGTGAGCGTGTGAAACCTGCGCACGCCGTTCGAGTGGGCGACCTTGTGACCTTCACGCGAGGCAGCGTTGTGTTCGAATGCGCCGTGACGGCATTTCCCGCGCGGCGAGGGCCGGCAAGCGAGGCGGCGCGCTGCTATGATGAAACTCCAGCCAGTCAGGCGCGCCGCGCCGAATTTGCGGCGCGCATGAAAGTCGCGGCTGCATTGACCCCACGTCCCGATGAGCGGCCGGACAAACATCAGCGCCGCGAATTGCGCCGCCTGCGCGGCCGCGAGTAACCACGAGCCCGACCCATGACCTTGAGCGTATTTGACATTTTCAAAGTCGGCATCGGTCCGTCCAGCTCGCACACCATGGGTCCGATGCGCGCGGCGCGCGAATTCGTTTTGGGATTGCGACGCGATGCTCTGCTGGAGCGCACCAACGAGATTGCCGTCAGACTGTATGGATCGTTGGCGCTCACGGGAGCCGGTCACGGCACCGATCGCGCGGTGCTGGTGGGGCTCGAAGGAGCTGAGCCCGAGTCCGTCGACCCGGACAGCATCGAGCCGACTTTGCAGCGTATCCGCAGCAGCGGCCGGATCAACCTGTTGGGCACGCATGAGATCGCATTCGATGAGCCGATGCAGCTCCTGTTCATGCATCACGAACGGCTGCCGCGACACTCGAATGGGATGCGCTTTACCGCGTTGGCTGCGAATCGCACCGCACTGCGCGAGGATGATTACTACTCGATCGGTGGCGGCTTCGTCGTGCGGGGCGACGAGAACGAGGCGCGCGACACCGGCGCGAGCGTCGCCCATCCGTATCCGTTCAGCTCCGGGGATGAGCTGCTCTCGCTGTGCCGCAGCCACGGACTCGAGATTTTCGAGCTGGTGATGGCCAACGAGCTCGTCACGAAGACCGAGAGCGAGGTACGAGCCGGCCTGATCCACATCTGGAATGTGATGCAGAGTTGCGTCGAGCGAGGCTTTCACCAGTCAGGTGTGCTCCCCGGCGTACTCAAGGTGCGTCGCCGGGCGCCACGGATGTTTCGCATGCTGACGGAGAGCACGACCGCGCGGCCGCTCGATGCGATGGACTGGGTCAACGCCTACGCGTTGGCGGTGAACGAGGAAAACGCGGCAGGTGGGCGGGTGGTCACGGCGCCGACGAACGGCGCCGCCGGCATCGTTCCCGCCGTTCTTCACTTCCTGCTGCGCTTCGAGCCGGGAGCGAACGATGACGGTGTGATCCGGTTTCTGCTCACCGCCGCCGCGATCGGCATGCTGTACAAGCGTAACGCTTCGATTTCCGGGGCCGAGATGGGTTGCCAGGGAGAGGTTGGCGTGGCGTGCTCGATGGCCGCCGCGGGACTCGTGGCAGCGTTGCACGGGTCGAATGAGCAGATCGAGAACGCTGCCGAGATCGGAATGGAGCATAACCTCGGGCTCACCTGCGACCCCGTGGCCGGCCTCGTGCAGATTCCGTGCATCGAGCGCAACGCCATGGGCGCGGTCAAGGCGATAAACGCTGCGCGGCTGGCGATGCGCGGCGACGGCACACACAAGGTTTCGCTCGATCAGGTGATTTCCACGATGCGCCAGACCGGCGCGGACATGTCGACGATCTACAAAGAGACTTCGCAGGGCGGACTCGCGGTGAACGTTCCGGAGTGCTAAGTCCAGAGGGACGACAAGATTCCGGATGGCGGGGCTTCGCTGAGCGTGTCGCGCAGCGCAGCAGCGGTTACTCCCGACCAGTTGCGCGTATCGAAGGTCATGGAACAGATCGCCGCGGTGGCCATATCGTCACCCTCGAACTTCGCTCCCAGCTCGTGCTTGAGGCGGGAGAGACCGGGGTTGTGACCGATGATCATGAGATGGGGTATGCGCGGCCCGGCCGCGCGAATCAGCTTCAGGATGTCATCGGCAACAGCCAGGTAGAGTGATTCGTCCGTCCGCACGTGTCTGGCAGAAACCCCGAGCTCGCGTGCAACGATATCGGCCGTCTGGCGCGCGCGCTTGGCGGGGCTTGCGATGATCAGGGTCGGCACGAAGGTCAGCTCGACCAGCCGGCGCCCCATGGCCTCCGCCTCTCCCGTCCCACGACGGTTCAGCGGCCGCTCGAAATCGGCAACCTCGGGGTCCTTCCACTTGGCGTTTCCATGACGCATGAGCGTCAGGCGTTTCACTTAGGACCTCTTGAGAAAGATGCGTCCGTTCTCTGCGCGGACTTCGTATTTTCGCAATGGCTCATAGGCCGGCGGGGTCAGAGCCTCACCGGTGCGCAGGCAGAACCGCGCGCCGTGCCGTGGGCAAACGATCTGACAGTCTTCCACTTCTGCCCCCCCTAAGGGCTCACCGTCGTGCGTGCAGCGGTCTTCGACGGCGAACAATTGTGCCCCACAGCGTACGACGACGACGGGTGAGGCGTCGACCTCCACGATAAGGGGGGTCTGCTCGGCCAGGTCGTCGGCACTGGCCGCGTCGATCCAATCGGAGTCCATGACGCTTCAGAACATCCCGGTTTGCAGCCGCGCCGCTTCGGACATCATCGACTGATTCCAGGGAGGGTCGAATGTCAGGGACACGCGGGCTTCGCGCACCGTCGGAATCCGCCCGATCTTGTCTTTCACGTCATCCACCAGGACGTCTCCCATGCCGCAGCCGGGAGCGGTGAGGGTGATCTGCACTTCTACCGTTCGCGTCCCATCCTCGTTCGCCGTGACGTCACACGTGTATACCAAGCCGAGATCGACGATGTTGATGGGGATTTCCGGGTCGTAGCACGAGCGCATCTGATCCCAGGCAAGCTTGCGCACATCCTCTTCAGTGGCATTCGGCGGTAGCTCGGGAGGCTTCACCGACTCCTTCCCGATGGCCTCGGCATCCTCCCCGGCGATACGGAACAGGTTGCCTTCGACATAGACGGTAAAACTGCCGCCGAGCGCCTGGGTGATGTAGCCCGCCTGACCCGGCCGGAGCTGCACTTCGACGCCCGCAGGGACGAGGACCGCCCGCACCTCACGGTTTACGACGAAGGGTTCGTTCTCGTGGGAACGCATTAAGCGCCTACTCCGTGGAAACTGTGGCCGCGCCTCTTTCCAACGCGGCGTTCAATGTGTGCCAACACAGGCTCGCGCACTTCACGCGGGCGGGAAACTCGCGCACACCGGAAAGGGCCGCTAGCTTGCCGAGCCCCGCATCGGCGATCGCCTCCTGCTGTGTCAGAAGCGAATGCACCTTTCCAAACAGCTCCGCGACCGCCGCGGTGCTCTTGCCCTTGACGGCTTCCGTCATCATCGATGCGGACGCCGTCGATATTGCGCATCCCTTGCCGTCGAAGCGGACATCTTCGATACGGTCGCCGTTCATGCGCAGCGATACCGTAAGCCGATCTCCGCACAACGGATTGTGTCCATCCGCGTGCGCGTCGGCCGGCTCGACCCGCCCGAAATTACGCGGGTTGCGGTTGTGATCGAGGATCACGTCGCGGTAAAGGTCCTTCAGGTCCATCAGCCAAATACCTCTCGCGCCTTCCCGAGTGCGGCGATGAGAGCGGCAACGTCCTTTTCCGTGTTGTAGCACCCGAACGAGGCACGTGCCGTTGCCGGAATTCCGAAGAAGGTCATGACCGGCATCGCGCAGTGGTGTCCGGTGCGTATCGCGACACCTTCGTGGTCGAGGATGGTGCCGAGGTCATGAGGGTGAACGCCTTCCATTGTGAAGGAGACAACGGCCGCCTTGTGTGCGGCGGTGCCTACTATCTTCACGCCGGGAATGCGCTCGAGCTGCTCTGTAGCAAGCGTCAGTAACCGATGCTCGTGCGCCGCGATTGCTTCGACGCCGATGTGCTCGATGTAGTCCATCGCGGCCGCGAGGCCAACCGCTCCGGAAATATTGGGTGTGCCCGCTTCAAATTTCCACGGCAGGTCGTTGTACGTGGTCTTCTCGAACGACACGGTCAGAATCATGTCGCCGCCTCCCTGCCAGGGGGGCATTGCGGCGAGCAGCTCTTCGCGTCCGTAGAGCACACCGATTCCCGTGGGGCCGTACAGCTTGTGGCCTGAGAACGCGTAGAAGTCGCACCCCAGTGCACGTACGTCAACGGACGAGTGGGGCACTGCCTGGGCACCGTCAACCAGCACTACGGCGCCGGCCGCGTGGGCGGCGTCGATGATCCGCTTGATCGGTAAAATGGTGCCCAGTGCATTGGAGACGTGAGCGACGGCTACGAGCCGGGTTCGCGGCGAGAGCAACCGCAAGAACTCATCGATGACCAGCTCCCCGCGCTGATCGATCGGTGCGACTTTGAGTGTGCATCCCGTCTGCTCGCAGACCATCTGCCACGGCACGATGTTGGCGTGATGCTCCAGCCCCGTGATCAGGATTTCGTCGCCTGGTTTGAATCGCGGCCGCGCGTAAGACTGGGCGACCAGATTGATGCCTTCGGTCGTGCCCTTTACGAAGATGATCTCACGCGTCGAGCGGGCGTTGATGAAGCGGCGCACGCGCTCCCGAGCGCCCTCGAACGCTTCGGTCGCAGCCTGGCTCAGAGCGTGGACACCCCGATGAACGTTGGCGTGTGAATGAGTCTCGTATTCCTCGACGGCACGAAGAACGGCAAGTGGTCTCTGCGACGACGCTGCGCTGTCGAGATAAATGAGCGGCCGGCCGTTGATGCTGCGCTGGAGAATCGGGAAATCGCGCCGAATTCGCTCGACGTCGTAGTCGGGCGCCTGCGCGGACACGGGTTTTGACGCCCCGGATTGCGGCAGAGCGTTCGTGGGGTTGGCGGCCATCACAGCAACTCCTTGAGCACGGCTGTCTCGTTCAGATGTCCGGCGAGGCTCTGCTCGATCTGCCGCCGCAGCTCGGGCACTTCGATCCTGGCGACCACGTCTTCCAGAAAGGCCCACTTGAGGAGCCGTTGTGCGGTGTCGCGGTCGAGACCACGCGACAACATGTAGAAGAGCATGTTGTCGTCGAGCTTGCCGGCGGTCGCGCCGTGGCTGCATTTCACATCATCTGTATAGATCTCGAGCTGGGGGCGCACATCAATCTCAGCTTCGGGGCCGGCGAGCAAGCCGCGTAGGGATTGCTGCGAGTCGGTTCCATGCGCGTCTTTGCGTACGACGACCTTGCCATTGAATCCCACCCGGGCACGGCCCGCAGCCACGCCTCGAAAGGTTTGTTCCGAACGCGCACGCGGGACCGCGTGATCCACGAGTACGAAGTTGTCCTGATTCTGCTGCCGGTCCGCGACCACCGCGGCGTACACACCCACTTCGGAGCGCTCTCCCGCAAGTCGCAGGTTGACGGTCGATCTTGCGGACAACCCGCCCAGGCCGACGCTGTAGAGGCGGTACTTCGCGTCCTCCGCAAGTGCGGCAGAGAGAGTGTCGAACCAGATCGCTCGAGAACCCATCTGCTGTACGCGATAGTGCTGGACACTCGCGCCGCGTCCGACTTCGATGTTCACAACGCCGTTTACGAAGTTCGCTTCACTCGACACGCTTACGTGACGCTCGATAAGCCCAAACCGTGCGCCGGCTTCGACCTGCACCTCGACGCGCGGATATGACGCGCCGGACTGCGAGTCGACCGTGGCTGCAAACACGATTTCGAGGCACGTGCCGCAATCGGTACCGGCGGCAATGCGAATGGACGCTCCGTCAGTAGCAAAGGCTTCGTTCAAAGAGGCGAATCGGCCGTCGGCGCCTGCCAGTACCGCGCCGGATATGCGGATGGCGCTTGGGTCGAAGGCCAATGAGCGGACCGTAACTCCGACGTGTGCCGTCGGAACTGACAGCTCGGGGGCGAAAACTCCGTCCACAAAAGTGTATCGGGCGTAACCGGCGGTCGGCGGCGGCAGAAGACTCACGGCCACGGCCGTCTGCGAGGAGCGGGCCACGGGTGTAAACCGGACTCGCTCGAGCGGGCGCAGATTGGCGTATTTCCAATTCTCATCCCGGGACGTGGGAAGTCCGTGGGTCTCGAGAGTTTCCAGCGCTATTCGCCTGCGATCGCGGGCGACCACGCCGGGCGGCAGCGAGTCCGCCGTGGCCGCGTGCTCCTGAGAGATTCGGGTGGCGAGGGCGGAGCTCATGAAAATCTCACGCCGCCTCGCCGGACACCCAGTCGTACCCGCGTTTCTCGAGCTCCAACGCCAGGGTGCGATCGCCGCTGCGGGCAATTCTGCCCCGCACCAATACGTGCACGAAGTCGGGAACGATGTATTCCAGCAGGCGCTGGTAATGGGTCACGAGCAGGAAGGTGCGCTCGGGCGAACGCAGTTGGTTGACGCCGTTGGCGACGACCTTCAGGGCATCGATGTCGAGGCCCGAATCGGTCTCATCCAGCACGGCGAGCTTCGGCTCGAGGACGAGCATCTGCAGTATCTCATTGCGCTTCTTCTCGCCGCCCGAGAAGCCTTCATTCACACCGCGGGAGAGGAAGCTGTCCTCCATGTGCATGAGCTTCATCTTCTCGCGCACGAGCCCGAGGAATTCGAACGCGTCGACCTCAGGCAGGCCGCGATGTTTGCGCGCGGCATTCATCGCCGCCTTCAGCAAGTACACGTTGTTGACGCCAGGGATTTCAACCGGGTACTGAAAGCCGAGGAATACGCCAGCACGCGCACGCTCCTCGGGCGACAGGGCGAGCAGGTCGCGACCTTCAAAGGTGACGCTTCCGGAGGTGATGTCGTATCCGGGGCGGCCGGCCAGGACGTGCGCAAGAGTGCTCTTGCCTGAGCCGTTAGGGCCCATGATGGCGTGCACCTGCCCGGCCTGCACGGCGAGTGTGAGGCCCTTGAGAATCTCTTTGCCGTCGACGGTGACGTGCAGGTTATCTATCTTGAGCATGATTCAACTGTCTCAGCCCACCGCGCCTTCGAGGCTGACGGCGAGCAGGTTCTGCGCTTCCACTGCGAATTCCATCGGCAACTCCTTGAACACGGACTTGCAGAAGCCGCTGACGATCATGTTCACCGCGTCTTCCTGCGTGATGCCGCGCTGCAGGCAATAGAACAACTGGTCGTCGCTGATCTTGGACGTGCTTGCTTCGTGCTCGACGGTCGCAGTCGGGTTCTTTACTTCCACGTACGGAAAAGTGTGCGCACCGCATTTCGTGCCCATCAGCAGCGAGTCGCACTGCGTGAAGTTGCGGGCGCCGTGGGCGCTCGGGAGCATCTTCACGAGTCCGCGGTATGTATTCTGACCGTGTCCGGCAGAGATGCCCTTGGACACGATCGTGCTGCGTGTATTGCGGCCGATGTGGATCATCTTCGTGCCGGTGTCGGCCTGCTGGTAGTTGTTGACGGTTGCCACGGAGTAGAACTCACCGATCGAATTCTCGCCGCGCAGCACGCAGCTCGGGTACTTCCAAGTGATGGCCGAGCCCGTCTCGACCTGGGTCCAGGAAATGTGCGAATTGCGGCCGCGGCAATCGCCGCGCTTGGTGACGAAGTTATAGATGCCGCCCAGGCCGTTCGCATCGCCGGGATACCAGTTCTGCACGGTCGAGTATTTGATCTTCGCGTCGTCCAGGGCCACGAGCTCAACGACAGCCGCGTGCAGTTGGTTCTCGTCCCGCATCGGTGCCGTGCAACCTTCGAGGTAGCTGACGTGGCTGCCGGCGTCCGCGATGATAAGTGTGCGCTCGAACTGACCCGTCTTCGCCGCGTTGATTCGAAAGTAAGTGGACAGCTCCATCGGGCAACGCACGCCCTTCGGGATGTACACGAATGAGCCGTCGGTAAATACAGCCGAGTTGAGAGTGGCGAAGAAGTTGTCGGTGTAGGGCACGACAGTGCCGAGGTACTGTTCGATCAGCTCGGGGTGAGTGCGCACGGCTTCCGAGAACGGACAGAACACAACCCCTGCCGCAGCCAGGCGATCCTTGAAAGTCGTCGCGACGGAGACGCTGTCGAAAACCGCATCGACGGCAACGCCCGCCAGGCGAGCGCGCTCATGCAGCGGGACGCCCAGCTTCGCGTAGGTCTCGAGCAGCTTCGGATCCACCTCGTCCAGGCTTTTCGGACCGTCCGTCTTCGCCTTGGGCGCCGAATAGTAGGAAATGGCCTGGAAGTCGATGGGCGCGATCTGCACGTGCGCCCAATGCGGCTCGGGCATCTGCAGCCAATGCCGCAAAGCCTTCAGCCGCCATTCGGTGAGGAAGGCCGGCTCGCCCTTCTTCTTCGAGATCAGGCGGACGACGCTCTCATCGAGGCCCGGTGGCACCGTATCGGAATCGATATCCGTGACGAAGCCATGTTTGTAGCCTCGTGCGATCAGGCTTTCGATCTGATTGGCGGTTTCACTCATGATGGGTCTGCATCAGCGAACGGGGGCGCGCGAGGTGGCGATCTTCATCTCGCGCTCGAGTGTGGGCAGCCTGGGCTGGGTCGCGTCGATTCCCGCAAGCTGCGCCAGGCTGACTTCATACAATGAGCGCCGGATGGCGAGATTCAATCGCTGCCAGACGCGGCCGACGCGGCAGTTGTCCTCTATCTCGCAATTACCGAGGCCCACGGCGCAGTCGGTCAGGGCAACGGGCCCCTCCAGCGCATCCAGGATGGCCGCGGCACTGATCTGCGAAGGCGGGCGCGCAAGCTGGTAACCGCCGTGGAGCCCACGAGTGGACACGACGAGACCCGTGCGCTGCAGTTGCTTGAGCAGCTTGCTGACTGTCGGTGCGGCGATCCGCGTCTGCTCGGCCAGCGCCGTGGCGGTTTGCACGCGCTCCGGCTCCTCGGCGAGAACTGCCAGGATCACGGTTGCGTAGTCAGTCAACCGGCTTATGCGCAGCATGTAAAAGCCTTGGGTTCCAAAGTAGGACTATTTTAGTGCTAATTAGCGGACAAACCAAGCTCAGTCTCCGTCCCAGCGCCACGGCGCCACTATTGCGGGGCCGGGGGCAGCGGCGATTTGGTAAACTGGGCGGATCGATCGAATCCTGCAGGAGATGACTGATGAATCGCAGCGAGCTTGCGCGCATTGCCGGCGCGATGGTGGCGAAGAACAAGGGTATTCTCGCGGCTGACGAGAGCACCGGCACGATCAAGAAACGCTTCGATTCCATCAAGCTCGATTCGACGGAGGAGCATCGGCGCCTGTACCGCGAGATGCTGTTCACGGCCCCCGGAGCTGCCGAGTCGATCAGCGGCGTCATTCTCTACGACGAGACCATCCGGCAGAAAACCAAGGACGGCAAGCCGTTCCCGGAGTACCTGGCGGGCTTGGGGATCATCCCCGGGATCAAGGTCGATACGGGCGCGAAGCCGCTCGCGGCCTTTCCGAATGAGACGGTCACTGAAGGCCTCGACGGCTTGCGCGAGCGGCTGGTCGAATACCACAAGCTGGGAGCCCGCTTCGCCAAGTGGCGCGCCGTGATCGATATTGCAGAGGGCATTCCGACAGCGTTCGCGATCGAAGCCAACGCGCATGCGCTGGCGCGCTACGCGGCACTGTGCCAGGAGCAGGAAATCGTTCCGATCGTCGAGCCCGAAGTCCTCATGGATGGCGGCCATAGCATCGAGCGCTGCGAGGAGGTGACCAGCGCCGTGCTGCAGGTCATCTTCGATCAACTGGCCAAGCACCGCATCTACCTCGAAGGCATGGTGCTCAAGCCCAACATGGTGATCTCCGGTAAGAAGGCCGCCAATCGCGCCTCGCCGGAAGCGGTCGCCGAAGCGACGGTTCGCTGTTTGAAGCGCCATGTGCCGCCCGCGGTCCCTGGCATCGCGTTTCTTTCGGGTGGCCAGTCGCCGACCGAGGCGACCTTGCATCTGTCGTTGATGAATAAGCTCGGACCGCTGCCGTGGGCCCTTACATTCAGCTACGGACGCGCATTGCAGGACAACGCACTCAAGGCATGGGGAGGCGCGGCGGCGAATTTTGGTGCGGGCCAGAAGGAACTCGTCAAGCGCGCGAAGCTCAACGGTCTTGCAGCCACGGGCCGTTATTCAGCCGACATGGAGACCAAGGCCGCCTGAAGGGCCGAAACGCGCGCGTGACAAACAACGATTCGTCCATAAAAGCGTCGCAGCCGAACGACGACGTGGTCGTGGACGTGCGCGACGTTTCCTACGAAATCGAATCGCGCTCCATTTTCTCGGGGCTGGACGTCAAGGTTCGCCGTGGCCGCATCACAGCAGTCATGGGTCCGAGTGGCACCGGCAAGACGACGCTCCTGCGGCTTATCACCGCGCAATCTGCGCCTTCGAAAGGGCAGGTGGTCGTATTCGGTCAGGACGTTGCATCGCTCAGTGGCTCGGGCATCTACGCGATGCGCAAGCGCATGGGCATGCTCTTCCAGAACGGCGCGTTGCTCACGGACCTCGACGTGTTCGAGAACGTCGCGTTTCCAGTCCGGGAGCACACCGATCTGCCTGAACCTTTGATCCGCAGGCTCGTGCTCACGAAGCTGCAGGCCGTCGGTTTGCGGGGGGCGGCCGATCTCATGCCTGGGGAGCTTTCGGGCGGCATGGCGCGCCGTGTGGCGCTTGCGCGTGCGATCGTGATGGACCCGGAGATCCTGATTTACGACGAGCCCTTCGTTGGGCTCGATCCCATCTCGCTTGGCGTGATCCTGCGGCTCATCCGGCAGATGAACGAGGCGCTGGGCATCACCAGCATCGTCGTTTCGCATGATGTGAAGGAGCTGGCTACGATTGCGCACGACAGTTATCTCCTCTCGGGCGGTCGCGTAGTCGCCGCGGGCACGCCGCAAGAGCTCGCGAGCAGCAGTGAGGAAGTCGTGCACCAGTTCATGACGGGCGCTGCCGAAGGGCCGGTCCCGTTTCACTATCCGGCGCCCGACTATCAGACACAGCTCATGGCGGAGGAGCCATGAGCAGCGCTGCCCGTGATGGGTACATTTCGGGGGGCATCCGCCGCTTCGGTGCGGTCGCGATCTTCCTGTTCCGGCTGCTGCTGCAGTGCGTGCCCGCGCTCGCACGGCCGCGGCTGATCGTTCTGCAGATCTACAATGCGGGCGCCCGCTCGCTCATCATCATCATGTTGTCCGGGCTGTTCGTCGGGATGGTGCTCGGCCTGCAGGGATACACCCTGCTGCAGCGATTCGGCTCGGAGGAGGCGCTCGGCACTGCCGCGGCGCTTGGGTTGCTCAAGGAGCTGGGGCCCGTGGTCACGTCGCTGCTGTTCGCCGGCCGTGCCGGGACCGCACTCACCTCGGAGATCGGCCTGATGCGGGCCACCGACCAGCTCACGGCTATGGAGATCATGGCCGTCAACCCGCTGCGCTACGTTGCTGCGCCGCGCTTCCTGGGCGGCGTGATCGCGATGCCGTTGCTCGCAGCGATTTTCAGCCTGGTGGGCCTGTTCGGCGCGCAGCTCGTCGGCGTGCAGATGATGGGTGTCGACAAAGGTTCGTTCTGGTCGCAGATGCAAAGCTCGGTTGACTTGCGCGACGTCTGGGAAGGGATCATCAAGAGCATCGTCTTCGGCGTTACCTGCAGTCTCATCGCGGTGCACGAGGGTTATAACGCCGAACCGACCGCGGCGGGTGTTGGACTTGCCACGACGCGGACGGTGGTCGCTTCGTCCGTCCTGACCCTGCTGCTCGATTACATGCTTACGGCCGCATTCTTGAAATGACACTGAGGCCGCACGGCCCACGGGATTGAACCCATGCGCTCCAACAGGACTCTCGAGATCGGAACCGGACTGTTCGTGCTGCTCGGCTTTGCCGCGCTGTTCTTTCTCACGACGCAGCTTCCGGCGAGCGGACTGAAGCTCGGCGGCACGAAGGCCGGGTATCACCTCACCGCCGAGTTCGACAACATCGGGGACCTCAAGACCGGTTCGCCCGTTACCATGGCTGGTGTGGGCATCGGCGAGGTCGAAGGGATCAACTTCGATCCGAAGACCTACAAGGCGGTCGTGAGTCTGCGTATCGACCCGAAGTACAACCAGATTCCCGAGGACAGTTTCGCGAACATCCAGACCCAGGGACTGCTCGGCGGCAAGTACATCGGCATCAGCCCCGGTGGGCTGGACTCGTACCTGAAGGATGGCGGGCGCATCGACCAGACCCAGTCGGCCATCGTGCTCGAGAGCCTGATCAACAAGTTCTTTGCCAACTT
>FTEM01002222.1_pt1 | contig 12156 bp, 14 predicted proteins | sample 1640201 | NCBI WGS metagenome assembly FTEM01 (sample SAMEA3914816, study PRJEB12502) | metagenome | biome: forest; material: soil | place: USA | collected 2011-09-16 | depth 0.3 m | reverse complement strand
TTATGACCGCTTCGGTACCTCTCCGGCGTACCCCGCCGCGGGGCTGGTATTCTAGCCGAAGCCCCGACAGATGAGGTGAGGTTCGCTTTTGCTGCTCCGTGGCTCCCGCCTGGCCCCTCTCCTTGCCGCCGTCGCCGCGGCAGCGGCGTCCCTGGTGCTAACGGGCTGCAAATCGCAGTCGTCCGCCCTGGAGCAGATTCGCACGCGTGGCGAAATCAAGGTCGTCACCCTCAACATCCCGACGTGTTACTACTTGGGCGCCCAGGGCACGGAAGGCCTGGAGTTCGAGGTAGCGCGCGAGTTCGCGCGGCAGCTCGGAGTCAGGCTCGTGATCTACCCCGTCGCCAACGATGAGGCGATGCAGGAAGCGCTGACGAACGGGCAAGCGGACATCGCCGCGGCCCAGATCACTCCCGACCCGAAGTGGAAACGAGCGGGAGATGCCGCCGCTCCGTACGGCCGGATCCCGCAGCTCGTGGTCTACCGGCATGACACTCCCCGACCCAGGAGCACTCTGCAGCTCGAAGCCGCGAAGCTCTCCGTTCGGGCGGACAGCCCGCAGGAGCACTTGCTGCAGAAGATGAGGAAAACCGTTGCCCCGGACCTGCAATGGGTCGAGACGGCGCCGACCTCTGCCGATCCCCTCGACGACGTCGATTCAGGGCAGGCGAACTTCGCATTGATCGACGCGCGGGAATATTCGTTTGCGCATCATCTCTATCCCAACGTGGAGGTCGGATTCGCCCTGCCTGAAACGCGGCCGGTGCAGTGGATCGTAAAGCGCGGAGCGCACGACCTGCTCACGGCCGTAAATCGCTTCTTCGAGGTTTTCCGGGGAAGCGGCCGCCTGGTCAAAATCCAGCAGCGTGCCTCCGGAGATACGCGCACGTTTGCGTACGAAGAGTCGCGCGAGTTTCAGGCTCACATGACCGAGCGGCTGCCTCATTACCGGCCGTGGTTCGAAGCGGCTTCGACCCAGAGCGGGATCGACTGGCGGCTGCTGGCGGCCGTGGGCTACCAGGAATCGAAATGGGACCCGCGAGCAGAATCCTCTGACGGAGCGCTCGGGGTCATGATGCTCACTTCGGACACGGCCGACGCCATGGGAATCCATGACCGGACCAACCCGCAACAAAATATTTTCGCGGGTGCACGCTACCTGGCAGAGGTGCGCGACAAGGTCCCTGACCGCATCCCAGAGCCCGACCGCACATGGCTTACTGTCGCGGCTTACAACGTAGGCTTCGGACACCTCGAGGACGCACGCATCATCACGCAGGCGCGCGGGAAGAATCCCGATTTGTGGACGGACGTTCGGGACAGCCTGCCATTGCTGACCCAGGAGCGCTGGTACCTGAAGGCCAAGCGCGGCTACGCCCGGGGCTGGGAGCCTGTGCAGTTCGTGGACCGCGTGCAGCGCTACCTGACGCTGCTGGAGTGGCAGCCTGGTGAGGCGGTGGCAGATCGGACGACGGTGGTCGAGATCCCACCGTGGGGTCAGAACGGGACCTGAGCGCCACTTAACATATTACGAACGTCGATCCTCGAAGAACTGCTTCAACACGTCACCGCACTCGTCGGCGAGCACGCCTCCGAATGCGTCAACGCGATGGTTCAAACGCGGAAGCGCAAACACGTCGACGAGGCTCCCCGCCGCGCCCGCACGTGAATCCCACGCTCCGAATACGACTCGGCGTACTCGTGCATGCACCATGGCTGCCGCGCACATGACGCAGGGTTCCAGCGTGACGTATAGCGTCGTGTCAGTCAGGCGATAACTTCCCAGCGCACGCCCACCTGCGCGAAGCGCTTCGATCTCCGCGTGCGCTGTTGGATCGCTCGTTGAAATCGGGCAGTTGGCGCCCGACGCAATGACTTCGTCGCCACGGACAAGCACGGCGCCAACGGGAATCTCGCCACGAGACTTCGCGACAGCGGCCTGCTCAAGCGCGAGGCGCATGAAATCAATATCACTGGCAGGCATACGGCGCCTTGGCTTAAGAATGGGCACCATGAGCCAGACTCAAGCCGTCGTCAATCGCACGGCGCAACGCATTCCGCCGCAGGCGTGGTTCGCCGTGAGCGCGATGTTCCACTTCCTCGGGCCATCGTTTGCGGTGCTGCTCTTTCCGGCCGTGGGAGTCTTCGGCGTTGCATGGCTGCGGATCGCATCCGCCGCCGTGGTGTTCGCGCCGGTTACGCGCCCGTGGCGACTGATCACCCGAATCGACACGCGTGAACGGTGGCTTCTTTTTGTCTGGGGCGCGTGCCTCGCGGCGATGAATCTCAGCTTCTACATGGCCATAGCACGCTTGCCACTCAGCCTGGTTGCGGCCATCGAATTCCTCGGCCCCGTCGCCTTGGCACTCTACGGCCTGCGCACCGCACGTAATCTCCTGGCGCTTGCACTCGCGATTGTTGGCGTGTACATCCTCGTCAAAATCAGATGGGCCGTCGACGCTGTCGGATTTCTCTGGGCCTTTCTCGATGCCCTTCTGTTTATCGTTTACATCGTGGTCGGACATCGAGTCGCCAGATCTGGCGCCGGCTCTGGAATCGAACGCCTCGGAGCGGCGATGGCGATCGCATTCGCAGTGGTATTCCCTATCGGATGGGTCGAGGCCGCGAAGACGTTTACCCACCCTGCCCTGCTGCTTGCAGGAGCCGGCGTCGGCATCTGCTCGTCCGTCATTCCTTACATCTGCGATCAGATCGTCATGGCCCGGATTTCACGCGGAAGCTTTGCGCTCCTGCTGTCGCTCCTGCCCGCCTATGCCGCGATCATCGGTGCGATCGTGCTGCGGCAAGTGCCCTCCGTGCACGATCTCGCGGGCATCGCCCTGGTCATGGGGGGCGTTGCACTTCAGCAAGACCCGGAATGCCGCGCCCATATCGGCTGACTACACTGACACGCATTGGGAATCCTCGGGAGCAGTCGATGTGTGGCGTGCAGTGGCAGAGAGTTGAGGAAGAGCTGGACCGCTACGGCTGCGCTACGGTTCCCGAACTGCTGACTCCCTCGGAGTGCGACTCTCTCGCAAGTCTTTACGGCAACGACGACATTTATCGCAGCCGTGTGGTGATGCGCCGTCACGGTTTCGGCAGCGGCGAATACAAGTATTTCAAGTATCCGCTACCGCGCGTCATCGGCGACTTGCGAACATCGATCTACCCGCACTTGGCGCCCATCGCGAATCGCTGGAACGAGATGCTGCGCATCGACGTGCGCTACCCGGCGCAGCATGCGGAATTCCTGCGGCGCTGTCACGAAGCGGGACAGGTGAATCCAACGCCGCTGATTCTTGAATATGGCCAGGACGACTACAACTGCCTGCACCAGGATCTCTACGGTCAACACGTATTTCCGCTTCAGCTTGCGATATTGCTATCGGAGCCGGCCCGGGATTTCACGGGCGGTGAGTTTGTGATGACCGAGCAGCGCCCGCGCATGCAGTCGCGCGCCGAGGTGGTGCCGCTGGCCAAAGGTGACGCAGTCGTTTTCGCGGTCGACAGCCGCCCTGTGCAGGGCACACGCGGCACCTATCGAGTCAAGCTGCGTCACGGCGTCAGTCGCCTGCGCTCCGGTCGGCGACACACCGTCGGAATCATCTTCCACGATGCGAAGTGAGAGCCACATGAAACTGTTCGTCCGGAAAATCACATCCCCCATCGGCGACCTTTCCCTCGTGTTCGATGCGCAGCAGCGGGTGCGTGCGCTCGAGTTCAACACCTATGACGACCGGCTGAATCGATTGTTGCAGGAGCACTATGGCGCGCTCGAGCTCGCTGAATCGTCCGACTCCATCGCAGCGGAAGCGGCTCTCGCACGCTATTTCTCCGGTGATCTGGCTGCAATCGGCGATGTACCGGTAGCCACCAGCGGCTCGGAGCTGCAGCGTCAGGTCTGGACGGCGCTGCGCGAGATTCCCGCGGGCACGGTCATGACCTACGGCGAGCTTGCTTCAAGGCTTGGGATGTCAGACCGGAGGGCAGCGTTGGATGTCGGAGCCGCCATTGCGGCGAACCCTATCGCCATCATCGTGCCGTGTCACCGCGTAGTCGGAAAGGGCGGCGAGATGAAAGGCTTCGCCTGGGGCATCAACAGAAAGCGCTGGTTGCTGGCTCATGAGAAGGCGGAGCTGCGCGGGCCCGTCCGGCAGTCAGAGTTGTTTGCGGTAGACGATGAAGCCGGATCGCCCCGCACGATAGGTCGGGCATCCTGACGACAATGTCGTTCCTCTGGCTTGCGCACAAGCCACTTTGCGGACAACGTGTCCTCACATGGCGCCACGGCGGAATCCGATGCGGAGCCCCACAGTTTCTCGGGACCAGATCACCTCGACCTATGAGCTGATACGACCCTACCTGCGCCGCACGCCGATGCTCGAATCGAAGCCGCCGATTTGGAGCTCAGCGGCCGCCCGATTGCCTTCAAGCTGGAGTTCCTGCAGCACGCGGGATCGTTCAAGGCGCGTGGCGCGTTTGCCAATCTGCTGTCGCGTCCCGTGCCGGACTCGGGAGTGGTGGCGGCATCGGGCGGCAATCATGGACTCGCCGTTGCCTATGCCGCGCACAAGCTGGGGATCACTGCGACCATCTTCGTGCCGAACGTGTGCGCGGCGACCAAGCAGGAGCGCATCCGGAGCCTGGCTGCAAACCTGGTCATCGCCGGCGAACGGTACGCCGATGCACTCGACGCGAGCCGCCGCTTCGCGGCCCAATCCGCGGCATTGGAAATTCACGCCTTCGATCAAATCGAGACACTGCGTGGACAAGGCTCGGTCGGACTGGAAATGGAGCAGGCCGCAGATCGACACCCTCCTGATCGCCGTCGGTGGCGGCGGCCTCCTGGGAGGTGTTGCGGCTTGGTTCGACGGCAAAGTGAAACTCATTGCGGTCGAGCCGCGCGCCGCGCCGACTCTGTACCGCGCGCTGGAAGCCGGGCAGCCGGTGGATGCAGAGGCCGGCGGAATTGCCGCCGACTCGCTTGCGCCCAGCCAGGTCTCGGCGGCGCCTATGTCCCGAGGCAGATGAGCGGGTAGGCGTCATCCTGTGCGGCGCCAACACCGACGCAGTCCGGTTTTAGATCCAAGCTGAACCGGGCACCATTTCTGCGACGAGGACTACACAGCGCTGCGGAAAGGCATTCCGATGAGCACCACGCCCCAGATTGCAGGCTACGATTACGGCCATACGCCCCACTCCCCCGTCACGCTCGATGAATTCGCGCTCCTGAAGGCGACCGCCGGGTTCACCGACGCGGACCAGCAGGCGTTGCACCGTGCGGCAGATGTTCTCGCACCCAATGCAGAAGCCCTCGTCGACGGATGGCGCAAGATCATCGGGTCGCAGCAGCAACTGGCACATTGGTTTGTCGGGCCGGGCGGCAAGGGCGACGAACGCTACAAGGCGGCAGTCAAGCCGCGCTTCGTGCAATGGGTCGTGGACCTGTGCACGAAACCGCTCGATCAGGATTGGCTCGATTATCAACAGGAGATCGCGCTTCGCCACACCCCCGCCAAGAAAAACCTGACGGACCACGCCAACACGCCCGCGCATGTGCCCCTGCGCTACCTGCTGGCATTCGTCCCGCCGATCCTGGAATCCGTGCGCGGCCGTCTGCAAGACAGCGGCCTGCCACCCGATGAAATCGAGCGCATGCATTCGGCGTGGACCAAGGCCGTCATGTTGTCCGTTACGCTCTGGAGCCGCCCGTATACCAGTGACGATTTGTGGTGAGCTGAGCGCCGACCCTTGCATCGCGGCGCGGCCGCGTGCACCGTGGCGGCCATCCCGTCACGGAGCGCCGTAAATGTCGAGCCAGATCAATCGTCGTGACCTGCTGATCGGAACCGGCACCGCCCTGGTGTCGCTCGCGGCGAAGGCCGTACCGAATACCGGCAGCACCGCGGCTGGGATTCCGCCCGCCCCGGTGGCGCGAGTCGCCATCGTCAAGGACACCTATTTCGGCGAGACCCTCAGCGATCCCTACCGCTGGATGGAGAATCCGAAGGACGCGGAATGGCTGCCCTATCTCAAGGGCCAGAACGACCACACCCGTGCGGTGCTGAACACGATTCCCGGCCGCGATGCTTTACTGAAGCGCATCCAGCAGCTTTCAGGCGACACGGTGACGACCCGCCACGTGCAACGCGCTGGCGGGAAGTTGTTCTTCGAGCAGCGGCCCGTTGGCGCGGACAACTTCAAGCTGTTCGTGCGCGAGGCGGGCAAGGACCGCGTCCTCATCGACCCGACCGCGGCGGGAAGCGCCGGGGGCGCGGGGCATCTGTCGCTCGACTGGTGGAACGCATCACCGGATGGCTCTCACGTCGTTTATGGAGTGTCGAAGGACGGCAGTGAAGACTCGATCATGCACATTCTGCAGGTTGCAGACGGTCACGATCTCGCGGAACGCATCGCCAACACCGAGAGCGCCAATCCCCAATGGCTCGACGATGGAACGGGTTTCTTCTACAACCAGCTCACCGCGGCAGTGGGCACGCCCGAACGCTATCTCGACAGCCAGGCGCGATTCCACAAGCTCGGCACCGATCCAGGCGCGGATGCAATCCTGATGAAGCGAGGTCTGGTCGCGGGCGTCGCTTACGACCGGATCCAGATGCCCTACGTCACTACTTTCCCGGGGTCGCGGCATGTCTTGCTGCTGCTCGCCGACGTACGACCGGAAACGCGCGTATTCATTGCGCCCCTGGCGGATGCGGTCGCGAACAAAGCGAGCTGGACTGCGGTTGCAGGCTTCGAGGACGAGATCACCGGTACGGAAATCGACACTGACACCTTGTATCTCCTGGCGAACAAAGGTACCCCGCGCGGCCGGGTCCTGAAGACTTCCGTCACCGCCCCATCGGTGTCGGGCGCCACTGAGGTAGTTCCGCAAGGCCCCCTCGTCATCGAGTCCGTAACGCGGGCGAAGGACGGGCTATATCTCAAAATCATGGACGGCGGCGTCAGCCGGCTACGCCGCGTGGGCCACGATGGCCGCATTGTTGAAATCGCGCTGCCCTTCGACGGCACGATCAGTGCGCTCGATGCGACTCCACACGAGGACGGCGCGCTGTTCTCGCTGCAGGGCTGGCTGACTCCACCGGACTTCTGGTCGGTTGACTCGCAGGGTCGCAGTACCGCAACCGGCCTGACCCCGAAACCGCCGATCGACGTGAGTGCATACGAGAGCAAGCGCCTGTTCGCAACCGCGCAGGACGGCACGAAAATTCCCTACTCGCTCATCTACAGGAAAGGCCTGGCCCTGGACGGCAAGACGCCGGCGTGGATCAGCGCCTACGGATCGTACGGAATCGCTGCGTACACACCGACGTTTGCCGGACGTACTCTCGCCTTGATCGACGCCGGTTTCATTGTCGGCTACGCAAACGTGCGTGGCGGCGGTGAGTACGGCCGGGAGTGGCACAAAGCGGGGCAGTTGACGAACAAACCTAACACCTGGCGCGACCTGATAGCCGTGTGTGAGGATCTGTGCGCAAAGAAATACACCTCTCCCGCCCGCCTTGCGATCGGCGGGCGCTCAGCCGGCGGCATCACCATGGGTCGCGCCATCACGGAGCGACCCGACCTGTTTGCGGCAGTCATCGACGGCGTCGGCTGGTCGAATCCCCTGCGTTACGTCGCGGAACAGGACAGCTTCGGCGAGGAGCCCGAGTGGGGCGCCATTTCCGACGAGGCGGGATATCGCGCACTGAAGAGCATCGACAGCTATCACGCGGTGCAGGATGGTGTTGCGTATCCGGCCGTTCTGCTCACGACCGGCGTAACGGACCCGCGAGTCGCGCCATTCCACGTCGGCAAGATGACTGCAAGGCTGCAAGCGGCGAGCAAGTCCGGCAAGCCGATTCTGCTGCGCGTCGACTATGACGCGGGCCACGGCATTGGATCGACGCGCGCCCAGCAGGACCGGGAGGCTGCCGATACTTACGCCTTCCTGCTCTGGCAGACGGGGGCGAAGGGTTATCAGCCGGTCAAGTAGCGCAACAGAACGATTCCGCCACCGAGCTGACTGCACTGCGCAAGCTGCAGCTTGCTGCCGACGTCGTTGGGAAACAGGATGAGTGACTCCGCCGCGGAAAGCTCCTCGTGCTTGAACCTGTCGCCCTCGGGGCCGCGAGCGAATGGGCCGGTCCAGTTTCCCAACCCGGATGACTCCATGCCGACGGGGTCTTCAATGACTCCGTCCAACGAGACGTACTGGGTGACGACAATCCGCCCGGGCATGTGAATCTCCTAGGTCGGCAACTGCGGTTGCCGCGTTCGCCACTGGCTCGGCGGCGCGCCGACAGCTTTCTTGAACGCCCGGCTGAATGCAGATTCGGACTCGTAGCCGACGCGATTGGCGATCACGGCCACGCTGTCAATGCCGCTCAGCAAATGATTGGCTGCGAGCTGCATCCGCCAGTTCGCCAGGTACTGCATGGGCGGCTGGCCGACGAACTGCGTAAAACGCTCCGCCAGAGCAGAGCGGGACAGACCGATGTTCCGCGCCAATGACTCAATCGTCCAGGCGCGAGCCGGGTTTCGATGCAGCGCCCCCAAGGCCCGTCCGACAAACGGGTCGCGCAAGCCGGCGAGCCAGTCCGTGCGGTCGGGCGGCAAACTCTCCAGGTAGCGACGTACGACGTCCACGAACATCAGCTCACTCAGACGGCTGAGCACACACAGCCCGCCCATCCGTGGCTCCTTCGACTCCGCCAATGCGAACTGCACGTACGCGGCGAGCCCACCGCCCGCACGATCGGTGACTCGAATGACTCGCGGCAGTGCAGTGAGCAGCGGATTGAACGGTCGCGCATCGCAACCGAGAAACCCGCAGACGAAGTGCACCGGCGCACCTTTGGAGTCGCCCACCGAAATGCTGATCGGCAGTTTCCCGTCTTTCGGCAAACGATACATCGCCATATCCGGCGTGCGGCGCAGCCCTGGGGTACTCGACAGCACGTGGGTATCACCGTGCGGCAGCACGATGATGTCGCCAGCCGAGAGCTGCATGGGCGGCTCCCCCGGGACACACGCCCAGCAAGAACCTTGCGTGATCACGTGATAGGAAATGAGATGCTCGGAGCCTGGGAACATCGCTCCGACGATCGACTCACCCGCAGGCGTTTCGGCCACCCACGGCTCCGATGCGTGGACGTCGAAGAAGATGGCGCCAGTCAGGCGCACCGCTCGCAACACATCCGACAAAGCATCCATCAATCTCTCCACGGACGATCGAGCACGAGCGCTGGACGGCCGGTCATTCGAGCGTGGGCGGCCCGTCGCTAGACTGTCGGCCCATCGAAATCCGAGCGATCTTAACTGGAGACGCGGTCATGAGTAACGAAAACGCCCATACGGGTAGCTGCTTTTGCGGCGAAGTGCGCTTTGAAGTTTCCGGCGAGCCTGCCGCAATGGGCTACTGCCACTGCGAGTCGTGCCGGCATTGGTCGGCCGGGCCGGTCAACGCGTTCACCTTGTGGCAGCCGCAATCGCTTCAGATCACCCACGGCGCCGCAAGCATCGGCACTTACAACAAGACGCCCATCAGCTACCGCAAGTGGTGCAAGAAGTGTGGCGGACACCTGTTCACGGACCATCCGACCTTGGGACTGGTGGACATTTACGCAGCACTGCTGCCCCGGCTGCGCTTCGAGCCAGGTGTGCATGTGCATTACCAGGAGACGGTGCTGAACCTGCATGACGGCAAGCCGAAGTTCAAGGACATGCCCGCGGAGATGGGCGGATCAGGCGTCTCCCTGACGGAATAGCGCTCTCGGCGCCGCAGCAACGGGCCGCAGTAACGATCAGCGCGGTGCGCCAGAACGAGCTGGCGCACCGTGCCTCATTCGTCAATGCACACGTGGCATGATCTGCATACACCGCCGGCGGGTGCTCCGGTGCAGCCGGGCACCGCGTCAGGGAGAATCCTATGCAGACGGATGAAGCACAAATACGCGCCCTCATCGAACGCTGGGCCAAGGGCGTTCGCGAAGAGAATCGCGCCGCTATCCGGGAGAATCACGACCCTGGCATTCTGATGTTCGATGTGCCGCCGCCGTTCCAGTCGCGGGGTTTGGATGCCTACATGGCCACCTGGGAGACGTTTTTCTCGCGGGTGGAAAAGCCAGTCGCCTTTGCCTTTCACGATGTGCAGGTCACTTGCGGCGCAGACGTCGCCTTCGCCACCGGAGTGGGGAAATGCGTCGATATCGATCCTGACGGTAAGCGCGAGGCTCTCGAATTCCGCTTGACCATGGGACTGCGTAAGGTCGACGGCCGGTGGCGCGTCATGCACGAGCACCATTCATTGCCCGCCACGTAGCCAATCGACCTGATCCTCGTGGAGAGTCAGGTGGAAACACTCGTAATAGGCGCAGGACCTGCGGGCCTTGCGGCGGCTGCGTGTTTGCGAAAGCGAGGACTTCCGTTCGCTCTCGTGGACCGCGCGATTGCGGTTGGATCGAGCTGGCGCCGCCACTACGACAGGCTGCACCTGCACACAGATCGAAAGCACTCGGCTTTACCCTACCTGGCGTTTCCCTCGGGAAGTCAGCGTTATCCGTCGCGCGAACAGGTAATCGCGTATCTCGAGGAATATGTGCGCCGATTCGACCTCGTTCCTCGATTCAGCGAGGAAGTCCAGACGATACGCCCGGCCAATGGCAGGTGGATCACAACGACGACGTCCGGTGTCTACGATTCGCGGCAAGTGGTCGTTGCAACCGGCTACAACGATCTGCCTCACGTGCCGCGGTGGCCTGGTCAGGAGCGCTTCACCGGACGCATCATTCACAGTAGCGAGTACCGCAACGGTAGGCCGTTTCGCGGTCAGCGTGTTCTCGTCGTCGGTTTCGGCAACAGCGGCGGTGAGATCGCGATTGATCTCCACGAACACGGCGCGAGAGTGGCGATAGCAGTGCGCAACGCAGTGAACATCATCCCACGCGACATTCTCGGTCTCCCCGTAGTCGCTGTTGGTATCGCGTTGAGCCGACTTCCCTCTCGATTCACGGACGCTATGACTGCACCATTGCTCAAACTCACCGTGGGAGACATCACCAGACTCGGCTTCCGCAAACTTCCGTTCGGTCCTGTTACGCAGATCAAGACGAAAGCGCAGATTCCGCTTATCGATATCGGCACCGTCAAGCTGATCCGCCAGGGCAACGCCGAGGTGGTCGGAGACGTACGCGAGATCAGCGAGACCGCGGTGACATTCGATGATGCGAAATCGCAGCACTTCGATTCGATCATCCTCGCAACGGGTTTCCGCCGGGGGAGCGATCGATTCTTCGACCGTTCGAATGAAGCACAGACCCGACCCGGGTTGTATTTCTGTGGCTTCCGCGTCTCCCCGACCGGGATGCTGCGGGAGATCGGACTGGAGGCGCAGCGAATCGCCGCTGAAATCGCGAGACGCTAGCGGCCGCGAGCCCGACATCTACCTGATGATTGCAGATGCGTGGCCTAGGGCAGCACAGGGAACGCTTCGTGCCAATGGCCTCGTGTCGCGATCGTGCGACGTTTCTCGACGGAACCTTCGACGCTTTGTTTCCTTAGTCGCAGGAGATCAACGGATCCTACCGATCCTGAGGAGACGCTCATGATGAAGTTGTCAGTTGCATTCACGCTCGCCGCGCTGTTCTCAGGTGCAGCGTTCGCACAATCGCAACCACAAGCAGGGCCGCATACCTACACTCCGCCCCCGGCAAGTACAACAGCACAACAGTCACCGCCGTCGGACACGACTGCGCCTGACCTCGGAGCCATATTTGACAAGTTGAATACCAGCCATACCGGCAAGCTGACCAAGGCCGAGGCGCAGGCACACCCGACCGTCGCCTCCAATTTCGATGCAGCCGACACGAACCATGACGGCGTAGTGACCAAAGAGGAGTTCATGGCGGCGTTCAAGCCGCAACAACAGTAGAGAGGGTCCGCAAGCGACGCCTGCCGTCCGCCACGGCGGCAGGGGTCGCAGGGCGCAGCGTCGCCACTCTGCCCTAACACGACTATCACGCAGTATCTAGCCAAGCGCGTGCGTATCGCGTATCTCCTGAACACCGCCGACGATCCGCGCAGCTCCCATGGAAAAGGCCAATTCCACCTTCACGCCCCAACCCGCGCGGATCGTCGGCGGTGTTCAGG
>FTEM01002018.1_pt1 | contig 12395 bp, 11 predicted proteins | sample 1640201 | NCBI WGS metagenome assembly FTEM01 (sample SAMEA3914816, study PRJEB12502) | metagenome | biome: forest; material: soil | place: USA | collected 2011-09-16 | depth 0.3 m | reverse complement strand
CCGTCCGCCCGCGCGCACAAAACTCATCGCACAAAACTCGTGCGGCCGGCCATCCGCCCGCTCCATAAACGATCATCCGGCGCCCCGTCTACATCGAGCGGGCAGTGCTCAATCGAGCTAACTCATTGGCAGATAGGCTTAACTCGATCACCGGTGCTGTTGGCATGCGGGTTGCAACCCTGCAAAGCGCGGATCCTTCTGCGGGGTCTGCGGGGCAAACGCCGCCGGCTCGCATACGTGTCCTCTAACACGTGCGCGAGTCGGCGGCTTTTTAATATCGCCTCATAGGCAGTGTGGGCTCGAGGTGCCGTAGACGCGCGAGCCCGCTGCTACCACCCGCACTGCTGGCCTTTGTTCTGCCCCTGCAGCCAGCTCATGAGAGGCTGGAAGTATTCGATCACGGCGGCAGCGTCAAGTCGGCGCTCGCCGGTGAGCTGTTGCAGGGTGTCCTGCCAGGGTTGGCTCGCACCCAGGCTGAGCATCTGCGCGAACTTACGCCCGGCTTCGGGACTGCTGTAGATGGAACATTCGCTCAGCGGACCCGTGAAGCCTGCCGTTCGGCAAAGCGCCTTGTGTAATTGGAACTGCAGGATGTAGGACAGGAAGTAGCGCGCGTAGGGTGTATCCGCGGGAATGTGGTACTTCGCGCCCGGATCGAAGTCGGCCTCCGTGCGCTGCACCGGCGGGGCGATGCCTTGATAACGCCGGCGCAGGTCCCACCATGCCGCGTTGTATTGCGACGGCGGAATCTCCCCGGAAAATACCTTCCAGCGCCACAGGTCGATGAGCCGCCCGAATGGCAGGAAGGCAATCTTCTCGACTGCCATTTTCATCTGCTGGTTCAACACGGCCTCGCGACTTGGCTTCACCGTGGAACCCAAGCCGATCTGCGCAAGGTATGCGGGAGTGACCGAAAGATTCACCGTGTCGCCGATCGCTTCATGGAAGCCGTCGTTGGCTCCGTCACGAAACAGATACGGCTGTTTCGCGTAGCTGATGAAGTAATAGACGTGTCCCAGCTCGTGATAGATCGTGTACAGATCTTCTTCCGTCGGCTGCAAACACGTCTTGATGCGCACATCACCCTGGTTGTCCATGTCCCACGCGCTCGCGTGACACACGACTTCCCGATCGCGCGGGCGTACCAGCATCGAGCGCTCCCAGAACGTCTGCGGCAGCGCGGGAAATCCGAGCGAGGTGTAGAAGCTCTCCGCGGATTTCGTCATCCGCACCGCATCCCATTTCTGCGACTGCAGCCGTGCATCGGCAGTCTCGATGCGGGTGGCCGGATACGGCTTCAGGACATCGTCGTAGATCTTGCCCCAACTCTGCGCCCACATGTTGCCGAGCAGATGGGCCGGAATGGGCTTGCCGGCGGGCACCTTATCCTCGCCATATTTCTTTGCCAGCCGGCCACGCGCGTAACACTGCAGTTCTGCGTATAGCGGCTTGACCTGCTCCCATAAACGTTCTGATTCGGTGTCGAACTCTTCCGGCGACATGTCATAACCGGAGCGCCACATGACGCCGAGGTCCTTGAATCCCAAAGTGCGCGCGCCTTCGTTCGCCAGCGTCACGAAACGTGTGTAGTCGGTGCGCATGCTCGCGCCGATGTCGTGCCAGCCTCGCCAGGCGTCGAGCAGCTCGTCGTAATTGCGGCTTTTTGCGAGGACTTCCTCGAGCTGATCGAGATTCTTGCAAGACCCGGGACCGTGCGGGCAATACTTTCCTTCCCCGTACGTGGTCTCGAGCTTCGACTCGAGACGCGTCAGCTCAGCCAGTTTCGCCGGGTCATCCGGCGCCGGCGCGGATACATTCAGCTTGAGCTTCATGAGCGCGCGGGCCGCGGCAGGCGAGAGTTTCGCGGCGTCGAAGCGTTTGGATTGCTTCACCGCCTCACTCAGATACGCAAGATAGCGCTCGGTCGCCTTCGAGCTCATCAGCTCGGTATCGGCAGTGATGAACGTCGATTGCGTGAAACCGGCGGCCTGTGTTTCGGTGTTCAGGGCGGTGAGACCGGCGCTGACCCGGAGTACGAACTCGTCGGCGCTTTCCGGGTTGGATTGCGCGGTACTCGCAGTTTCCGCCGCCCGCCCCGGTTGCGCGGCATCCTGCGGCCCGCACCCCGTCAACAGAAGAACACACACGCAAGCTGAGGCACCGTACAAGTGCGCTTTGGGCATGACAGCTCCCGCCTGAAGTCGGTTCTTATTTCACGCCGGCCATTTTTCGCTTCAGTGCCGGCGTGAGCAGCAGCATGAGGACCCCGGCGACGGCGCCCCACCAGAATATTTTCATGAACAAGGTCGGCAGTGACGCAAGATTGCTCGAGTCATATTCGCCCGACAACTGCCCGGCGAGGTTGTTGCCGAGCGCCGTCGCCAGGAACCAGACACCCATCACCTGGCCTACGAACCGCGGCGGGGCGAGTTTCGTCATGGACGACAGGCCCACCGGCGACAGGCACAGCTCGCCCCAGGTATGCAGCATGAATGTTGCGATCAGCCATGTCGGCAACACCTTCGAGCCGCCGAGCACGTGCAGCGAGGCGAAATACATCACCAGGAAGCCCAGGCCCAACAGGATCAACCCGAGGGCGAACTTCGCGGGCGCCGGCAGGTCGCGGTTGCGCTGGCCGAGTTTGAGCCAGATGACGGCGAAGATCGGCGCGAACACGATGATCAGCGCAGGGTTCACCGCCTGCAGGATGCCGGCGGGCATTTCCCAGCCGAACAGATGCCGGTCGGTATAGCGCTCGGCGAACAGATTGAACGACGCCCCCATCTGCTCGAATCCGGCCCAGAAAGTGGCGCAGCCGAGAAACAACGCGATCAGCACGTACACGCGCCCTCGCTCGACTGCATCGAGGCCGGCGAAGAAAAGCAGGTACAGGAAGTAGCCGAGCGCGAGCAGTCCGATGAGCCATGACGCGGCGGCGGATACCGCAACGGCGTCGATCTGGATCGTTCCTGTGATCGACAGCGCGGCCACGACGGCAATTGCGGCGACGATGATGATGACCGGCAGCCACGATCCGCGCGCCGCATCCGGCGCCCGCTCCCGGCCCGCTGCCCCGAGGTAGCGCCGGGTCATTACGAATTGCACAATTCCGAACAGCATGCCCAATGCGGGCAGTGCGAATCCCCAGTGCCAGCCGAACCAGCTCGCGAACAGCGGCACGAGCCATGAGCCGAAGAACGAGCCGATGTTGATTCCCATGTAGAAGATGGAAAAACCGGCGTCCCGCCGGGAGCCGCCTTCCGGGTACAACTGGGCGACCATGGCACTGATGTTGGGCTTCAACATGCCGACGCCGCAGACGACGACGACGAGTCCGAGGAAGAAGACTTGGGTGGCGCCGGAGGCCAGCATCGCATTGCCGATCATGATGAGCAGGCCGCCGCTCAAAACCGCGCGCTGCGCGCCGATCAGCCGATCGCCAATCCACCCGCCAAGCAGTGAGAAGAGATACGTGCACGCCAGATAGAGGCCGTAGATGGCACTCGCGGTCTGATCCTTGATCCCCAGGCCACCGGTGGCGACGGCCGCGACCATGAACAGGATCAGGTTGGCCCGCATGCCGTAGTAGGTGAAGCGCTCCCACATTTCCGTGAAGAAGAGCGTCGCAAGGCCGCGAGGTTGACCGAAGATTTCCTGCTCCGAAGCGGCCGGCGCCAATGTGGAGCTCACGGCTTGAACCATCGTTCGACTCCTAATGCGCGCGCAGGTCGGCGGGCGCGGATCATTGCTCGTCGGTCGTGACCTTGTCCGGCTCTGCGGCCGTTCGCTTCATGCCCGAAAGAACGCGCGCCATCAGAATGCCGCCTTCGTACAGGGCATACATCGGGATCGCCATGATGCATTGCGACACCGCGTCCGGGGGTGTCAACAAGGCAGCAATGATGAAAATGCCGATGAGCACGTAGCCGCGGTTGGACTTCATTTTCTCGATGCTGACGATCCCGGTGATGACGAGCAGCACGACGGCGATCGGCACTTCGAAGGCGACGCCGAAGGCAAAAAACATCGTCAGGACGAAGTCCAGGTAGCTGCTGATGTCCGTCATCATCGCAACGCCCTTCGGCGTGGTGCTGGCGAAGAACTGGAACATCACCGGGAAGACGAAGAAGTAGGCGAACACCACCCCGACGTAGAACAGCACGATCGAGGAGACCAGCAGGGGCACCGCAAATCGCTTCTCGTGCCGATACAGTCCCGGAGCGACGAACGACCAGAGTTGATACAGGATGAACGGCATCGCCGCGAGCAGGGCGACGAAGAATGACAGTTTGAACGGAGTCGTGAACGGGGACATGACACCCGTTGCGATCAGTGACGTGCCGTGCGGCAGCTTGCGGATCAGCGGGTCGGCGACGTAACTGAAGATCTGGTTCGAGAACGTCATGCATGGCACGAAGGCGATGCCCACGGCAATGACACAGCGGATGAGCCGATCCCGCAGCTCGAGCAGATGCGAGATCAGCGTCCCTTCTGCGAGCTTTTCAGGATCCCCGCTCATGCGTTGCTGACTGCGCGCCGTCGGGCGCGTTGTCGGTGATCGTTTCTGGGGAAGGTGCCGGAATATCGTGATCGTGCGGCCAATGCACCTGCGCCGCAGGCGGTTTCGCTTGCACGGTCGGGGTGTTGGGCGGTGGAGCGTTGGCTCCTGACGCCACCGCCGTCGAAGCGCCCGCATTCGGGCGCGGCGGCACCAGCATGTCGCCGAATACGTCCGCCACTTCCGGCGGTGGCGCGGGAGCGACGTATGGCCACGGTTCGTTCGTCAGGTCGAGATGCGGTGCGCCCGGCGGCGCGGCTGTCGCCGACTCGCCAGTTGTCCCGCGCTCGCCCGATGCGGCCGACTGGTCCGGGTCGTTCGCGTGACTCGGTGCGTCCGCGGCGGCACCGTGCTCGCTTGAGCCAGTTGTGGTGTCTGATGAGGGAGCGTGCGCTGAGGTGTCGGATGACGGCGGTGACTCTGGCGTAGCGGACGTGCTGCCGCTTGGCGGCTGAGACTCAGGTGTGGGCGTCGGCTGCGTGGCGGCCGCCTGCGCTTTGCGAGCGGCCTCGACATTCACTTCCTCTTCCAGTTGCTCCCGGAATTGGCGCGCCATTGCGCGTGCGCGCCCGACCCACTTGCCTACCTGGGCCGCGACGCGGGGCAGCTTTTCCGGCCCCAGCACGATGAGCGCCAGGACGAAAATGACCAGGATCTCGGAGAAACCGACCTCGAACATGCCGTTGGACGCCTCACCGGGCTCTTAACGAAAACGCGCGTACGCCCGGCCGGCGTACGCCAGAGCGGGACACATCAGCCCGTCTGCCCCGCGCCGACTTCGGCACCATGACGAGGATTCCCGAATGGACGGATTCTCAGACGGGACGATCGGTCTTCTGCCCGGCCTGGCGCGCCTTGGCGGCCTCCGGGAACTCAGCGTCGGCACCCTCAGCGCGGATCTGCGGCGGTGGGGGGGTGCTCTCCTCTTTCTCGCCATCGTTCATCGCACTCTTGAATCCGCGCACCGCATGTCCGAGATCTGAACCGATCGTGCGCAGCTTCTTGGCGCCGAACACCACGAGCACGACGAGCAGAATGACCACCAGCTCGCGCATCCCGATACCCATAAGCTTCGACTCCCGCTAGCACTGCTAAACCATCGGATGATAGGACAAAAGAGGTCCCCGGACCGAGAAAGTTCGCCCCCTTGGGAGCGCGTGACCACTTATATCTAGGGGGTCTCGAGCCAAAATGTGACGGGCCCGTCATTTACGAGCGATACCTGCATTTCGGCCCCGAAAGCTCCAGCTCCAACGTCGGCGTGCTCGGCCCGCGCCCTGGCGAGCAGATGGGCGAACAGGCGTTGGGCCTCCTCCGGCGGGGCTCCCGCGCTGAATCCGGCGCGCATGCCTTTGTGGGTGTCCGCTGCGAGCGTGAACTGGGGCACGAGCAAGAGTCCTCCCGAGATCTCGCGCAGCGACAGATTCATTCTCCCCTGCGCATCGGGAAACACCCGGTAGCCGAGGAGCCTCTCGAGCAGCCGTTCGACGGCGGCTTCGTCGTCACCTCGCCGGACGCCGACGAGAGTCAAAAGGCCTCGCCCGATCGCGCCGACGACCTGGCCGTCGATGCGGACAGCCGCCTCGGTGACACGCTGAATGAGACCGATCATGGTGGGTGCAACGGCATCGGTGCGCTCGATCCGGCGGGCATGATGCCCGAAACCATCCGGCCCGGCTGTGGCAATTGCCGGGGCGAGTCCGTAAGATTCGGAGCCGTTTTGCACGGTGATTGGAGTGACATAAATGGCGGGGTCCCGGGTGCGTTCGAGCGCGTTGATCGCGGCGATTCTGTGCGGTTCGTTCGCGGCGTCGACGGCGTCGGCCCAAGACCAGCCGAAGCCCGGAGATGCGCGGCATGGCAAAGCGATCTCGTACACCTGCCTCGGCTGCCATGGTGTCGAGGGATATAAGAACGCCTATCCGAACTACAGCGTGCCGAAGCTCGAAGGGCAGAACCCCGAGTATCTCTCCGCCGCCCTGCATGGGTACAAGAGCGGCGACCGCTCGCACATCACGATGCACGCGCAAGCGTCGACGCTTTCCGACCAGGACATCGCGGATATCGCCGCGTACTTCGCAGGTAAGCCGCTCGTGTCCGCACACAAGCCGGTGGGTACAGCTCCCGCGGCGGCAGCTCTGTGCGTCTCGTGCCACGGCCAGGACGGAGTCACGATCGCACCGATGTATCCGTCTCTAGCGGGACAACACACTGACTACATCGTCCGCGCTCTTGAGGAATATAAGAAAGGCGGCCGCAAGAATCCGATCATGGCGGGCTTCGTCACGAGTCTGAAGGACGCAGACATCGACCAGATCGCCGATTACTTCGCGCAACAGAAACCGTCGCTGACAACCGAAAGCCGGCCGTACACGCGACTCACCGTCGACCGCGCGCACGAGTGACGGCCCCCAAGTGACGGCCCGCGAGTGGCGTCGCACGAAGGACGCCGCGCGAGCTCGCTAAAGCGCTATTTGCTGGCGAGCCGCTCCAGGAACTGCGCGACCGTCTCCAGGTACGCGTCGCGATTCGCCTTCTTCTTGAACCCGTGTCCCTCGTCCTTGGCGGCGAGATACCAGACTTCCCCGCCGTTCGAGCGAATACGCCACACCAACTGTTGTGATTCGGAAGGTGGCACGCGTGGGTCGTTGAGTCCCTGAACGACGAGCAACGGCTTACGGATAGACGTCGCATTGTTCAGTGGCGAGATCCGGTTCAGGAACGCCCGCATCCGCGGGTCGCGCTCGTCGCCATATTCCACACGCCGCAAGTCCTGACGATAGGCCGCAGTGTTACTCAGGAAAGAGACGAAATTGCTGATTCCCACGACGTCGACTCCGCCGCGCAGGCGGTCGCTGTACGCCGCGAGCGATGCGAGCGCCATGTAGCCCCCGTAGGAGGTCCCCATTGTGACCACACGGTCACGATCGAACACCGGTTGCAACCCAACCCAGACGAGCAGTGACCCGATGTCCTTCACGGCGTCCTCGCGTAGAACCCCGTTGTCGAGCTTGAGGAAGGTCTTGCCGTAGCCGGACGAGCCGCGAACGTTGGGAGCGATGACTGCGTAACCCAGCTCGTTCACCAGGTACTGCGTGAATGGATCCCACTCGGCTCGATTCTGACCTTCCGGTCCACCGTGAATGTCTATGACGACCGGATATGGGCCCGGAGTGTGTGGCCGGTACACGTATGCTGACAGCATGCGTTGTTTGCCGTTGACGCGGTCCCAGGTCGGATAGCGGACAAGCTCGGCGGCAACGAAAGTGCTCGGATCCACCGGTCCGGGTTCGCTTCGCGTCCACCGCTCCAACGAGGCCCGTGTCACGTCGTACACGTATACGTCACGCGGCGATTGCGAGGATTCGGCTGAGATGGCGAGGCGCTTTCCCGCGCGGTCAAAACGGATGTTCGCGATGTGCCCCTCGGGCAGACCTGCCGGCGACAGCTCGAGTTTCTGAGCCGTGTCCAGTACCGTCAGCCGGCTGCGCCCATCTTCATTGACCACGTACGCCAGATAGCGCCCATCCGCGCTGACGTCGAAGCGCTCGATATCCCACTGGATGTTTTCGGTGATCTTGCGCACTTCGTGAGTGACGGGGTCAAGATATCGGAGTTGGCCGAACTCGCTGTCCTCGTCGCAGACGAGGTAGATGCCGCGTCCGTCCGGGGCGAACTTCGCGGACAGAATTCCGACTTTATGGCCGCTCTCATCGACCGGAGTGATCGTGCCCGTATAGACGTCCGCGATGTAGAGGTAGCTCTCGTTGACCGAGATGTACTTCCATAGCAACAGCTTGCGATCATCCAGAGACCAGTCGAGCGGGTACCAGGTATCCTGCTGGCCGCCGACCACCAGGCGCGGGGCGGCAGGTGTATCGATGTCCGCAAGATAGATGTCGTAACTGGCGCCATCGCGATCGTTTCCGTAGAACGCAACACGCTTGCCGTCGTTCGACCACAAAGGGTTGCCGTGGATGAACTTTCCCTGCGTGAGCGGGCGGATGTTGCCGGGGCCGCTGTAGTAGTAGAGCTGTGAGTTCTCGTCGCCGCCCTCATCCTTCAGAAATACGAAACGGTTCGCAGGTCCCGTCTGCGGCGCCCGGGCGATGCTGATCGGCTCTGCGGAGTATGTAAGCTGCTCACGCATTCCAAGAGGCGTGGCAACCCGGTGGACCTGCTCCGAGTCGCCAAACCGCGTCGCAACGAGCATTCCGCCATCGGGAAGCCAGTCGAGGAAGGTCGCGGCACGCGCCTGCCGGTAGCGCTGCAGACGTGCGGCAAGCTCAGGATCGCGCTGCGGGACGCCCTCGAAAATGAGGTTGTCGCGCTCCACGTGCGGCAAGCCCGGAGCGGGCTGCGCCGCCAATCCGACCGGCGGCGCGAACGGGAGGAGCGAGATTGTGACAGCGGCGGCGATCCGAACGACGCGTGAGGTATGCATGCCTTGCTAGAATCGAATCGGAACAAGTGTCCGTAAGCGGCTATGTTGCCCGAATCCTGAGCATCCATGAACCCGAGAATTAGTCGACACCCTCACGGAATCGTCGCTGTCGATACCGAATATCTGCATCCGGGGCACGCTGCAGCCCATATCATCCAGCAGAACGGGCGCGCGGCATTCGTCGATGTGGGAACGAACTACTCCGTTCCTTACCTGCTGGGTGCGCTCGACCTCTTGGAAATCGCCCGAGAGGCGGTCGACTATGTGTTTCTCACTCACGTTCATCTGGATCACGCCGGCGGTGCTGGCGTAATCATGAGTGCGCTGCCAAACGCGCTCGCGGTAATTCACCCGCGCGGGGCGCCGCACATGATCGATCCCGAGAAGCTGATTGCGGGCTCGAAGGTCGTCTACGGAGAGGAGCGCTTCACAAAGCTGTACGGCGAGCTGGTGCCGATTCCGGCAGCGAGGGTGCGGGTCGTGCAGGACGGTGAGCACTTCGACCTGGCCGGCCGCGACCTCGAGCTGATTCACACTCCCGGGCATGCACTCCATCACTACGCGGTCGTGGATCGTGCGCACGCGAGCATATTCCCAGGCGATACGTTCGGAATCTCCTATCGCGAGCTTGACACCGCGCAGGGTGCATTCATCACGCCCACGACGACTCCGACGCAATTCGATCCAGATCAGCTCATCGCCTCGATCGACCGCATGGTTTCGTTCGCGCCCGAGTCGATGTATCTGATGCACTACAGTCGCGTGCGCGACATCCCCAAGCTGGCCGAGGCTTTGAAAGCGCAGATCCGCGAATTCGTGCGCATTGCCGAGCGGCATGCGGATGCGCCGGACCGATATGCGGCCATCCGCGCCGACATGCTCGACCTGTGGCTCCATCTGGCCAGGCAACACGGTTGCGCCCAGCCGGATGCCGAATTCGTGCGCCTGCTGAAGAACGACCTGGACCTGAATACACAAGGACTGATGGTGTGGGCCGACCGCCGCCGCAGGGGCGCCGGCTAGCTGCACCGGTAACAGCCATGACGGCCTTCAAAGCATTGCGGATTCGCGCTCAGGGAAATGGAGTCGTCGCGGGCTTCGAGCAGCTACAACTGGACGATCTGACTCCCGGAAACGTCGTCGTGCGCGTTCTGTACTCGGACATCAACTACAAGGACGCACTGGCAGCCACGGGCGCGGGCAAGATTCTCCGCAAATACCCTCTTGTCGGCGGCATCGATCTGGCGGGTGTGGTCGAGTCTTCGGCCGACGCGCGCTTTGCGCCGGGCGATCGGGTCCTCGTTACGGGCTGCGGGCTTTCGGAATCGTACGACGGCGGTTACGCGGAATATGCCCGCGTGGAAGCGGATTGGCTGTTTCACATCCCTGCGGGCCTGGACGAGTTCAAGGCGATGGCCTTGGGGACGGCGGGTTTTACCGCGGCGCTCGCCATTCATCGCATGGAGGAGAACGGACAGCGTCCTATTGCCGGACCCATCGTCGTAACCGGTGCGACGGGGGGAGTCGGGAGTATTGCCATCGACATGCTCGCGAGCCGCGGCTATGAAGTCGTCGCGGTGAGCGGCAAACCCGCAGCCACGGCTTATCTGAAGTCCCTCGGCGCCACGCGGGTCCTGGCGCGCAAGCAAATCAAGTTCGGCACGCGGCCGCTGGAAGCTGTGCAGTTCGCGGGCGCGATCGACAACGTGGGCGGCGACATTCTCGCGTGGTTGACGCGAACGGTCGGATTCTGGGGCAACATCGCGAGCATCGGGCTTGCGGGTGGCTCCGAGCTCCAGATGAGCGTCATGCCGTTCATTCTGCGAGGCGTGAACCTTTTGGGCATCAATTCTTCGGCCACCCCGCGTGCGGTCCGCGCGGCTGTGTGGGAGCGCATCGCGACGGATCTGATGCCGCGGCACTTCGATCGCATCGTCACGCAGACGCTTCAATTTGACGCTCTACCGGGCGCCTTCAAGGCGTACGTGGACGGCACCGTCACAGGCCGAACCGTCGTACAGATCGCGAGTGCTGCCGCCGGGAATGCTACTGGCGAGTAGGTTTTCGCTCACTTAGAATGCACCGCTCCGCCGCGGACGAGGCGAGACATGTCGAACCAATCATCTGCCGGGGCCCGCCTGCGCGCCGCCATCGAGGCCGAGCGCCCTCTGCAGGTCGTGGGAACCGTGAACGCTTATTCAGCGCTTCTCGCTGAGCGCAGCGGTTTTCGCGCGATTTACGTTTCGGGCGCCGGTGTAGCGAACGCATCGTTCGGGCTGCCGGATCTGGGCATGACCTCGCTCAACGACGTGTGCGAGGACGTGCGGCGAATCACTTCGGCGTGCGATTTGCCGCTGCTCGTGGATGCCGATACCGGCTGGGGCGGCGCGTTCAACATCGCAAAGTCCTGCGCGGATCTGATCAAGTCCGGTGCCGCCGGCATGCACCTCGAGGACCAGGTTGCCGCCAAGCGCTGTGGCCACCGGCCCGGCAAGGCCCTCGTCCCGGCCGCGGAAATGGTCGATCGAATCAAGGCGGCCGTGGACGGCCGTACGGATCGGCAGTTCGTGATCATGGCCCGCACCGATGCTCACGCGGTCGAAGGCCAGCAGGCCGCACTCGAACGTGCGGCGGCATACGTGGCAGCCGGCGCAGACATGATTTTTTCCGAGGCCTTGCAGACTCTCGAGGAATTCAAACAGTTTGCCCACGCGGTGAACGTTCCAGTGCTCGCCAACATCACCGAGTTCGGTCAAACGCCGTTGTTCACCGTCAAGGAGCTCGGTTCCGCCGGTGTGCGCCTGGTGTTGTACCCGCTGTCTGCTTTCAGAGCGATGAGCAAAGCCGCGCTGACGGTATACGAGCGTCTTCGCAAGGACGGCACGCAAAAGAGCGTGCTGGATCTCATGCAGACGCGCGCCGAGCTGTACGACGTGCTCGGCTATCATGATTACGAGAAGAAGCTGGATGAACTGTTCGGGAAAGAGCCATGAATGAATCCGCCTCCGCCGACTCCGCCGCGATCGGTCCGAAGCCCAAGAAATCGGTCGCGCTTTCGGGAGTTCCCGCCGGCAACACCGCGCTGTCCACCGTCGGCCGCACGGGCAACGACTTGCACTATCGCGGCTACGACATTCTCGAAATCGCGGCGACCTGCGAGTTCGAAGAGATCGCGTATCTGCTCGTGCACGACAAGCTGCCGACCCGGGCGCAGCTCGCGCAGTACAAATTGAAGTTGCAGGCTTTGCGTGGCATTCCGGCGCCGGTCCGCACCGTACTGGAGTCGTTGCCGGCGTCCGCGCACCCGATGGATGTGATGCGCACGGGTGCTTCGGCACTCGGCTGCGTCATGCCCGAGAAGGACGATCACGGAACGGCCGGCGCACGCGAAAT
>FTEM01002008.1_pt1 | contig 12403 bp, 10 predicted proteins | sample 1640201 | NCBI WGS metagenome assembly FTEM01 (sample SAMEA3914816, study PRJEB12502) | metagenome | biome: forest; material: soil | place: USA | collected 2011-09-16 | depth 0.3 m | reverse complement strand
TCGGCGGTGCAGGTCGTCGCATCGTAGTAATACGCATCGAAGGCGCCCGGCCCCTGTTGCTCGTCGAACAGGTTCTCGAGTTGCGGATTTGGCGCGAGCTGTGTGTCGTGCACGCGGCTGTTCTGGAAGTACAGGCCGCCGACCCAGCGCACCCGGGCATCCGGATCGCTATTCTGCAGGCGCAGCTCCTGGGTGATGATGTTCTGGAAAGTGGCGCCGAGGAACAGGTCGCTGACCGGCGCACCGCTGGCGACCGTCGGGAAGATGTTGTCCTCGCCGTTTGCGCCAACAGCACCCAACGCACCGGCAATGTCGTAATTCGTCACGTCACTGACGTTCGACTCCGAGCGCTGAAAGAATGAGGTGACCGAGGTGAACTGCACCGCGCCCAGGTCGGCCTCGATCTTCAAGCTCGGCAGAACGAAATGTTCCGTGCTCTGCTGCCGGGTGGCGAAGCCGTTGACGAAATCACCCGCGTGAGGGTTCGACAGAGAGCTCCAGTAGTTGGGGGTGTCGTTGTCGTGCGAGCCCTGGTAAAGCAATGACGGCATCACCGTCAGGCTGTCCGAGGCCTTCCACAGAAGCGCCAGGCGTGCGCCGCCTGCGTCGCTCCAGTTTGCGTTGTTGAACGTATCGCCGGTCTGCCAGCTCACGCGGTCCACCCAACCGCCGGTGTGCCGCCCCCACCCGCTGACACGGATGCCCAGGACGCCATCCTGCAGCGGGCCGCCAAAGGCCGCGCCGCCTTCGTAACTCGGATCGCCGTGCTGTGTGAACGAAGTTTCGGCGCGTGCGTAAACGCTGTCCTTGGTCAGGCTCGGCGACGGCGTGATGAAGCGAACGACACCGCCTTCCGCGCCGGCGCCGAACAACGTGCCCTGCGGTCCGCGCAGGACCTCGACGCGCTCCAGGTCGAAGATTTCCGGAAACACGGTGCCCGCGAGGTTGACCGGATTGTTGCGGCTTTGCAACGGAGTGTCATCGATGTATACGCCGGTGGTCGAAGCGCCGCTGTTGGAGTCGATTCCGCGAATGGCGATGCGGTCGCCCGCGCCATTGGAGCCCTGGTCCCCGAGGTCGAGTCCCGGCGTCTGCGCGACGATGTCGTTGACATTGCGGATATTGCGCTCGTCCAGCATCTCCTGGGTATAAGCGCTGATGCTGATAGGGACTTTACTCAGCTCCCGTGCCTGCTTGGTTGCGGTGACGATCACCTCGGCGACGCCGTTCGATTTGTCCGCTTCACCGGCCGCGGCGTTCGGCTCGTCGGCCGCATGGGACAGCGGTGCGTGCAGTAGCAGAATTGCGGGCGCGACCATCGCGATCACGGGGGATGTCAGGCGGGTACGCATAGTCATTACGATGGCGCTCCGTTGAACAACCTTGATTCTGCAACGGACCGTTGGCATCACGCAACGCGTGCTCGCCTCTTGCTCACGCGCAGTGCATCCCCGCTCCAGTGCGGTGCGGCGTTATAGGCAGATCAAGGGTTACGGCGGTGACGGCAGCACCGCGACGCCACCTGCTCCGGCGATGAAAAGAGTGCCTCCGTCCGGGCTGATGGCCATCTTGATACGGCCGGTCTCAGTCTCACCCACCGTGCCGACCGATACTCCGGAGCCCACCTGCGGGTACGCGGCGCCGGCCGGGGTTGCCGTGAGATCGAAGCTCAATAGTTGCCCGGATGGCTGCAGCGCGTAGGCCCGTTTGCCGTCAGGCCGCACGATGACGGCCAGGGTCAGATTCGGCAACGAGCCGAGCAGGTTCAGATTCGCGTCGTAGACCTGGCTGAAGAAGAAATCCGGCAGCACGTCATTGTGCCCGGTGATGACGATCTTCGTGCCGTCGGAACTGAGCGAGGGCGCGGTGGCCGGCTTGATGCCGCCGTCGGCTGCAAAGGGATTGACGTTCGATTCGAGCAAGACCATGGAGGGAAGGACAATCCCGAGGCTTGCCGGGTAAGCGAGCAGCGGTTGAGCGGTCGTTACTCCGCCCTGGAGTATCAGGATGACTGAGCCATCGCCGCCCGCACCAGCGGTACCGACAAATGCCGAAGCCGCCCGTGGGCCTGCACCGGTGACGGCAAATGTCTTCGCACTCGTCGAATACACCACCGAGCGTATCGGTCCTCCCGCATTGGTAGTCAACAGCGCGTTGCCATCGTTCGCGAGCGCGATACTGTAGACCAGGCTTGGGGACGGGGAGGGCACTGTGCTCAGCAACGTCGAGCTTCCAGGCGCGAGCGTTTGAGGATCGATCTCGGTGATTCCGGTGTCCGCCGCCGCAAGGACCTCTGTGCCGTCGTTCGAGAGCAGCAGATCTTCCAGCGCGGGGACGATCACTGACGTGGGAGCCTGCCAGGCGCCGTTGACGTACGCATAGCGAAGGATTGCGTTCGAACCCACTTGTAACTGCCGCACGCCGACCAACAAGGCGGCGCGCTCAGCGTCGTAGACGATTCCTTGAACACCGGTCGGAGCAGTTGGATACACAAGTGATGTGGTTGCAGAGTTGATGGGCGCCACTGAGACGAGCGACGCGTGATAGTTGATCGCACCACCATTGAGCGACACGGGATAAGTACCGGCCGGTAGTGCCGGGTAGTTTGCGTGTATCTCGCTTTCACTCACAACCGTGAAAGAAGATGCATTCTGACCGCCGAGCGTGACGCTGGTCGTTGACGTCAGTCCATGTCCTCGAATGATGATCGCGCCTGTGGTGTTGGCGGCTACGACGTAGGGTGCCACCACGTCCTTCTCCACAGATGAACCTACCGTGTACGTCACATTGACTGTCGCCGGGCTGCCTGCGAGCTTCCCTGTATTGCAGGTGGGGTCGTTGACGCACGCCATGATCGTCAGCGTGCCTGTATGAACGCCGGCTCCGACGCTATTGGGGGACAGTGGCGTTACGGTTACCTGGCCCGAGTTTGTGCCGGTCATTGTTAAGTTCGAAACGCCCGCGACGGCGGAGCCCCTCGCGTTCACAACGATATACAGCGTGCCGCTCAGGGTGCCGGTAACGGAGCCCGAGAGCGTCTGTGGCGCCGGGCTGGCGGCGTTTGGTTTTGCCGCGGAAAAAGTCATCGTGCCGGTCGCCACGGAGAATGTTGGCGTCGTGGGAGGAGGGGGTGGGGGCGGCGTGGAGTCGGTTCCGCCACCACCGCCGCAACCGCTCACAAGCAAGGCGAGTGCGGCCGACGTTGCATTCAGCACTTTAAGATTCATTTCCAAATCCTTGAATTACAAAACGTTCCAAGGCTGTTTCATGGGGCGGCTGTGGCCGCTTGAGTTTTTATGCGCGGCACAGTATCGCCCAAGCTCGAGGTGCCGTCAGCTAGCTGAAAGCTTGAGGTGGCCCAATTTACTCGCCCGACCGTCTGGCGAATCAGGTCGCCTTCAGCAGCGCAAAACGGCTGGGCAGCAAACGGTGGCTGAAGGGCAGGATGGCGGCGCCAACGGCCGGAGCGTCATCGGAGGTCAGCGCGCGGGCTACGGGCGCAATCGCGGGAATCTGGTCTTTGAAGCGGGCCAGCCGCTCGTTGAGCGAGTGGGCGAGCTGATCGACCAGAGCCGCGGGCAGTCGGCCACCGATCAGGATGGCCTCGGGATTGATCAGGCAATTGATGGCGACGAAGGACTGCACCAGCGCCTCCGTCGATTCATGGATCCAGCGGTCGACGATCACCCGCGCCGCAGGCACGAGGCGCGTGAGGCCGCGTGGGGTGGCAACCCGGAATCCCTTCTCGGCCAGACGGGTGTACAGGGCGGACAAAGAGACGATGGTCTGTAACTGGTGCAGTTCACCCGCGCCATCGCGGGCGCTCAGCCAACCGATTTCGCCGCTGCGCCCGGTAGCTCCGCGGCAATACGTGCTGTCGGCGACCAGTCCGCCACCCAGCGCCGCCGTTACCAACAGGTAGAAGAAGCTGCGGTACTGGTGGCCTGACCCGAACTGCATCTCACCGATGGCCGCCGCCGCAGCGTCGTTCTCGATGAACACGGGGATCCCAAGCACGTCCCGAATCAGATCGTCGATGCGTACCGAGGCCCACGCAGCGTAGTCAGCCGGCTGGTCGGGTAAATGCGCCCGCGCAATGTCATCTGGAAACGCGACGCCAACCCCGACGAGGCGATCACGCTCGATGCCCGACTTGAAGAGCATCTGGCCGATCGAGCGCTGGAAGAATGTTCGCACCGTGGCCGGTTTGGCGAAATGGATTTCACGTGACGCACGCGCTCGAACCTTGCCGACAAAATCGAGCACGACCAGCGTGACATGGTCGCGATCGACGTTGAGCCCAACGGAGAAGCAGCTATTCGGATTGACTATGAATTTCGTCGACGGTTGGCCACGGGCGCCGCGCGTGCGCCCGGCCCTGAGAATCAATTTGTGCTTCAGCAGCCGGTTGGTGATGTTCGCAATCGCCGCGGGTGTCAGCCCGATCTTCGAGGCGAGCTCAGCGCGAGTGACGGGGCCGCTGACGCGGATGGCATGCAGTGTCACGCGCTGGTTGTGATCGCCCGCGCGCTCCAGATTGGTCCCCGATAGCTGGGGACCGGGAGCGCGTGCAACTTCCGACGGCTCGTCCTGGTGGCTCTTTTTTCGCATGGCGTGCGCGGGGTATTGTGTGTGTAACCGGCGGCGCGAGCAAATTGCGGACGCCTACGCTGTAGTCGACCCCGTCGCCGTCACCGCGGTCGTTGGCGCCCCGGGGATTAGTAGCCCTTGACGGGTAGAGCGGCGCCGTGAATCGATTTCGCGGCGTCACTGCAAAGGAATAGGATCGCACGCGCGATGTCCTGCGGCTTCGGCCACTTGGCGAAGTCTGCGTGCGGCATCGCCTTGCGGTTACTTTCCGTGTCGATGATGCTCGGGATGATCGAGTTGACTCTGACGCCGGTGCCCACCAATTCGGCAGCGAGTGAACCGATCATCGCCACCGCCGCTGCCTTCGAGGCTGCGTAGGCCGCCGCGCCCGCGGGGTGCGTGAAAGCCGCTTCCGCGGCAACATTGACGATACAACCGCTCTGCTGCCGTAGCATCGGTGGCACCGCGGCGCGCGCCAGCGCGAAACCGGATCGCACGTTCAACGCCAACATGCGCTCCAGCACCGCGCCCTCGGTTTCCCAGAGCTTCGAACCGCCAGCATAGCCGCCGACCGTATTGATGAGGGCATCAATACGCCCGTGCTGGTTGATGACGCTTGCGATCAGCTCGCCCGCCGCAGCCTCGTCAGTCACGTCAACCTGGCGGCCTTGGAGGCGCAGATCCGTGGCGTTTGCGGTGGCCAGTCGCGCCAGTTCGGCAAATTCGTCCCGGTTGCGGTAGGTCGCGATGACGGTTGCGCCCTCTACGAGGAATGCCTCGCTCACCGCACGTCCCAATCCGCCTGTGCCTCCGGCAACCACGACGACTTGCGATGAATTTTGTTCGGTCATAGGCGCGTCTCACCTTCGAACGCGAGTTCCGCCTGCAGATTCTGCAAGTCCCGCTGCACGGTAGCTATCGCAAGCCTCCGACCCTCGCGCAGATACGTGACCGCGCAATCGCGGGCGGCGAGGGAGCCCTCGATCCGCACATCGTCCCACTGCTCCGCGTGCCCCAGGTAGTGGATCTCGACGTCGTAGTAATGGCACCAGAAGTACGGCACGGCGACGAACTTTTCCCGCCTGCCGAGTATGTTCCTGGCCGCGACCTGGCCTTGGCGTTCAGCGACGACCCAATGCTCGACGCGGATTCGCTCGCCGGAGTGCGGGTCGGGCCATCTTGCGATGTCGCCGGCGGCATAAATTCCGGGTGCACTCGTTTCGAGGTATTCGTTTACCGCTACGCCGCGATCGATCGTAAGCCCGGCGGCTGTTGCGACGGCGAGGGACGGCCGCACACCGACACCAAGCACGACAAAATCCGCATCGAGTGTCGTACCGTCGCTGAGCGTCACACGCCGGCCATCCATTCGCTGTACGGTCTTGCCGAGGTGGAATCCTACCCCGTGCGATTCGTGAAGCTCCTGCACGAAGTGACCGACGTCGGCTCCCAGCGTGCGTAGCATGGGCACGCTCTCGGGCCCCACCACGTGAACTTCGAGCCCCCGCTCGCGCAGAGACGCTGCAACCTCCAGGCCTATGAAGCTCGCCCCGACTACGACTGCACTCTTCGCCGTCGCAGCCTTCGCGATTAATGCGCGGCTGTCCGCGAACGAGCGCAGGTAACAGACCTGCGCTTGCGTGGCTCCCGGAATTTCAAGGCGTACCGGGTCTGCGCCGGTCGCCAGCAGCAGCGCGTCGAATTCAATTTCCCGTCCGGTGTCGAGTTTGAGCCGGCGGCGGCTCGTGTCGATGGACGCGACACGGCTGTTGAGCAGCAAATCGATACGCTGTTGGGTGTAGAACTCGGGAGGCCGCAGCGGCATCCATTCTTCTGGCGCCGTGCCCGCAAGAAAATCCTTGGAAAGGTTCGGGCGGTCGCATGGCGGAGAGTCATCCGCGCTGACCATCGTCAAAGCGCCCCCGTAGCCCTCGCGCCTGAGCATTTCCGCAGCCGCAAGTCCGGCGGCCCCGCCACCGACGATGACAATTGATCGCAGTTGATTCGGTCGCGCTCCCGTGTCGCCGGCGGGCGCAGCTTGACGCGTGGTATCCGTCACCGGCAGCCGTTCGCGAACGAAAATCGTGTCCCCGGTGCGCTCGACGCGCCAGCATTGAATGGGGTCCAGCGCGGGCGCACGCAACGCCTCGCCGGTGCGGATGCTGAAGCAGGCATGGTGGAGAGGGCAGCGCACCGTCTCACCGACCGCGAGACCTTGGATGAGGTCCCCGTGGTAGTGGGTGCAGTAGGCGCCGAAGGCGAACACTGCGTCACCGCGCCGAAGTACGATGACGTCCTCGTCGCCAACGGCGCCGAGGATCATGTCGCCGTCGCGCACGTCGCGGAACGCGATCCCGCGTGTGAGATCCGGCTTTGAAGTGTTCCCCATTTGTCTCCTTCGCGTGCGCAGAGGCGCGATTCGATCGTCTCATCCTTGCGCAAGCGAGGAAAGGAAGATCGGCGGAGCGCTCGCGATTGACGGTGACGGCCGCCGGAATTACGGTAAGTGATGCAAACGAAAAATAGAATGGCCGGCGCGCAACGCAGCAGCCAGACGCTGCCCCGCGTTAGCCGCGGCGAGGTCGATCTGGGGATGCTGAATTCAGTCTGGAAGCTGGGGGGCGACTCGTATCTGCCGCTGCGGCTGATTCTCGTCGCAAAACTGATCGACCGGTACCTCGCCGGCCTGCTGGCGGAAAAAGCTGCCCTTTCGATTCCGGAGTGGCGCGTGGTCGCGCAACTGGCGATGTTGAAGCACGGCTCTGTGCGAAAAATGGCGCGCCAGGCGTGCGTCGATCCTGCGGAGGTCAGCCGTTCCGCCGCAACGCTTGAGCGGCGCGGGCTGGTGCAACGGCGAGTCAACGCAAAAGACCGTCGCTCGCCGCAGTTCTCGCTGACGCGGGAGGGGGAGACTCACTACGCGAAGTTTCATCCCTATTGGACGGAATTCACGGCCACGCTCATTTCCAAGCTGGATGACTTAGACACCGCGGCGATGGAGCACGGACTCACGCGCATCGCACGCGAGTTGCTCGACCTGTTGGGCGAAGACGCGCCCGAGCCAACACTGCCGGCCGCTGGGGGCTGACTCGCCGTCCCGGGACGGTGGCTCGCCGGCGCGGGCCGCTGACTGGCCGGCGGGGCCGCTGACTGGCCGGCGGGGCCGCTGACTCGTCGGCGCGGGCCGCTGACTCGCCGCGCGGGCCGCTGATCCGTCGCCGCGGCCAAATCGCGGCCGGCCGATCGGGTTTACTTCTTCCGTGCGGCCTTCTTCCTTGGCACCTTCGCGCCGGCTTTGCGCGCTTCCGACAAACCGATGGCAATTGCTTGCTTGCGGCTCGTCACTTTCTTGCCAGAGCGACCGCTGCGCAGCGTGCCGGACTTCCGCTCTTTCATCGCACGCTTCACTTTCCCACTCGCTTTCTTGCCGTACCGTCGAGCCATGTTGCACCTCGTTGCTGGGCAACAGTAAGCGAAGCAGGAAATGGGCCCGGGCTCCTCAGCCGCGCAGCGCGGCGCGTATGCGACACCGCCAGCCAGCGGTGTTATACGGGCATCCGGAACACGAAACGAGTTTCCTCCGGCGAGGAGGCGACCTCCAGGGTTCCACCGTGTGCGCGTGCGATTTCGGAGGCGATGTACAGACCCAGGCCGAGCCCTTCCTGGCCTTTGCGCGCGGAGGCGCGGGTGAACGGTTGGAACAACCGGCCAAGCGTATCTGCTGGAATGGCCTCCCCCATGTTTGCAACGGCAATCTGAAAGGATGTCGCATCGCTGGTGGCGCTCACCCGCACCAGCCCGGCTGGATCGCCGTGAGTCAACGCGTTTGCAATCAGATTTGAAACAAGCTGAGAGATGCGCGCGGAATCGCATGCGACAGGATGTGTGATCGCCACCTCGCTGACGATCGCGCGGTCGGGCCACGCGGTCTGCAACTCACCTACTACATGTTCGAGTACTCTCGGAAGGTGTGGATCGATCTCGCGGGACATTGACAGGCCCCCGCCGAGGCGGCCCCGCGCGAAGTCCAGGACATTGTCGATGAGCCGCGACATGCGCGCGCCGCTGCGCTGAATGATCGAGAGGAGATGGGGCGCAGGCTGGCTCAACTCCATCTTTTCCAACGCTCCGGCGCCCGCGCCGATCGCCGCGAGCGGATTGCGCAGATCGTGGCCCAGAACGGCAATGAATTGCTCGCGCAGCTCCGCGGTCTTGCGCTCGTCGAGCAGCGCTCGCTCGCTGAGTGTCAGGCGCTCCTGAGCTTCCAGGTGAAAGCCGATCAAGTCGGCGAACATGCGGAACATGCCGGTCGTTTCCGGGGTCGTCAGGCGGGCGGGACGCGGATCGATGGCGCAGAGTGTGCCGAAGAAGCGTCCATCCGCGCGTCGGATCGGCACCGAGATGTAGCTCTGAAAGCCGTAGGCTTTAGGGGTCGGGTGGTCCCGGAAAGAGGCGTCGATGGCCACGTCGTCGATGACGACCGCCTGGCCCGTATCGCGGATCTGGTCGCAGATCGTCGTGGCGACCGGAAGCTCGCCGCCAGGCTGCAGACCGAAGGCGATCTCGTCTCGGACCGCACAGGCGATCCACCTCTGTTCCGTGACGCGTGCAACAGCAGCGAAGCCGAGACCGGTCGTGCGACAGACGACCTCGAGAATCGTCTTCACGGCCTCGATTCTGCCGATGGCAGCGAGATCTTCGGCAAGAGCTTCCTCAGCAAGAGCTTCCTCAGCCCGCGCGTCCGTCTCGCTCGCAGCCGTGTCCATCAACAATGCTACCTCGCGAAAGAATCTCCGCCGCGCCTCGGCTCCGGCTCATCGTCAGCAGGACGCGCGAAAACGCCAAGCTGGGCCATACGCGGCAGCGACTTGGAACGACATAGCATGGCCCCAGATTCAGGGCATGCACCAGACATCTGTGTTCGGTCGAGGCGCAACGTTTTCAAGCCTGAAGTCTCTGCCGGGCTTGCAATACGCCGCAGATTTCATCACGCCGGAAGAAGAGGGAGCGCTCATCGCGGCGATCGAAGCGCAACCCCTGCGCGAGGCCCAGTATAGGCAATACACGGCGCGGCGCCGAACCGTCAGTTACGGGGCGGGCTACGACTACTCCATGCAGCGCCCCACACCCGCCCCGCCTGTGCCTGACTTCCTCCATGGCGTGGTCGGAAAGGCAGCCGCGTGGGCCGCAGTGGCCCCCGAAGATTTCGTGCAGGCGCTGGTGGCTGAATACCACCCCGGCACGCCTCTGGGCTGGCACCGGGACGTGCCGCGCTACGAGCTGATATTCGGCCTGTCGCTCGCCGGCATCGGACGCTTGCGATTCCGTCCATATCCCTGGCGCCCCGAGCTTCGGAAAGAGATCGTCGAAGTAGCGGTCGAGGCTCGGTCGGCGTACATCCTGAGCGGCGATGCAAGGTGGCAGTGGCAGCACCACGTGCCGCCAGCGAAGGTCCTGCGGTATTCGGTTACGTTGCGCACGCAACGGCGTTGAAAGGGGCCCACCCCGGCAGTGCAGGGCTACAATCGGTGCAGCGATTGCAAGCAACCCGACAAGAGCAGGAGATGCCGATGGCCAGAGCGAAGAAGTCCGCGCGCAAGAGTGCCTCCAAACCTGCGCGAGCGAGCAAGTCGAAAGCTGTGCGCAAGAGCGCTGCGAAATCCGCCGCACCTCCCGCGGATACATCCGTGCTGCACCGGCTCGGGCAGTTGGAGCGACAGGTCGCTACGCTCGAGGATGTGCATGCCGTGCGCACGTTGCACTTCAAGTACGGGTACTACATCGACATGTGCCTCTACGATGAGGCCTGCGAGCTGTTCGCGGACGATGCCGAAGTCAGGTTTCTCAACGGCATCTACCGGGGCAAGGCTGGAGCACGCCGCCTTTATTGCGACTGGTTCCGCAATCTGTTCACGAACGGCCACAACGGACCGGTCTACGGATTCCTGCTCGACCATTTCCAATTGCAGGACATCGTGGATGTCTCGGCGGATGGCAAGAGCGCGAAGGGACGGTTCCGCGCATTGCTCCTGGCCGGCCAGCACGAGACCAAGAAAGAGCGCATCGGCAATAATTTCCCGGCGCAGTGCTGGGAAGCAGGCGTCTACGAGAACCTGTACGTGAAGGAGCGCGGCGTCTGGAAGATCAAGCTGCTGAACTACAACATGCTCTGGCAGGCCGACTACGAGCCGGGCTGGGCGAAGAGCGGCGTGCATTTGCCCGCGCTCACCAAGCTGTTCCCGGAAGATCCGCGTGGACCGGACGCGCTGCTGCCGTCGGTCCCGAACACGTGGCCACACACGCGCGTCGTACCGTTCCACTATGCCCATCCCGTAACAGGGAAAGCCTGGAAGTGAGTTAGTGTTGGCGGCGAACCCCTCGAGCGAGCGGTTCGCCGCGACTCACTGCGACTACGGGATTTCCGCGAGGGTCTCGTGAATGAACCGCAGTTTCTCGATGACCGGCGTGGAGAGTACGAAGGGGTAGCCGTCCGGCAGGCCCATGCTGCGATTCAGGTTGTTGAGGACGTAGGTCAGCGGAAACCACTTCTCGATCATCTGCGCAAAAGGCGCGCGCAAGCCGCTGCCGGCATGCGACAACGAGGGCTCATCGCTGCGCGGTGGCCGCAGCAACAGTCCGTTTTCGGCAGCCGTCTCCAACATGTCGACCATGTGCAGGTAGTGAGCCCAACTCTCGGCCCAGTCTTCCCACGGGTGAGAGGCCGCATAGGCGCTGATGAAGTGCTGCTGCCAGTCCGCCGGGGGTCCCGCTTCGTAATGATGTTGCAGAGCCGCCGCGTAATCCGCCCGCTCGTCCCCGAATGAGGCTCGAAACGATTCCAGGCGCGGCTGTCCGGCGATCAACCGGTCCCAGTAGTAGTGCCCGATCTCGTGGCGGAAGTGGCCGAGCAGGGTGCGGTAGGGCTCATGCAACCGCACGCGTTGCCGTTCGCGCTCGGCATCGTTTGCCTCCGCGATATTGACAGTAATGACGCCGTTGGCATGTCCGGTGAGCACTTTGCCATTGTCTTTGCCTGTCGCCAGAAACTCGTAGGCCAGGCCGTGCTCGCTGTCCTCGGCCTTGCTGAGAATCGGGCAGTGCAGTTGCAGCAACGTATAAATCAGCCGGCGCTTGGCCGCCTCGAGCTTGAACCAGGCGTCGCGGTTCGCGGGTACGTCGAGGTTCGGAATGACCAGGGTCAGGCGGCATGACTCGCATAGACGCTGCGGATCTTGCGCCGGCACCGCCCAGTTGCAGACGTTTTGCTGGCTGTAGTTATCGCACAGGCGGTACGTCTGGCTGTCGAGGCCGCGTGCCGGTACGCGCCACAGGTCATCGCCAGCCGCCTCGAATGCGGCGATTCGTCCGAGCTGCGGCACGTAGGCGAGCGTGTAGTCGCATTGAACGCATTTCGTGTTCTCGAAAAACACAAGATGCCGGCAGTGATCGCAATGGAAGACTTTCAAGGAGATCTCACAGGCGCAGCGGGGTTGTTCAACGCGCACGCCTGCGGTCGAGTTCCGTATGACCGATAGCGTGTCCACGGCATGCGCCGCATTGGTGCAACGGGGCTGTCGGCGCGCTGGTGTACGTCAGTGCGGAGGCGTACAAATATGTGGCCCGGTGTTCGTCTATCATCGGCCGGTTTCCAAAACCCGTGGGAGGGCCTGTCATGATTCTCGGAATGTCGACGGCAGCCTTCACGCTGCTGCATGTGATCATCAGTCTGATCGGTATCGCAACCGGTGTGGTCGTGGTCGTCGGGATGTTGGCCGGGAAGCGGCTCCCCGGCTGGTCCGCCGTGTTTCTGATT
>FTEM01002102.1_pt1 | contig 12433 bp, 12 predicted proteins | sample 1640201 | NCBI WGS metagenome assembly FTEM01 (sample SAMEA3914816, study PRJEB12502) | metagenome | biome: forest; material: soil | place: USA | collected 2011-09-16 | depth 0.3 m | reverse complement strand
TGAACATCGCCCAGCCTCAGATACGCAGCGGCCAGCTCTCGCTGCAGCGCCGGATCGCCTGCCGCTTCCCGTGACAGGCTGTCCAGGTAATGCATCGATGTGTCGATCAACAGATGGCGGCTCTTTTGCGCCCCCGGCAGGTCCCTGATCGAATCGTGAATGTCGAATATCAGCGAGTTGGCCAGTTTGCGCACATCGTTGAAGCGGCCTTCGGCGCGTGTGCGTTCGATCCCGATGACGTGTGCCTGCCAACTCATTGCAACGGTAGTGCCGATCAGTATCAGGACGAAGAGCGCCGACGCTGCCACCGCAAGCGTGTGACGCCTTATGAATCTTCCGGCCCTGTAACCGACGGCATTCTCACGCGCGAGTATGGGAAGACACAACAGGTGGCGCCGGAGGTCTTGCGAAAGCTGCTCGACGGAGGCATAGCGGCGCGCGGGGTCCCGACGGAGCGCACGCTCGAGAATGAAATCCAGGTCGCCACGAATTCCTCGCTGATCAGTCACGCGTCGCGCGAGCGCACTCGGCAGTCGCACCTCCGAATCGCACAAATGCTGGCCCAGGATCTGCGGTGGATCGCATTTGCAGACGGGCAGCTCGCCGGTCAGCAGTCGATGCAATACGACTCCCAACGAATAAATGTCGGTCGCCGTCGTGAGCGGCTCGCCACGGAGCTGCTCGGGGCTGGCATAGTTGGGAGTCATGACTGCCATGCCATCCGCCATCGCTTGCGCGGCGGTCGTGGGACCGAGTAGCCGTGCAAGCCCGAAATCCAACAGCTTGACGTTACCCTCCTCGGTTACCAACACGTTGCGGCACTTCAGATCGCCGTGAATGGTCAGCCGCTGGTGAACGTATTGAACCGCGCTGCAGAGCGCGCGAAACAACTCGATACGGTGCGGAATACCCAGTCTGCGCCGTTCGCAATACTCGAAGATATCCTGGCCGTCGATGCATTCCATCACCAGGTAGAGCTTGCCCTCATCCGTGCGTCCCCCGTCCAGAAGACGGGCAATGTTCGGATGGCTGAATCCCGCCAACACCTGGCGCTCGCTGCGGAAGCGCGCGATGAAATCGCGCGACTCCAGGCTGGGCCGCAGGATTTTCACCGCGACCTGCTGCTCGAACTGCCCGTCGTCGCGCTGCGCCCGGTAAACCCGGCTCATGCCGCCGCTGCCGATTTCCTCGGTAATCCGGTACACCCCGACACGGCGACCCGACCAGTTGTCGGCGTCATCGTCCTGTGCATTTGGAAAGAGATGCACGATGGCGGGAGTGTCGACGAAGTTGCCGTCTTCCATGTGTGCGGCGAGCAGTTCCCGGACCTCCCGTTGCAACGCTTCGTCGGCACCGCAGACGTCCAGAATGTACTGTTGCCGGTCTTCAGGACGACGGGCGAGGGCTGCATGGAACAGGTCCTTAACTCGCTCCCATTGGTTCGCCGACATGATCAGATGGCTTGATGCAGCTCACGCCGCAGCCAAGCGCGGGCCACCGTCCACTCGCGCTTCACGGTGGCTGGCGATATGCCCAGGGCCAACGCAGTTTCATCGATCGTCATGCCACCGAAAAAACGCAGCTCGACGAGTTGCGCCTGGCGGGAATCGATCGTATTCAGTTTCTCCAGTGCCCTGTCGACCCCGCACACGTCGGCCGTGGCCGAGGCATCCTGAGCGGCAAGCGTACTGCCAAGAAGCTCATCGAGAGCGGCATCGGAGCTCGATTCGGCGGGTCTTTCGCGTACGTCGTCCAGGCTCAGGACATTCGCCCCGCTGTTGCGCTTCGACGCAAGGCGGCTGCGCGCGTGATCGACGAGTATCCGCCGCATCAGCTTGGAGACCAGGTGCAGGAAATGCGCGCGGTTGGTCCATTTGACCGGGGCTCCGTTCATCAGGCGCATCAGAGCCTCGTGCACGAGCGCTGTGCCCTGGAGGGTGTGGTCGCGTCGCTCGCTTCTGAGGTAGCGGCGCGCGTGGCTCTTCAATTCTGAATAAACAATTGGCGCAAGCTGACCGAAGGCCTGCTCGTCGCCCTGTTGCCAACGCTGCAGCATCTGAGTGACCGACCCTGGTGAGGCCGGGTCGGTGGGGCTCGCCTCGCTCTGCGGCGGGGTTTCATCGTTAGGCATAAGACAGATGATCGTAGACGGTATGCTCGAAACCCCGCAATAGCCAAGAATACGGCGCTGCACGAATTGACGACCCCCGTCCCTGACCCGGGGTGATCTCATCCATTCTAACGGTCGAGTTATTCCAGCGCGCGAGCTATTATTTGTTGCATATCAAAGGAGTCGCAGTGATTCGTTCCGTACTGTTGTGGGCTGCGTTCGCCGCGATGCCGTACGGCTGCCCGATCGCGCTCGCGGCTCCTGCGCAACAGCCAGCGCAACAGCCGGCGAAGCCGGGCTCATTCGATCACATCCGGATCCTCGTGCACGATATCGCGGCTGCGCGAATTGCCTATCGCGATGGGCTCGGATTCGCTTTTCCGGACCCCGAGCCCTACGTCTACGACGAAGGATCTGCGCACGATGGCACGGACTTGCCCGACGATTTCTATCTCGAGCTGATAGGCATTGCCAACCGCGAGAAACTCGTGCAGGTGCGGCCCTGGATTGTCAGCTTTCTGGACTCCACCGAAGGCGCACACTCGATCGGCTTGCTGGTGCCCTCGGCCGCAGAAACTGCCAAGCGGTTGCAGTCACAGGGCATCGAGGCGCCGATCTTCAAGCTGGCGCGAGCCAACCCGCAGGATCCACCGGTCTTGCTGGTCACGCCAAAGATGCCCCATCTGCCGGAAGGCGCGATTTTCTTCCTGGAGTATCCGCCCAAACGCGCATCGACCAAGCCGGAAGCGCCACCGGCACCTCAACCCAACACTGTAAAGGCGATCGTCGCAATCTGGATCGTGGTAAACGACCTGGACAGATCGAGCGAAGACCTGCGGACACTCGGATTCAGTCCCGGAGGATCGTTCCGGTACGCAAAGCTGGGCGCGCAGGCTCGAGAGTTTCGCTCGGGCCGAAGCCGGATTGTCCTGCTGCAGGCCAACGCTGGGGGCCTTGCGGCGCACTTTGCGAGCACCAGGGGCCAGGGACTCCTGGGAATGACGCTCGAAGTCGCGGATCTGCAGAAGGCTACGGCACTGGTCGAGGAACACACCCAGCGCTGCTTTCCAACCTATCGCGGCCGCTACGGCCGCAGTTTCTTCATTCCACCCGAGCTCGCCGCAGGCGCGTGGATCGAGATGGTGCAAAAGTCGCGCAAGTGAGGCGCCCGCGACCATCGCGCCCGCGACTATCCGGCCCGCTTCGCGTCACCGCTCGCATTCCAGGCGCGCAGAGTGTCGGCTTCTTTCTGGGCGTCCAACCCCGCATGCAGCTTCGCTTGCCGCTCCGCCGGCAGCGAATGAAACCAGGTAAGCGTGTCGTGCACAGTCTGTTCCATGGGGCGCGAACGCAGCCCGGTCTTGTACGCGCGTGTTGCAACTGTGAGCGATCCGCCCGCCTCGTCCCCTTTCATCGGCGCCCACGGCGGCAGATCGAGATCCTCCGCCTTCCAGTGGCTCGCCAGAAAGTCTTCCGGTACCCACGTGACTCGGGTTCCGGCTTGCGGAGTTGCGCGTTGGCTCGCAGTGATGATGTCTCCCATGGTGAATGCACCGGGCGGCGACACGGCATTGAAGTAGCCCATGCTGCGCTTTTCAACGAGTTGCATCATCCAGGTCGTAAGATCGCGCACGTCGATGATCTGAATCGGGTCCTTCGGTGTGCCCGGAGCCAGCATTTCGCCGCCCTTCGCTACACGCACGGGCCAGTACGTAAAGCGGTCGGTCGGGTCGAGCGGACCGACGATATAGCCGGGCCTGACGACGCTCAACCGCCCCTTGAAGGCCGCGGCGGAGTATTGCTCGCACAGAGCTTTCATCGGCCCGTACGTCTGCTCCGTTATCTCTTCGATGTCGGGATTTGCAAGCTTGCCGGTCGGCGACTGTTCGTCGTTGGGTTTGGCGAGGCTCGCATAAGCCGAAATACTCGAGATGAAGAGGCAATAGCCGACATTCGGCGCCAGCAGCTCGTTCGACATTTTGACAAACTTCGGGATGTAGCCCGTGTCGTCAATCATTGCGTCCCACTTGCGCGCGCGGAGCGCATCGAGCTTACCTTTGCGGTCGCCGATCAGCGTCTCGACGCCGGTGACGCCCTCGGTATTGCGCTTGCCGCGGTTGAAATGCGTCACCTGCCAGCCGAGCCGCTGGGCTTCCTGTGTCAGGTGCGGACCGATGAATCCGGTGCCGCCGAGAATCAGCAGCGTCTTCGGCTTCGTATCCGCAGCCAATGCCGGCCCGAGAGCCGCACTTGAGGCCAGGCTGGCGCCGATCTTCAGCACATCGCGGCGGGTTGTCATCGGTGTGTCTCGCTTGGTTTATTTTGCAGCCACTTGCCTGGCGTAGAGGTCGGGGATCGTCGGCCAGCCGCCATCGACATCCTTGCGCATTTTCTCGCGAACGCGCGCGCCGGGTCGGCCTGCACGACGAGCGTTTTGCAGACTGGCGCGATGGTGATGGTTCGCGTCATGGCTTCGGGTCCTTCTCCTTGTCGCCGCTGCGCCCGACTTCGTTTTGAAACGCTGCGAGGGCCTGGTCCCAGAATTGATCCAACCAGGCGCGCAACACGCCAAGACCGCGCGGGTCGATGTAGTACACCCGTCGGGTTCCCTCCGGCCGGTCATCAACCAGGCCCGCCTCTTTCAACACCTTCAGATGCTGCGAGACCGCCGGACGGCTGACCGGCAAGTCACGCGCCAGCGCACCCACTGAAAGCGGACCGGCACGCAGCTTCTCAAATACTCTGCGCCGCGTGGGGTCGCCAAGCGATGCCAAGGCCTTCCCGTAAGTCATGGGTTACGGTAAGCACGCCCTTACAAAAAGTCAAGCCGCGAGCGGCCGCATCCGTTTGCTCGCGCATTCGTTACCATACCCGCCGTGAAAATCGTTACTTACAACGTCAACGGGATCAATGCCCGCTTGCCGAACCTGCTGAAGTGGCTGCAAGAGACGGCGCCGGATGTGGTCTGTCTGCAGGAACTGAAGGCCCCGCAAGAGAAATTTCCCGAAGGTGCGATTCGGGAGATCGGATATGGAGTGATCTGGCACGGGCAGAAAAGCTGGAACGGCGTCGCCATTCTTGCTCGAGGCGCGGAGCCGGTTGAAATCAGGCGCGCCCTGCCGGGTGATCCGAACGACGCTCATAGCCGCTATATAGAGGCAACCGTTCAGGACGTAGTGATCGGCTGCCTGTATTTGCCGAACGGTAATCCCGCACCGGGACCTAAGTACGATTACAAGCTGCAATGGCTGGAACGCTTGATCGCTCACGCCGCCGAGCTTGTCTCAAGCAAGTCTCCCGTAGTTCTCGCAGGCGACTACAACGTGATACCCACCGAGCGGGATGTATACAAACCGGAGCGCTGGGTCGATGACGCCCTCTTCCGAGTCGAGGTGCGTGAAGCATTCGCTCGCCTCACCAAGCAGGGCTGGACCGACGCCATACGGACACTTCATCCGAACGCGCAGATCTATACATTCTGGGACTACTTTCGAAACGCGTACGGCCGGGACGCCGGTCTGCGTATCGATCATCTGCTTCTCAACCCGGCTGTCGCGGGCCGGCTGGTGAATGCGAGTGTCGATCGAAACGTGCGCGGGTGGGAGAAAGCCAGCGATCACGCGCCAACCTGGGTGGAATTGCGAAACGCAAGCGGCGAGTGACGCGGTCGCAGGTAAAGAGCGAATCGCGGGCTCGGGCCTGTCAACGGCGGCTTCCGCGTAGCACCGATTGCAGCACCACGGCGTGATTCGTTGCCGGATCGTGCGCCGCATAGACGAGCGTCACCCGTTTGCCTCTCCCCAGCTTGCGCAGTTCGCCAACAGCCGGATTGCCCACCAGCTCCTTCTGGTAGCGGCGACGAAACTCGGCGAATCGCTCCGGCCGATGGCCGAACCAGAGCCGCAGCCGCGCGCTGGGTGCCACGTCCTTCATCCACAACGCCAAGCTCGCTGCGGACTTCTTCACACCGCGCGGCCATAGTCGGTCGACCAGGACGCGAGTGCCGTCCGCGAGATCCGCAGGTTCATAGACACGCTTGATTCGGAATGCCATTTGAAGAGCCTCCTGCAGCCGCAGTAAGCGAACCGGGTGCCCGACACACCGATGATTGTAGACTACGCCCGGACGAGCCCAGCAACCAAACAGGCGGGACCAGCCAAATGAATTTCCGTGTGCGCACAGCGCTGACATCCGTCGGCGGAATTCTTCTGCTGGCGATGAGTTGCACGGCACTGGCGGAAGGCGCGTACCGCAACTTCAAGGCAGCGATCTATGTGACGGTGGAGGCCACCCGGCAGTTGCAGGACCCGAAGGTGCGCGAGCAGCAGTATCGGCGCGTTTCGAGTCAACTGGGCTTCGACAAGGTGTACATCGAGACCTATCGCAGCGGCCAGTTCGCGGACGAAGCGTCGTTGGAAGGCATCAAGAAGTTCTTCACCGACAAGGGAATCGCGGTATCTGGCGGGATCACGCTCGCCGCAGCCGGACATGCCGGACAATTCGGCACCTTCGACTACGAGAATCCGAGCGACCGCGCCGAATGCCAACGGGCCGTTGAGTTGGCCGCACGGCACTTCGACGAAGTGATTCTCGACGACTTCTTCTTCTACACGACCAAGAGCGATGCGGACATCGCCGCCAAGGGAAGCCGTAGCTGGACGCAGTACCGGCTGGAGAAGATGCGGGAGGTAGCGGAAAACCTGGTTCTGAAACCGGCTCGGGCCGCCAACCCGCGCGTGCGCATGATCATCAAATACCCCAACTGGTACGAGCACTTCCAGGGTCTGGGCTACGATCTGGAGGTCGAGGCGAAGAAGTTCGACTCTATCTATGCGGGCACCGAGACGCGCGATCCGCAGATCACCGATCAACTCCTGCAACAGTACGAAAGTTATCTCGTGTTTCGCTATTTCGACAACATCCGTCCGCATGGAGGCAACCGCGGAGGTTGGGTGGACACGTACGACACGCGCTACGTCGACCGCTATGCCGAACAACTGTGGGACACCCTCTTCGCAAAAGCGCCAGAGATCACGCTGTTCAACTGGTCGGCGATGGCGTCTCCGGAGGCGCTTGCGCCGGGCGACCGGCAAGCGTGGGCCGCACAGCAGACAAGCTTCAACTGGGACGAAATGGTGCATCCTCGGGATGAGAGGGTCCGCGCCGGCAAAGGATCACCGCAAAGTGCCGCGCCGGGCTGGGCGCGCGCCGCAGGCTGGTCTCTCGAACAGGCCGACCGGATCGTCGGGCGGCTAGGCAAACCGCTCGGGATCGCGAGCTACAAGCCGTACCATTCGAGCGGCGAGGATTTTCTGCATGACTATCTCGGCAATATCGGCATCCCCATCGAGCTGATGCCGGAATTCCCCACGGATGCGAACCTGGTACTGCTCACCGAGTCGGCCTCCCAGGATTCCAACATCGTCGCGAAGATCAAGAACCACCTGGCCGCAGGCAAGAGTGTCGCGATCACATCCGGGCTGCTGCACGCGCTGCAGGGGAAGGGTATCGAGGACATCGCCGAGATCGAGTACACCGGCCGCAAGATCGCCGTTCGCGACTACATCGCGGCCTATGGCGCGGGCAAGGGGATGAGTCTGAACGAGCCGGGTAAGGCAGGGCGCGAAGTTCTGTTTCCGGAAATCCGCTTCTACACGAACGATTCCTGGCCGCTCATCCGCGGAGTAGCCAACGCACGCGGCGTGCCGATTCTGCTCATGAATCGTTACTCCCGGGGCGTGCTCTACGTCTTGAATGTCCCTGACAACATCGGCGACCTGTACGATCTGCCACAACCCGTAACGAACGCGATCCGCGGCTATCTACAGGCGGATTTCCCGGTGCGCCTGGACGCTCCTGCGCAAGTGAGTCTGTTCGTGTACGACAACGGCACCTTCATCGTTCAATCGTTCCGTTCCGAGCCGACCGCAATCGTTGTGTCCATCGCGGGTTCGCACGCAGAGCTTCGCGACCTGCAGTCCGGCGAGAGCGTCACCGCCGAGCCGAGCGCGGGCGCAAGCGGCGCGCAACACGCACCTTCCGCCGATCCGGTTCGCAGCAGCTTCCAGCTTCGCGTGCCGCCGCATTCGTATCGCGTCTTCAGCAGCCAGTAACCGTTGAGCGGCGCGTCACGCGACGCCCTGCTTTCGCTTTGAATCACGTGCGACTAAGCTTTGGAAGTCGCAGTTGCGGGGACTCCCATGGCCTTTTCACTTTATGCCGCCACTGTTCCATCCTATCTACAGATTCTGGACGCCGTCTCCGGGCTGATCGGCAAGGCGGAAGCCTTCTGTGCCGAGAAGTTCATCGGCCGCGATATGCGCTTCGCATTCGGTGATCGCCATCTCGACTACACCGCCGAGAATTTCCTGCTCTCCTTCTCGCAGCCCAATTTTTATTTTCACGCGGCGACGACGTACGACATCCTGCGGTGGAAGGGTGTCCCGCTCGGGAAGCGCGATTTCGTGGGCAAGTCGCGCATCAAAAGGTAAACGGTCCCGCTGGACCGTAAACTAAGCCAACTGAGCAACTTTTACTTGCAGTCACTCCAGGTCCGCGTTTACACTTAGCCAATTGAGAAACTATTGGCGTCGCCGCGACGCTTTGGGAGATTCGCTATGGCTTTGGTGCTCTATTTCCACCCGTTGGCTTCGTTCTGCCACAAAGTCCTCATCGCGCTTTACGAAAACGAGACGCCGTTCAGCGGGGAGGTCGTGAATCTGGGAGACAGGAACGCGTGCGCCACATTCCTGAACCTGTGGCCGTTGGGCAAGATACCGGTCCTGCGCGATGAAGACCGCGAGCAGACGATTCCGGAAACCACGATCATCATCGAGCACCTCGAGCAGCATTACCCCGGCGCACATCCCTTGTTGCCGAGCGAGCAGAACGAGCTCCTCGACGCGCGCCTCTGGGATCGATTCTTCGACCTTTACGTTCAGGTTCCGATGTCGAAGATAGTGACCGACCGGCTGAGGGCGGATGGCGAACACGATCCGCGCGGCGTCGCGGACGCAAAATCCAGCCTCAGCACCGCCTACGACATGATCGAGCGGCGGATGACGGACAGGACCTGGGCGGTGGGCGAGAGGTTCAGCCTCGCGGACTGCGCCGCGGCTCCGGCGTTATTTTATGCGGGCATTGTGCTGCCATTCCCAAACACTCACGTGCGCCTCGCCGCCTATTTCGATCGATTGATGGAGCGCGCGTCGGTCAAGCGTACGCTCGCGGAAGCACGCCCCTACTTCCAATACTTCCCGTACAAGGAATCAATCCCCAGTCGCTTTCTGCAGTCCGAGCCAGCGGCGCACTGACCATGAATCTCGGCCAGGATCGAAACAGGCTCGACCAGATGTTCCACGCTTTGGCGGACGCCAGCCGGCGTGGAATGGTCGATCGCCTGAGCGAAGGTCCCGCTTCGGTGTCCGAGTTGGCGCGGCCGTTGACGATGGCGCTGCCTTCTGTCGTCAAGCATCTGGCGGTTCTGGAGGCGGGCGGCATCGTGATTTCAGCCAAGGCCGGGCGCGTACGCACCTACCGCATCGCTCCCGGTGCGCTCGGCGCCATTGAGGCTTGGGTCGCCGAGCGGAAGGCGAAATGGAACCGTCACTTCGACCGCTTGGAGCGGTACCTTGCGGATAAGACACGCGAGGCCGCTCCCATGAAGAGGAAGAAACCATGAAAACTCCGTCGATCCAGCGCGGTTCCTTTTCCATTGAGCGGACCTACGATGCGTCCGTCGAAGATGTTTTCGCTGCGTGGTCGGACGCAGAGGCCAAGGCGCACTGGTTCGTCGGCCCGGAAAGCTGGACGGTGGTCAAGCGGGAGCTGGATTTTCGAATCGGCGGACAGGAGCAGTTGCATGGCCGCTTCGATTCGGGCCGCGAAACGCTTTACACCGCTCGGTTCCACGACATAGTGCCCAATGCGCGTATCGTCTGCGTCTACGATATGCGCTACGGGCTGCGCTCCGAGAGAACACATCTTTCCGTTTCTATCGCAACCGTAGAGCTCGAGGCCGTCAAGAAGAAAACACGTCTTGTGTTTGGCGAACAAGTCGCATTCCTGGACGGCACCGACGGTGCAGAGGGTACGGCTTCGCGCGAACACGGCACGGGGGTGCATCTCGATCGGCTTCGAAGCTACCTCCGGCCGCCGTCCTGACAGCGTCGAGGCGCGAAACTCCGACGCAGCAGCGTCGACACGCACGACTCCAACGCAACCGTTTCGAGGCCCATGCGGCCCCGCGCACCGCTACTGTGCCAGGTGAATCTTCTGCAGGAACGCCTTGAAGCGCGGATCCGCCTCAAGATTCCGCTGCAGCGGATCGCGCCGCATGAAGATCGGGCCCAGGTAGTGTTGGGCGTAGGCGCGATCGATCCACGCAAACGCTTTGTCCAGCTCATTGCGCGACGCATGAACGAGCGCGATCGGGTAACCATAGCGCTCCGCGTATTTCTGCTCCGCCACAGCGAGTATTACGTCGGCCTCACGCCTGCGGCCGAGAGCGTCCAGGGCAAGTGCCTGCGAGACTTGGCGAGCCGCGTCCACCTGTTCGCGTTGTGCCTCTGCCAACGCTTCCTTCGGTTCCGCCCGAGCCAAGTACAGCAAGGCGAGAAAGTAATGCACGCTCTCTACCGTCGGGTTCAGCTCCAGCGCCTTGCGATACGCAACCTCCGCCTCCTCCATTCGTCCGCCGGAATAATTGGCGATGCCGAGGGCAAAGTAGTTCCAGTAGTCCAGAGGATCGCGCTCGATGGCGCGCTGCGCAAGTTGAATCGCCGTACTGGAGTTGCCGCGCGTGACGGCAACATACGAAGCAATGCGCAAAGCGATGGCGTTGCCTGGATCCAACTCCACTGCCGTCGCAAGCTCGTGTTCGGCTCGATCCCAATCCCAATCCACCTGGTATGCGACCCGGCCCAACGCCTGGTGAGCCGCCGACAGCTTGGGATCTATCTCGAGGGCCTTGGCGGCTGCCGCGTGCGCATCGGCTGAGACGTCGGTATACGGCCTGCTGTGAAAAGTTGCGAAGGTATCGGCGTGCAGGTTCGCCAGCGTCGCCCACGCCGGCGCAAAATCGGGATCGAGCTGCAAAGACCGCTGCAGGTACTTGGCTGCGCTTTCGAAATCCGCTCGCGTGCCACGCTGGTAGATCGATTTGCCCTGCAGATACAGTGTGTAGGCTTCGGTGTTGGTCGTCCGCGCGGCGCGCGGTGCCTGCCCTTCCAGCAGCGATACCTTCAATGCCGCAACCACCGCCCCGGCGATTTCATCCTGCACCTTGAAGATGTCGTCCATCGGCCGGTCGTAGGTATCCGACCAGAGGTGATACCCGTTATCCGCACGAATTAGCTGCGCCGTGATGCGCAGCGTGTTACCCGACTTGCGCACGCTACCCTCCAGGACGTGCGCGACACTCAACGCTCCGGCGATTTCGGCAATCGTCGCCTGCTTGCCCTTGAAGTAGAAGGACGACGTCCGTGCGGGCACGCGCAGCCCCGGAATCTTCGCCAACAGATCGATCAGCTCCTCCGACAGGCCGTCGGAGAAATACTCGTTGTTCCGGTCCTCGCTCATGTTCACGAACGGCAGAACCGCTATCGATTTGCCACTGACCGGGACGGCGGCGGGCGACGAGCCTCCCGCGCCCTCTTTGCTGACCGTTGCAGCAGAGTCTGCGGCGGGTGCACCGGGGAGATGCTCGCCGTGGACGGCAGACCCACCCATCCCAAAAAATCGAACCCCGATCGCAACGGCAACTGCGAAGACGGCGACGGCGCCGAAAACGGCTGCGAGCCACGGGCCTTCGTGATGCGCCGCCCCGGCGTGGCTGGAAGTCCCTGCATTGGGTGCGGCGTGCGGGTCGAGCGAGCTCGACGATCCGAACCAGCCCTGCCACGCCCCGAGCAAGGCCACTGGAAAGCCGAGTGCGAGGAGCACGAATACGGCCTGCAGCCCCGCGTGGGGCAGATCGAAGACGTTGAAGAGTGTGTGGCCGATTTCGAGCGTCAGCCACGTGACGATGAGATATCCGGTTGCGACCTTGAGGACACCCCGGCGGCGCAGTTCCACGAAGAGTCGCATCTGATTTTTCTAGTGCGGTCGGATCCTGAACTCACCCGATCTTCGCATAGTGCGGGCGCCGCCGCAGCGTCACACCATACCGCCGCCTAAGCCTGAGTAAGAAAGGAAAAGAAGACATCGCCGGGGTCGTACTTCATCTTCAAGGCAGCCAATTTCTGCCACGCCGCCGGGGAAAAGCATTGACTGGCCCGCTGCGGAGTGAGCGCAAGGTCCGCCTCGCCCACGTAGTGGCCGCCG
>FTEM01001818.1_pt1 | contig 12673 bp, 14 predicted proteins | sample 1640201 | NCBI WGS metagenome assembly FTEM01 (sample SAMEA3914816, study PRJEB12502) | metagenome | biome: forest; material: soil | place: USA | collected 2011-09-16 | depth 0.3 m | reverse complement strand
CCTTCGTCACCAGCCACGGCCCCATGCACGCGAAGGTGTCGCAACACTTGTAGCGGCCGGGATAGCTGACCCACGTGTCGACATACTCCACCTGCTTCAGGTCCCCGCTCTTGGGATGAATCGCGCGATAGTGAAAGGTGTCCTCGCCGCGCATCGTAGGCGAAGTGATGTCGTTGTGGATCGTATAGCCGAACACGTAGTCGTAGGCATCCCGGGCCGACACATTCCGCGCCGTCTTGCCGATCACTACCGCCAGCTCGGGCTCAGGGTGCGTCCGTCCGTACTCGGGACGACACTCGATCGCTGCGCCATGTCCGACAAGCGCGCTGGACGGCTTGATGAACATCGCCGGGTGTTTCGGTCCCTGGATGATCCGGTCGGCATTCGCGCTGTTGTTGAGTGCGAGACAGCAGATCTTCGACGGCCGGCGCACAGGTGCGTGCCAGAGCACTTCCTCGGGAGAGAATCGCTCGCGGTTGCCGGAACCGGTGACCTCGAGCTGAGCGATTCGGCGTAGCTGCTCGAGGGCCGGCTCGCCCGCCTCGATCAATTCGAGCAACGTCCGCGGCGGATCGTGGAGCGCGCCACCACCCGTCGCGCCACCTGCACCCGCAACGCCGCCTGCACCCGCAACGCCACCTGCACCCGCAACGCCACCTGCACCCGCAACGCCATCGGCGCTGGCAACGCCGCCCGCGACCATCGCACTCAGGACATCGACCAATCGGCCACCGACCAGCATTCCGACCCGGTCGCGCCCGGCAGCCCGAAAACTTGCAAGCTTCACTTCGCCCCTCCCCCGTCAGGCACGACTATCCTAATATAGCGAGATCAGTGCGAACGAACATGGCAGCAGCAATCGAACCAGAGGTGAGAACGGTCGAGGCCGCGATCAACTACGTCGCCCCGGGCTCGCTCATCAACCGTCGCTTCGTGGCGCCGGGCATCGAGCACAACACCGGCCAATACGAAGCGCATCGGCTGCCGATCCGCGACGGACGGCGCATCAAAGAGCGCTTCAGTCTCGACGTGCAGGGTTTTGCCCTGGCCGACCGGCCGTCGGCCGTGACCGACTTCTTCGACAAGGAACGAGTCGAGCAGGTTTATCCCGATGAGGTCATCGCGGCCGTCATGGCGCTCACGGGTGCGACGCGAGTCGCACCGATGGGCTGGCTCGTACGCACCTCGGGCGACGTCGCGAAACATCAGACTCAGACGGCTGGGTACACACATCGCGGCGGAGTCCAGCCACCTGCGGGCGATGCTCACGTCGACTTCACGCCAACGCGCGCAGTGCCGCTGGCCCAGACGCTGTATGAGAAAAACTTCCCAGACGGCAAGGGCTACTCCCGCTTCATCGCGTCGAGCTTGTGGCGTGCTTTTTCGTCACCTCCGCAAGACTTTCCGCTGGCCGTGTGCGACGCCCGTAGTGTCCGTGCGGACGAAGGTGTTCCCAACACCATGTTTGTCGTCGACCGTCTACCGGATGAGGCAGCCATGTTAGGCGACATGCCCGCGGAGAAGACGGCGCCGGCGGCCGCGATTTTTCACTATAGCCCGGAGCACCGCTGGTGGTATTTCTCGAACATGACCCGGGATGAAGTTCTCATTTTCAAGTTTCACGACAGCGATCCCACGAAAGCGCTGCGAACTCCGCACACCGCTTTCCACGATCCGAGCTTTCCGAATGCGCGCACGCGTGAAAGTATCGAGTTCCGCACGATAGCCTACTTCGAGTGACGTCGGCGCCCGCGAAACGCTCAAATAACACGGGGAATTGTCATGTCCTACGCCGTTACCAAGAAAGAGCTGGCGCCGCAACCGGTGCTCGTCGTTCGACGGCGAGTGAAGCGCGCCGAGATCGCACTGGCGCTTGCGCAGCAATTGGGTCGGATATTCCAGTTCGCGCAGCGCAGCGGGGCGGCTCTCGCCGGGCAGCCCTTCACCCGTTACGTCGATTGGGGTCCGGGGGTGGTGACGCTTGAAATGGGCCTGCCGATCGCCAAAGCCGTCGCAGGCGAAGGTGACATCCTTGCGGACACGCTGCCGGGAGGGCCGGCGGCGGTGACGACTCACACCGGGCCCTACGATCGGCTCAACGACGCACACGCCGCCGTTCAGATTTGGATCGAGGAAATGGGTTTTCGCGCCGCGGGCGCGCCGTGGGAGACTTACGTCAGCGACCCTGCCGATGTCCCGGATCCGCAGAATTGGAAAACGGACCTCTTCTGGCCCCTCGAGGGTTAGCGTTCAGGGTTTCTGAGCGCGACAATCGCCTCGGTGGCAAGGACCGAGGCGATGCATCCCGACTTTCACAGTTTCGACATGCGCGGCCGCAAGTTGCGCTACGTTTGCCGTGGCGCGGGCACCCCAACGGTCATCATCGACCAGGGAGGCGGGCTCTCCGTCGAGGAGAGCTTCGTCAGGCCTGTCGCAATCGGCTGGCGAAGAGTCTTCGAGCAGCTATCCAGGACGCAGCGCGTGCTCATGCATGACCGTGCGGGATTGGGTTGGAGCTATGAGCCCTCCAAGCCACGCGGCTGCAGCCAGTTGGTCAAAGAGTTACGCGCCTTACTCCGCTACGCCGATGTAGGGCCACCCTACGTGTTTGTCGGACACTCGATCGGCGGGTTCAACGCCCGGCTGTTCGCGAAGCAGTATCCTGAAGAGGTCGCAGGCGTGGTGCTGGTGGACTCGTCGCATCCGGACCAGTGGACTCGCTTCGGACGCCTGGTGCCGCGACCGACTTCCGGGGAATCGACAGCGCTGCAGCGGCTGCGGAGAAAGCCCGATCCATCCCTGACTCCAGAACGCATCGACTACATTACCAGTGCCGATGAGGTTCGCACCGCCGGCACGCTCGGTGATACGCCTCTCATCGTCCTCAGCCGCAGTCCCAATGCTGTGCGTCTGCCGGGATTACCTGCCGACGTAGCGGCAGGAATCGAGCGGGTCTGGTCGGAATTGCAGCGTGACTTGTTGCATCTGTCCAGGCGCAGCACGCAGATCGTTGCGACTCATGCCGGTCACAATATCCAGCTCGATGAGCCGCAACTCGTGATCGAGACGATCCTCAAGCTGCTGCGTGAATTGCAGCAGCCCGGAGCGTCGATTCAGTGAGAGTCCCGCGCGGCGATCAATGCCCCGTCGCATCTCCGCGGCGGCTGGCCTCGAACAGGAACCAGGTGCGCCGCTCGGTCTCATCGATCCACACCTCGATGAGGCTGGCGCTCGCGATGTCGCCATGCTCGTCAACCACGCCATGCACTTCGCGCAGACGGGCGGACAGTGTCATGTTGTCCTCGCGCAGCTCTGCCAGCATGTCGAGCGGCTCCACGTAATCGGCGTCGTTGTCCTTGATCCGCTGGAGGCGTGCGATGTGGCCGACCGAGCGAATCGTGTTGCCTCCGACCTTGCGGATGCGCTCCGCGATCGGGTCGGTCATCGCGTAAATCTGGTCGGACTGCTCATCGAGCAGCAGGTGGTAGTCGCGGAAGTGCGGTCCGCTCATGTGCCAATGAAAATTCTTGGTCTTCATGTACAGCGCGAATACGTCGGCCAGGATTGCGTTCAGGCCTCCGGATATGTCCTTCGACGCCTGCTCGCCGAGATCGGTGGGCGTGATCAGGGGCGATGCGCGCCTGCGCTCGAGGGCTTCTCTTTTCTTTGCGCTCTTGGCCATGGCTCGATACCTCGGTGTGCTGCAACTACGGCTGATGGGATGTGGCGACCACGGGGCCGCCCTTGGGGGAGGCCGACGGGATCGCAGGATTTGGCAATTATGCAGCAAGACCGGGCATCGCTGCGCGCTGCGTCTTGTCTCCCAGCCGCAAATTTTGAACGCCAGCGCTGTCTCCCCAAGCGCTACGGGGATTTGGCGCTCGGCTGCGGCGGCGCGGAATGCTCGTTGACCCAGCGTGCCAGCTCCCTGAGCTGCGCGGGGCCGATTTCCGAAGGATGAAATGCGGGCATTGCGCCAATTCCGGAACGCACTATCTGCGTCACTGTCGCAACCGGTGGGTGAGTCCCGAGCAGACGGTGCGCGACGCCCGTGTCGTGGCAATAGCTGCAGGCCGAACGCCAGATGGCTTCAGGATTCGGCCGGGGCACGGCCTGCTGCGCGGCTGCGAGCTCCGCGCCGCCGATGAGCAATGCCCCAAGGATCATGGACGGGATTGAACGGCGCGCGATCATTCAGATCCTGATGCCGGACTTGCCGGGCGCGAGGATCGCATTCGGGTCCAGCGCACGCTTCAGGCGCCGCGCCAATTCCTGGTTACCGGCGCCGTTGAGCCGGGCAACCTCGTCCATGAACCCGATGCCCGTGCGATAGATCCCGTACCCCTGCGCCGCGAATGCAACGAGCAGCTTGCCGAAACACGTCCGCACGCGCTGCGTTGCCTCCGGGTCCGAACGATCGAACACGATCGGCATGACGTTGAGGATCTCCCGGCCGTTTATCGTCATCCCGGTCATGAAATCGACGCCATGATCGTTCATGATCGAGCGCGCAAGCTGTGTCTGCTTCACGACATCCGCGCCTCGTGTCGGAGAAACGGGCGAAAACCAACACAGGCCGCCGCCGCTCGTCCAGTTGAACAGCGAAAACGTCTGCAGCGACAGCTCGTTCACCTGCATCGGATCGTGTGCATCCAGGATGAGTGTCGCACCCGAGCGTTCGAGCGCCTGCTTCACGACCGCGGTGTCGGATTCGATCCGCTCCTTGCGGCCATAGAGCGTGAATGCATAGAGCCACGGCGGCAGACCTTTGGCTTTTGCCGCGGCGTTGGCGACTTCCACCGGTATGGCGCCATGACCCGTGTAGACATCGGCACGGGTCGCCAGCGAAGTCATGATCAGCGTGGCATTGGCGAGCACGCCAAAGTTGGGAATGGTGCCATCCAGTCGCAACGGACGAATGGCATCTATGGCTGCGCCGATATCCTCGTCCCGCCACCATTGAGCGAGGATGGTTCGGTGCGCCGGCGGCGCAGGCATCAGCCACATTCCCAGTTTGGTGACGACGCCGAAGTTGGACTGGGTGAAAATGCCGTCCGTATAAGGGCCGAAGCCGTATTTATAGACCTGCCAGCAGCGCGCGCCCTGCACCTCGCCCAGCCCGGTCCTTACGACCGTGCCATCGGCGAGCACGACTTCCATACCGCAACTGTTCTGAAAATGATCGCCGTAAGGGGTCAGCCCGCCACCACGCTCGAGCGTGTTGCCGACAGGCCCGACCAGCGGGCCGGGAGCCGGAAAATCCAGCCACAACGGGATGTTTCGCTCCTTGAGATAATCCTGGAGCTGCTGGTACGTCACACCCGGCTCGACGAGCGCCGTCCCCAGCTCCGCATCCACCTCGAGTATGCGATTCATGCGCCGCAGATCGAGAACCACCTGTCCGCGTGTCGCCGGTGCAGAGGATCCATAGCCAAAGTTGCGCCCGGTGGAGATGGTCCATACGGGCACCTTGGTCCGGTTGCAGACGGCCAGGATCCCTTTGATCTGCTCGACCGTGACCGGCATGACCACAGCGGAGGGCATGTGCTCCTCTTCAGGCACCGGCATCAACACCCGGCCGTAAGGTGCAACGTCGGCCGGGTCTGAAAGAACCTGGTCGGAGCCGACCACGCGCCGAAAGTCCGCGAGGGCGGTAGCGAACGTTGCCGCGGTCACGCCTTCAGGCAGCACCGGTGGTGCGTCAGTCATTTGATGTGCGCTGCATTGGAAAGCCATTCCGCCGCCTGTCCCGGCGAGCTTTTGTCGGTGTCGCGATCCACCTTGTAGTTGGCCTGCCGCATCAGTTCAATGGGAATTGCGCCTACCAGCGGCCCGAGTGCCTGGCGCAAAACCGGATCAGTGCCCCGCGCCGGTGAAATCAGCAGGATCGCATCATATGGTGGAATGACCTGGAGCGGATCCGTCAGCACGACCAGATCGTTCGCCGCTATCCGGCCATCGCTGGAAAACGCCGAGATTACATCGACCTCCCTGGAGGCGAGCGCCCGGTACATGAACGTCGGCTGGAATTGCCGCTGCGCGCGAAAATTGAGCGCATACCGCTTCTGCAGCGCACGCCATTCCGGGCGGGAGAAGAATTCGAAGTCCGCACCCATGGCCAGCTCGGAAGCCTGCCGCGCAAGGTCGGCGAGCGAGCGAATTCCCAACTCCGCCGCGCGATCCCGCCGCATCGCCAACGCATAGGCATTCTCGAATCCCAACGCGCCAAGGAGTACGACGCCGTGATCCTTGCGCAGCGCGGTGCGCATTTCCTCCAGCATCTGCTCACGCGGGAGCGAGTCCTTGCGGCCCATGACGTTCGCCCAAACCGTGCCTGAGTAGTCCACATAGGCATCTATGTCATTGCTGGCGAGCGCCCGGAACGCGATCACAGATCCCAGGTCGACGCGAGTCGTCGCTGCACGCCCAACCTTGCGGAGGCTGTCGGTAATGAGATCCGCGAGGATGTACTGTTCGGAGAAATTCTTGGCGCCGATGACATAGCTCGACTTGCCGCCGGCAGCGAGTTGGACCGACGCGGCGACGGCGACGCCGGCAAGCAGCAGGCCCACCCCGATCCAAACCCTTCTCGTCACGCGCCGCGCCACGCCGGACTCGACCAGTCCCAGCAACTGATCGGTGACGATTGCAAGGATCACTGCTGCACCGCATCCGAACAGGACCGATACCCAGTTCTCGACCTGCAACCCCGAGAAGATGTAGTTGCCGAGACTCGTCTGCCCCACAGGAGTCGATAGCGTCGCCGCCCCGATCACCCACACCGCCGCCGTGCGGATGCCTGCCATCAACACGGGAGCCGCCAGCGGCAACTCGACCCGGAACAGTCTTTGCCGATCCGTCATCCCTACTCCGCGTGCCGCCTCGATGAGCGCCGGCTCGACATTCAGCAGCCCCGTCACACCGTTGCGCAGGATCGGCAGCATCGAGTACAGCGTGAGGGCCAGCAGTGACGGCAGAAATCCAAGCGCTGAAAAGCCGTAACCGAACAGATATTTCGACGCCGCTGACAGCGCCAGGAGAAGCGGATAGAACAAGGCCAGCAGAGCAAGGCTCGGCACCGTCTGCACGACGCTCGCGAATCCGAGCACGGGCCAGCGAATTTTCGCATTGCGGCTCGCCGCGACCACCAGCGGCAGACTGATCAGCAGCCCCAGGCCGAGCGCGGCGGCGCTCAGCAGCACATGCTGGCTGAGATAGTCCGGCAGCAGGCGGGCGGCAGTGGCAACACGCTCATCCACGTTGATTCCGGTCCTGCAGCAGCGCCTGAACGCGATCCGCCTGGCGGCGCGGCATGTCCATCAACGCACGCACGCCTGCGTCCTGGTGATCGACCAGCAGCTCATGCGGTTTGCCGTCGGCGACGATCTCGCCGCGACGCATGACGACAATGCGGTCGGACAAGAGAACCGCTTCCATTACGTCATGGGTCACCATCACGGTGGTGAGGCCCATCTTCTCGTGTAGCTGTCGGAACTCTGTCCCCAGCGTGTCGCGAGTAACCGGATCCAGTGCTCCGAACGGCTCATCCATCAACATGATCGACGGTCGCGCGGCGAGCGAGCGCGCAACACCAACGCGCTGCTGCTGCCCTCCCGATAGCTCCGCGGGCATGCGCTTAAGATAGCTCCGGGGCAGGCTGACCAGATCGATCAACTCCTCCACGCGTGTACGGATGTCAGCCTCCGCCCAACCCAACAAACGCGGCGTAATGCCGATGTTCTCGGCAACGCTCATGTGCGGAAACAACCCGATCCCCTGGAATACATAGCCGATGCGGCGCCGCAGGCTGTACGGAGCAACCGACTGCACCGGCTCGCCCGCGACGAGGACAGAGCCGTCATCGGCGTCCACGAGGCGGTTGATCATTTTCAACAGGGTGGTCTTGCCCGAGCCCGAATCGCCGACGATCGAGACGAACAGCCGCTCGGCGACCTCGACATTGACATCGCGCACGGCAAAACTGCGACCCCCGTCGAATGATTTCGAGACGTGGCGGAGCGAAATCATCCTCGGCGACTGCGAGCCTTATTTCGCTACCGCGGCGGCGGCGGCAAGCGGGATGACCAGCGCGACGTGATCCTGGTCGCCGACGGCGGCAGTCTTGTGCCCCTTGCCCCGGGTGTCGTCCATGAGCATGATCTCGCCGGGCTTGAGACGCAGCGTCTTGCCGTCACCCGCGGTGACTTCGGATTCGCCTTGCACCGCAATCAGAAACTGGGTGCGTGGCGCGGCGTGCCAGTCCTCGACGGCGCCTTTACGCAGTCGCAGCAACGATGCGCCCTGCGCACCCTGCAGCGCATGGATACTCAAAGACTGCGAAGCATTGGGGCCCGCAAGCGCCTTGAAATCCAACTGTTCCTGTTTGAAATGCGAGACGCCAGCGGCGTCCGAATACAAATGAGTGTAGGTAACCACTTTGTGCTCCTCATCGGCCAGTGCCGGAGCTGCGCAAGTCAGGACGAGCGCGACCAGCGAGACAAAACCCAGTGCACCGCGACGGATATCGAGCATTGCGGAACCCCCTGTTCGGATGAGGCGCACGCAGTTCAACTTCAGCGCACGGCCCGCCGCCAGAATACAGTAGCCGGTTGACCGCAAGGCGGAAAGGTGAGTCGGACGTGCGCCAGCGGGCGATTCGCCGCGGCGCGGCGGATTGGATTACAGGAGGGGCAGCGAAGTGCGCGCGAACAGCGTGTCCACTTCGCCCTGCGAGCTGCAGTTGGCCGCCCGCTCGATGAGGCGCCTGCTGAGGTGTGGCGCCATGAGTGAGATGAAGTCGTACGTATAGCGCCGTAACAGCCCATCGCGCGCAAAACCGACCCAGGTCGTATGAGCCGGGAATAGATGCTCGGTGCCGATCGAGACCAGGTCCTGGTCCTCGACCGGATCCAGTGCGACGTCTGCGATGATCCCCACGCCCAGCCCCACACGAACATAGGTCTTGATGACGTCCGCGTCGCCGGCGGTAAGCGCAACGTTCGGAGTCAGACCTGCTTTGGCAAACGTGGCCGTCAGCGACGACGGTCCGACGAAACTGAACACGTAAGTGACGATGGGATAGCCTGCCACTTCACGCAGCGACGGAGCGGTCGACTCCGCCAGCGGATGATCCCGTGGCACGATGATCCGGCGACGCCATTGATAACACGGCAGCAGTACGTGCTTCTCGAACAACTCGTGCGAACCGGTCGCAATTGCCAGATCGAGCCGGTCGAACTGCGCCATCTGCGCTATCTGCTCCGACGTGCCCTCGTGGAGATGAAACTGCACATCGGGATACTGGGCGCGAAATTTCTGGATGATCGGGGGCAGCACATAACGCGCCTGGGTGTGGGTCGTGCCAATCGCGAGCGAGCCGCGCTCCTCGCCTTTGAACTCGGTCGAGACGCCTTTGATGTTCTGCACTTCGCGCAGGATTTTCAGCGCGTGCTGAATGACCTGCTCGCCCGCCGGTGTGACCTTCTCGAGCGTGCGACCCCGCCGGACGAAGATGTTGAACCCCAGCTCGTCCTCGAGCAGCTTGAGCTGCTTGCTCAGTGCCGGCTGGGTCGCGAAGACCTTCGCCGAGGCGGCCGTGATGTTCAGATCGTTCTGGGCCACTGCGGCCAGAAAGCGTAGCTGTTGGATTTTCATTGGGCCGACTTGGGCAGGACTGCGCGCAATTCTAACGGGCGAGGCGTTATGAAGTCGGTCGCGCGGCGGTCACGAAGCGGTGACGCTTCGTTTCGTGTGAGGTCACCTCGGCGCCCTATGAACCGTACACAGCGAGGGGGTCACTGCTTTCAGCGTGTGAGCGCCGAGGTGTGGAGGAACGATAGCGCCCTGCATGGGCGCTGTAAAAGTCCGTCTCGTTCTGTGCTGAGACGCAAGACGCTTGAACCTTCTGCAACTACGCGGCTTCGCCCTCAGTGAGCATCCGCCGTCTTCGGTGGTGGCGGCGGCTGAATATGCGTCACCTTCCCACCCTGTTGCTCGTAGGTCTGCACGCCCGCAGCGCCTGCAACCTTGAAGCCCTTGCTCGCCAGAAGATCCGCTGCCTTTCCCGCCCGCCCGGCGTGGTTGGAAACAGTGATGATCGAACGGCCCTGCGGAATCCAGGCGACGCTGTTCTCGAGGTCCTTGATCTGGATGCTGAGGTAGACGGGTAGTCCACCTATCGCGGTCACCTCGTCCGGGCGACGGACGTCGATCACCAGTACCTTGTCAGGCTGGGCAAGCAGCTTATCGAGCTCCTCGCGCGACAACACGTGCGCCTTGAATGCCGGCGCCTGCGCAGCCGCGTCGTGCTTGCCTGCCCCGCCTCCCTGCGCATCGGCGGGTCCCTGTGCGAAAGCGACCGACGTCGCGAGCGTCAATGCCACAACCACTAGCTTCTTCATGCTTGCAAATACCCTTCTGTTGTTTTCAATTCTCTATATCCCGGCGCGGACGCCGCTTCCGAATCGATTTCGCGGTCCTGATCACGGTCCTGGCCCAGCAGTCCGTGGCGCTTCAGTTGCGCCCGCACGATGTTTCGCGATACGCCGAGCCGCCTGGCTGTATGGACCTGGTTGCCCTCACAGTGCTCGAAGGCCGTCGTCACCAGTAGCCTCTCGACCGACTGATACACACCCTCGTGATCGCTGCGCAGGAGTCGGCGCAAACCGTCCACCAGCCCACCGAGGCTGTCGTCGTAAGAATTTTGTCGCTCGCTGCTCTGCGGCGGCGCGCGGTCCGGTAAGCGCAAATCCACGCAGTCGAGCACGCCATTGCGGCACATGATCAATCCGAAGTGCACGACGTTTTCCAGCTCGCGGATGTTTCCCGGCCAGTCGTGAGCCCCGAGTGCGCGTTTGGCATTTTCGGAAAGAACGATTGAGCCGAGGTTCATCTTGCGCCGATAGGTTTCGACGAAGTGCTGCGCCAACGGCAGGATGTCGCCCGGCCGGTCACGCAATGGAGGCAGCGAAATGGCGGCCACATTGAGCCTGTAATAAAGATCGCGCCGAAACCGGCCCTCCTGCACTGCGCGCTCCAACTCTACGTTCGTCGCTGCAATGACGCGGACGTCAACAGCAATTGGTTTGCGGGAGCCGAGCCGCACTACCTGTCTTTCCTGAAGTACGCGCAGCAGCTTGACCTGCAGGAAAAGCGGCATGTCGCCGATCTCGTCCAGAAACAACGTGCCGCCGCTGGCGGTCTCAAACCAGCCGGCGCGCGCCTGCTGGGCGCCGGTGAAAGCTCCGGCTTCATGGCCGAACAATTCGGCCTCTACGAGCTGCTCGCTGAAAGCGCCGCAGTTGACAGCCAGGAAGGGTCCGTCGCGCCGGCTATGCTCGTGGATGTAGCGCGCGACGAGTTCCTTGCCCGTGCCGGTCTCGCCGACCAGGAGCACGGAGGCGTCACTCGGGGCCAGGCGCTCGAGCTGCCGCTGCAGAACTTCCGAGCAGGGATCTGAAAACACCAGCGCTTTGGCCCGGGACGCCACTTTCGAATCGCCCGTCCCCGGAAACGTCAGGAGTCTTGCTGGTTGTGTATCGCTCATGGTGGTCATCGCTCATGCAATGGTGCTGCGGTCCGCAAGCGCAACGTAGACGGCATCGCACGGCGCGTCGAATAATCAATTCTTATGTGGTTTTCAAAAAGAGTATGTGGCCGCATTGTCACTGCGGCGTCCCTGACCTGCGCGGATTGATAACCGCCGGCTAACCGGATTGTTATTGCGAGCGCCCCGGCGGGCGGGCGGCCTTCACCCCGACAGATCGAAGTCCGCAGGCGCGCGCGGGTCGGGAGTGAATCTCAAGTACGGCTTCACCGCACGCCAGCCTTGCGGAAAGCGTTTCTGCGCATCGGCGTCGCTCACGGCCGGAACTATGATGACGTCGTCGCCGGTGCGCCAGTTGACCGGCGTGGACACCGAATGCGCGTCGGTCAACTGCAACGAATCGACCACTCGCAGGATCTCGTCGAAATTCCGCCCGGCAGTCTGCGGATACGTGACCGTCAAACGGACTTTCTTCCTTGGGTCGATCACGAAGACGGTGCGCACGGTGTACACCTCGTCGTGCCGCGGATGGATCATCCCGTACAGACGCGCGATCTCGCGATCAGCGTCGGCGATGATAGGAAAGTTGACGGCGTGGCCTTGCGTCTCGCGAATGTCCTCCGCCCATTTCCGATGCGAATCGACGGGATCGACCGACAATCCGAGCGCCTTGACACCGCGCCTGTCGAACTCCGGCTTGAGCCTTGCCACGTAGCCCAGTTCGGTCGTGCAGACGGGTGTGAAATCCCTCGGATGCGAGAATAAAATCACCCAGGCATCGCCCGCCCACGGGTAGAAGTGAAAGTCGCCTTCGGTGGTGGTCGCAAAGAAATCCGGCGCCGTGTCGCCAAGCTGCAGTCCCATGATGCGCTCCTTGATATTCCCAGAGTCGATGTAAGCACTCGCCGTCAGGATTGCGCAGCCTGCCGGTCGTGCCCTTGAAGCTGGGCGTCGCGCGCGGTGTCCGCGGCCCGCCGGATGCGGTCTTGCCACACGTCGAATGCGTTCCATCCCTTGCGTACCCGAGACTCCTTGCGGACGGCGGGGCCACCCGTCTCGACTTCAATATTCACCGGCTGACTTTCAGATAGGGTTGTCACGGTCGCCATTGCGGGGTCACCTCGAGAT
>FTEM01001239.1_pt1 | contig 12742 bp, 10 predicted proteins | sample 1640201 | NCBI WGS metagenome assembly FTEM01 (sample SAMEA3914816, study PRJEB12502) | metagenome | biome: forest; material: soil | place: USA | collected 2011-09-16 | depth 0.3 m | reverse complement strand
TCGCGAGTCCGTGGTGGTCCGAACTAGCTCGCCAAATCTTGCCCTATGCCGAAGGGTCGAAACTCCCTGTACCATGGCACCTACAAATATGGGCCACAGCGGCTCAACAAGGGATGCGACATGGCTGATCCGACCGGATCAACCGAGGAGGTAGTTCCCCCGCAACGGCATCCCGCGCCGCCTGAAGCTGACGTGCGCATTCCAACCCCCACGGGCACCTGGAATCGGATCAAAGAGCACAAGATTCTGCAGTGGGGCCTGGGTTACCTCGGCGCTGCAATCGCGATAGCTCACGGCCAGGAACTCATGGCCGAGGCGTTCGACTGGCCACACCTCGTTGGCCGGATCCTGATGAGCGTACTCGTGCTGGGGCTCCCGCTCGTCCTCACGCTCGCGTGGTATCACGGCCACAAGGGGCTGAAGCGCGTCGGCCCCGGCGAGATGGCAATCATCTCGCTCCTCATCCTCATTGCAGCGGGATTGCTCGTGGTGTTCGTACGCGCGCCGGGCGAGCGTGCCCCGACTCTGGCTGCTCAAGAAACCGTCCCTCATTCGCCCGCAGTGCCAATTGCACCACCCGCAGGCGTCTCGCTGGCAGTACTTCCGTTTGTTGACATGTCGCCCGAGCACAATCAGGAATATTTTTCTGACGGACTCTCAGAGGAGCTGCTGAACCAGCTAGCTCAGATCCGGGAGCTGCGGGTGACCGGACGCACGTCGAGTTTCTCGTTCAAGGGCAAGAACGAGGACCTACGGGTCATTGGCGAGAAACTCGGCGTCGGCAACATCCTGGAAGGCAGTGTGCGCAAGGACGGCAATCACTTACGGATCACGGCGCAGCTAATTAACAGCAAGGACGGCACGCATCTGTGGTCGCAGACGTTTGATCGAGAATTGAGTGGAGTCTTTGCGATTCAGGAGGAGATCGCGAAGTCAGTCTCCCAAGCGCTGAGCATCGCGCTGGACGTCGGTGAGATGTCTCGTGCCAAGGGCGGCACGACCAATCTTGAGGCCTACGACAAATTTCTACGCGCGCGCGAACTCAGTCGTCAACGCGGTGGGAAGAACGATATTCTGGAGGCCGCTGGGTCCTACCGTGCAGCCGTAGCGCTCGATCCGAATTTCGTACGCGCTTGGAGCGGGCTGTATGACGCGCTGGCGGACACAATGATTTACGTCCCTGAGAATGCGGCTGCTGCACAGAAGGAGATGGATGAGGTGAGCGCGCACATGGTGGCGCTGGCCCCGGACGCCTGGTGGACGCAGGCCATGCTTGCAATTCAGTTCATTGACCAACACAAGTGGTCCAAGGCGGAAGCCGCAGCCCGCGCGGCGCTGGCGTCGATACCCGCATCCCAGATCGGCACAGCCGAATTCTATACCCGCTTTCTATGGGGGGTCGGGCGCGCACAGGAGGTGGTCCCTTACTATGAACGCGCGCGCCAGGCGGATCCCTTGTCACTCAGCGTCTCGTACGAACTTCAGATTGCTCTCTTCATTGCCGGCCGGCCAGAGGCGGCGCAGGCGGAATACGAGCGCAGCAAGTCACTCGCCGGCGACCACGGGATGGTGGACCGTTTGGCACTTGAGCGGATCTGGTCGCGCAAAGAGGCGGATCCGGCGCCGATCCGGGCGCAGTACTCCCTGTTTCTGCAACACGAAGGGCTGGCAACGACCCTCGATCACATTCTGGCCGACAGGCTGGGCAATAGGGAGGCCGCCCTCGCAGCGATTCACATGGCCTTCGACGATCCCACCAATCAAACCGTGAACGGTATGCGAGCCATGGCGTTTGATGCGGACCATTTTGGAGACCAGGATCTGGCGCTGGCGGCGCTGCGGCGAGCGTACGTCGATCTTGGCGGTACCAACATCGGCGTGATGTGGGAACTCAAGACCGACTTGCGCGCCGATCCGCGCTTCAAGGACATTCTGCGTGACGTGGGCCTGGTGGATTACTTTCGCGCCAGTGGCAACTGGGGGGATTTCTGCAAGCCGGTGAGCAAGGACGATTTTGAGTGCCATTGATCCTTGAAAAGCGCGCGGCATGAGCGTAACGCCCTAAGCGTCATCCGACAGCCAAAGGTCCGCCGTGAGGAAACAACAGATGATGAGGAATAAGCGGATACAGCATCTGGTCGTCTGCGGAATTGCGCTATTACTCGTCGCAATCGCACCATCTGCACCGTCGCAGGTTGGCCTCGAACGAAAAATCCTGATTCGGCAGGACCTGCCCATTCCAGGCTACGAGACTGTGCTGGTTGAAGTAACCATCGCCGTGGGTGGACGCGAGGGAAGACATAGTCACCCGGGGACGCTCGTGGGCTACATCCTCGAAGGTGAGCTGACCCTCGAATCGGACGGACAGCCGACGAAGATCATCAAGGCCGGTGAATCCATCCTGATTGAGCCGGGGCGCGTGCACGAAGGTATCAACAAAGGCAACAGACCCGTCAAGGCGCTTGTGACCTTCATCCTCGAGAAGGGCAAGCCACTTTCCATTCCGGCGCCGTAGGTGGCGGAATGCGCGAAGGCAGACGTAAGCCGAAACAGAAAGTCCTCGGGGAAGCGCTTTGCGTTGCGCTTCACGTCGTTTTGCGTCACCGACCGATGAAGAAGATCGAGAGTCTGTGGAAGGCTGCGGTGCTCGATGAGCGGGTCGGAGTGACGATGCACGAGCTTCCATTCAGAGCCCTGAGTCATGTAGACCTCCGTCGATCGCTCGACCCATTCTTCCGGCTGCTCCCTGCCGGCAAGTCTGACCTTGTTACGCTCGATCTTCACGACCACGATCAGAGAGTCGGACACATATGACTGCACGAGCTCGACCGTCGAGGAGATTCCGCCGTGAAAGTGTCGCGCCCCAGCCGCTTGAGCGCTCGCGAATCCTTCACTCCAACCGATGGGAGACGGTCCGCCCAACGGCCCAAAGATCGTGAGCCGATCGGTGTGAGCCATCAGATTGGCGTATCCCGTGCTGTCCCCGTTCATCCATCGTCGCGATGCATCCTGACCCTCGATCAGCAATTGCTGCACGAGCGCCTCGCTGTCGTGCGGACCCGACCCGCCAGCGCCGGCGCCTGCGGGTGCGCGGCTCGCAAGGATGACGAAGCAGAGGAGGGAAACCGCTGCAGTGATCGCGATGCGAGCAGTACTCATCAGGTTTTCCTCTGATTGAGCTCTGGAACGTGGCGGCGCTCGGAGGGTAGTCCACGTCAATGCTAACGTGTTGGGTGACAGTCGCGAAACCGGCGGCGTCTTGCCGAGGCGGTTGCCTCGGCAGGAAGCCACCAGTCACGTGCATCCAGTTCACCAGGCCAATGTACACTCACTCGACGCAAGCTCCGCTCCCCAGCCGCACCTGGTGACGACGCCATGGACGGGCTGTGGTCCGAAGTGTGTGTTCGCGGGCGCGCCGAGCACCAACGTGATGTTCGAGAACTCGAGCGTTCCGTCCATGCCGCCACCGACACAGACTTGCAGAGTGGAAGGCCCGAGCTTGACCTGGAATGGGGCCTGGTTCCCGTTTCCTGTGATCTGTGCCTCGCCGCTGATCAGGAAGTGCCACGTGACCGGCGGATTCGCTGGATCGTTGGCAGGGCAGCTACTCGTCTCGTAGCTGAGCGGGCCGGTCATCGTGATGTGATGAGTGTGGGCACCGCGAGTCTTCGGATCATCCTGGCTCACAGCGCCTGCGTCCGTTGTTTCCATGTTCAGAGCGGCCGAGAAGGTGGCGGTGGCGGTGCGAAAGTGTCGTTGCAAATCCAACGACCATCTGCCGTGCATCGCGTATGGCGCGCCCTTGACGGGGGTACCATTGACGTTCGCGGGTGAGTAGTCGTCGAGGAGACCACTTAGGTGGCGCGGCAGGGCAGCGGGATCGCCCGCCACCGCCTGAGTCAGTCCTCCGAGACCTGCCACCGACGCCAGAACCGCGATGCTGCGTACGGTGCTCTTGAACACATTGCTTTTCATGGGATTGATCCTGTAGTGATTTCGTGCGCGCGCGTGGCGCTGCGAAACCATCGGATATGCTGCAGAGACGATCAAACGGTATGGCGCGGCAATTGGGCGGTCACCGTCGAATACCGTCTTTTGCCGCTCGGCGCGTTGGGAGTTAGAATCAGTCGAACTGATTGGGGACTACAAATCGGACGGGAAGATCACGATGGACGACCGGCCCCCCAATCGCGGCCCGCCGACAAAAACGCTCCAAGACCGGCTGGACTCGTGGAAGGCCATCGCCGCCTACCTCAAGCGTGACGTGACCACCGTGCAGCGCTGGGAGCGGCGCGAGGGGATGCCGGTGCACCGGCACTTGCACGACAAGCAAGGCTCCGTGTACGCCTTCTGTTCCGAGCTCGATGCCTGGTGGGAGGGCCGACGCACGGGAATTGCGCAGAATGAAGAGCCCGCGAACGAGCAAGCGGCGCAGACGGCTACGATCCCGCCTCCTCCCGCTTCTCGAGGGCGCCGCCCCACCGGCCAACGGTCGTGGCTGCCCATCTTGCTCGGCGGAACCCTGCTTATCGCCGCCCTTGGGGCGTACTGGCTCGCGGCAGAACGCGATGCCTTCTGGCGTGATCCGCTCGCTGGCGCCAACGTCACACAGCTCACGGATTTGTCCGGAACGGAGCAGGCCGCAGCAATCTCGCGCGATGGCCGCCTCGTTGCGTTCCTGGCGGAGGGTGATGGCCATACCGACGCATGGATTACCGAGGTCGGCAGCAGGCAGTACCGCAATCTGACAGAGGGCAAGGTGCCCGAGCTCATCAATCCTTCGATCCGCACACTGGGCTTTTCGCCGGACGGCAGATTCGTCACGATCTGGAGCCGCAAGCCCGACGGATCACGGCCCGGCGACATCAATATCCTGGCTACACCAGCGAAGGGTGGTGCGCTGCAGAGCTACCTGCCGGAGGCAGCGGAGCTGGCGTGGTCGAGTGACGGCCGCCGCCTCGTGTATCACACAACTGCGCCTGGTGATCCGTTGTTCGTGAGGGACTTGGGACAATCGAGCACTCGCCAGATCTATGTCGCGCCAGCCGGCGTGCACTGTCACTTTCCGCTGTGGTCACAGGACGATTCATTTATCTACTTTGTCCGCGGCGTCCCGCCCGATGATTGGGACATCTGGAGGATCCGACCCTCCGGAGACGGTCTCGAACGGATCACGTCTCACGATTCGCTAGTGAGTCATCCCGTGATGCTCGATCGGCGCACATTGGTCTACCTGGCTTCAGACGCGCAGCGTGCAGGTCCGTCTCTGTTTGCGATCGATGTCGAACATCGCATTCCTCACCGCCTCACTTTCGGTCTGGAACATTACACTTCCCTCGGAGCGAGTGCAGACGGAATGCGCCTCGTGGCGACCGCTGCCAATGTCCGGTCGACCCTCTCGCGACTGTCCGTCACCCCGACTGAAGCGCGCGTCGTGCCTATATCTTCCGCCGGTCTCTCGCCGCGCTTGGGCCCAGACTACCTTCTGTATATCGCCTCGTCCGGGGCTCGACAGGGCATCTGGAAACTGGCCAACGGGACGAGCCGCGAGCTCTGGAGCAGCACCCACTCGACCATTGTGGGAGGGCCGTCGATTGCGGCCGACGGTCGTCGGATCGCATTCGCGGTGGCGGACGGAGAAAGAACGTCGTTGTTAGTCATGGACAGCAACGGGGCAAACGCCAGGGCGGTGGCGGATTCACTGGCGCTGCGTGGCAATCCGGCCTGGGCACCGGATGGGAAATCGATCGTCTCTGCGGTCTTTCAGGGCGGGGAACCGCGCGTCACGAAAATTCCGCTGGATGGTGGCGCACCGCTTACGCTGGTCTTCGAATACTCACTCGATCCGACCTGGTCGCCAGATGGCCAGTTCTTGCTCTATTCCGGTCCGGACGTGGGCACCACGTTTGCGGTGCGCGCCGTCGCGGCGGACGGAAGGCCGTATCCGCTGCCGGCGCTGATTCTCTCGCGAGGAGCGCGGCGAGTGGTGTTCTGGCGTGACAATCGCAGTGTGGTTGTCCTTCGCGGAGACGTGAGCCACAAGAACTTCTGGCTCGTCGATCTCCAAACGGGCGCGCAACGCCAGCTCGGCGAGCTGACTCCCGAGCCCCGAATTGGAGACTTCGACGTGTCCCGCAGCGGAGACGAGATCGTATTCGATCGCATGGAGGAGAGTTCGGAGATCGCCCTGATCGAGCGAGCGCACTGAACCTCACTCTCTCGCGCCGACCACACGCACGCTACTGGCCAGTCGCAAGGGTTCGCAGCGTGTCTGCGATCATTCATAGCTCATGGTGAAGGTGGCCTGCGCGTGAACGCTGCCCGCGGACAACGCGGCCGGGCCAGTGCCCGAAGGATCAGTGTCGTCGCGATAGTATTGCACCGTGAGCGGGATGCCGTTGACGCTGCCCGAGGCGCCCAGAAGCCATTGATGACTCGTGCCCGCCGCAGCCGAATCGGGTCCGAAATCCAGCGGTCCGACGCTGTTCAGAATTCTCAATTTGATGCCCTGAGCCGTTGAGTTCGAGGCAAGGGTGAGCAGCGACGATGTGTTGGCCGGTGTGGTGGTATCACTCAAGGTGATATAGACATTGGCGCCGGGTGCGCAACTCAGGCCGATGGGGAAGCGCGTATCCCCCGCCGTTTTTCCAACCGCGCTCAATGCACTCAGCGATACGATCGGCAGATTCACACTCACAGTGGGGGTCGTGACGATGCAGGTGATCGGCACGACTGCGCTGTTGCTCGCACTCGTCGGGAGCGTGTTGGCGATTCCCGTACTCCACCCGCAGACGCCAGTCGGGGTGAACGTGACGGCCACACTCGGCAGGCTCGAGAGCGAGTAGCCGGAGACAACCTGCCCAGTCACCACCAGGTTCGCCTGAATGCCGGGGAGGGCACCATTGCCGGGAGCGCTGATCGTTCCTGACGTATAGCCTCCGCCGGTGGAGGTGATCAGCGTCTGTCCGGGGCTGTTCACGACATAGAAGCTGACGCCAATGCCGCTTACGCTTGTTTGATAGACGCCGCTTCCAGCGGAGATTTCCGTACCGTTGACCGTGGCCGTCTCGATCAACGCGCAGGGAACCCCGGTGGCGGTGGCCGCAGCCAGGGCGCTAGCCACCTGGCTGCCTACGGCGGCGTCCCTCGGAACTGAGTAGGGTCCGGCGGGCGAGAATGACAACGTCGCGGGCGAAAAGCCGACCGTTTGCGCAATGGCCGGAGCGCCGGCCTGGAGCAGTAGGACGCCGCTCAAGGCGGGCAAAAGCACGCTCCGCAACAAACTTATCCGACGCCTCATGATTACCGTCGTCCTGTGATCCTATCCAGGGCTGTGTTGCCGCTGCCCTGATCCCTGTTCCGCTCCGCCAGATCGACGACTTCGCAAGTGGCGTCGATGCGGACGAACGGGCCATCGCCGTTGCGCTTTGGGGGCAACTCGTACTTGAAAGCGCACTGCCGATCGGGCGCATCGCCCCAGCGGGCAATCAACGTGCCGGTCTCCGCTATTCCGCGCAGGTAGATACCACCATCCTGCCCGGTCAGACCCACTTCGCTCCCCTGCGCATCGTAGACGCTCGCGCCAAAAGGAACCACCGATCCATCTGCCAAATGGGCGCTGATCAGGATCGCTCGGCCGCCCACGGTCTGGAAGCGGATCATCACGACGGAATTGAGGCGGGGCGCGACAGATTCGCTCGTGCTCTTGAACTCCACATCCGCAGAGACAGAGTCGTCCGGATTGATGTTGATGACGTTCTGCCGGTAGGGCAACAGGAAGGGCAGCACTGCATAGCCGGAGTGGTTGATGACGGTGCCAATGCTGTTGGTTACGCGAGCACCTTCGGCGCCGATGGCTTCGACAATGCCGATGGTGTCGGTCATCTGATTGGCCACGGTGATGCCCCCGGGATGAACCACTACCCCTCCCGTGGCTCCCAGGGACTGCTGGGAATAGTCGCTGCCCTTGCTCAGGCTGGCGGACACGCCGGCGTAGGCACTCCGGTACTGACCGCTGGCCGCGAAGGAATCATCGTCCGAGGTCTGGCTGGCCGAGGCGCTGTAGCTCAACTGGTTGTTCTCGCCCCAGGTGCCGATGATGACTTCCTGGCCGCCGCGCGTGCGCTTTGCGCCGGTTGTGTCCTGATTGAAGCTGGTCGAGAGTATGGGTGAATGGGGTGAACGTCCCAGGGGCAGCGAGAAGTTCGCTTGCACCCGGTTGTCGGGTTTCCCGTCAGCACGTTGTTCTGGTGGGCGATCGCAACGCTGTACCCCAGGCTCGTGCCTGAGACCCGGAAATGGTTGGTGTAGCCACCCTGGAATTGCGTCGTCGTGGCCGACGAGTGCCAATAGCTGCGCACTGAGGCCGTCAGATAAAAGTTTCCCCACCGACCGGGCAAAGTCTGGCCGATGTTGAGCTGCCACTCGCTGCGCGCACGCTCGACGGTGTTGGGATTGGCGCCCGCCAGCACCGCCTGACGGGCCGATTGCTCATCGCTGAACGAATAGTAGCCGTTGGAGGAATAGCGGTACGTGGCAATCGTGATGTTGGTCTGGGTATCGCGGACCAGCTTGCTGTAGCTGAATCTCACGCTTTGACCGCTGGCGGAAAGGTTATCTGCAATGGCAGCTCTGGCCGCGGTCACATCGGCCGCCAAGGCGCCCACCAGGGTGTTGACGGCGACCCCAAGCAGCCCGGCGCCGTAGTGCTGTGCGCCGACTGCGCCGGAATAGCCGGTCAAGTAGCTGTTGAAGCCATGCTGCACCGTCGCCTGCGCGAAGCGCTCCGTCCCGGTGAGGGATGGCTGCTGCACTTGCCCGGCCGCCGCGGAATAGCGCCACACCCCGGGACGCAGCAACTGCACCAGGGACGCATACGGCACCGTGAAGCTCTCCTGGCTGCCATCGGCCTCATAGACGGTGACGTGCAGGTCGCCTCCGTACCCTGTGGCGTACAGATCGTTGATCTCGAAGGCCCCGGGCGACACGGTGGTTTCCAGGATGGTGTTGCCGTTTTGCGTGATGGCGACGCGCGCATTTGTATGCGCGATTCCATGTACGAGCGGAGCGTATTCAAGCTGCGAATCCGGCAACATCTGGTCATCGCTTGCCAGTGACACCCCTCGGAATCCGAAGCTGTCGAAGACGGCGCCGTCCGTGAAGCTGTCTCCCACTGTCAGGTCGCTGCGGATCGAGGGGATGTCGTGAGCGAGGTAGGTGGCGATATTCTGGTACGTGGAGGGTCTGCCAGAGGTGACCTGTATGGAGGATCGCTGGCGCAGGTGCCAGGTGCCGAGGTTGATCCCCACCGTCAGATCCGCATGGCCCACAGAAGTAGTCACATACGAGGTTGCGGATCGGTAGGCATTCAGGTTGTAGCCCAACGTGGCGGACGGTACGCCACTGTCCCAGAACTCCGGGCCGACATAGCCACGGGGTTTACGGAGTATCGCGGCCTGGGGAACACTGATGTCGAGCCGGAGCTGAGACATGTCGAATGACACCGCAGCATCCGGAATCATCGCTTCCAGGTCCACGCAGCCCACGGACTGAGCCTTCTTCAGCTCGGCACGTGCCGACGGGAGCAGCTTCTCGAAATCAAGCCCGATGCGCCCGACGAGCGGGCGGTCGATGCATGGCAGAGCGATGTCGCTGTCCGGTTGGGCAACGAAGCGAACCGACGCACGGCCGACCCATTTGCCGTTGATCTGCAGATCGACCATGTACTCGCCGGGAAGTACCGGATTGCCCCGCGAGAAGCGGGAAACGTCGACCTTGGGTCCGCCCTGCAGGAAGGCCGGGTTGAATTCAACCTGCTGTCCCGCAGGCTCCGCCGCGCAGGAGAGCGCCGGAAACAGTGTGACCAGCGCGCAGAGCAAGCCCGGGCCGGACCGACTTAACCGCTCCGGAATTGTCGGTCGCGCAGCACTCTCACAAGTCGCCACGGAGACATCATCCGCGTCACGGCCCTGGCGACGCAGAAGCCGTGGCACTTACGTCGCCGCCGTAATCGTTGACGAACGAGTATGCGACGGCAATGGCGCCGCTGGGAGCAGCGACCGGATCGGGAAGATCGAAGCGGCGACTGTCGAAGGGGTCCACCATGTCCGCCTTTGCATTGACCGGGTGGCCGCCGAGCGAGGCGGTAACCAGGGTCAGCGAAACATGATACGCAGTGGGGTTGCTCGCCTGGATTCCCACGAGCTTGCCTTCCTTGTACAGCAGCTTCCATGTGAGCTGCGCCGGCGCATCCGCGGCGGAACCCGAAAGGCCTGCAGGCCGGAAGAACACCTTCATGCGATGTTTGAAGGCCAGCTCCAGTTGATTGGGCAGGTCCGGATTGGCGGCGGCGCGCGGCGGGATATCGAGCACGTTGAGCCAAAACAGGGACTCACGGTCCTCGGGGAGCCGATCATGCGTGTAGACCAGCCGCAGGCTCTGAGCTTTGGTGGGATCGAGCCTGAACAAGGGCGGTGTCAGAACGAAAGGAACTTTTGATTCCCCCGGCTTTGCATGCGGGTCCCCCGCATCGAGCCAAGCCTGCACCAGTGAAGGAGTTTCGCCGGGATTACGGATGTTGATGGTGACTTCGCGTTTGACCGCGGGATACACCACGCGCGTACCATCGACGACGATCCCCGCTGCGGCGTTCGGCGCGGCAGTGAAGAACGTCGTTGCGAGAAGCGCCGTTGGAATGACTTGAGTTGCGCGCAATCCAAACATCGCCCGGCATCCCCACATTGGTATTCTTCGAAGGCAAGAGCCAGGGCGCAGCTCAGCGACTGCTGCGCCCTGGCTGATCAGAGAGGTACGTCCATCGTCATCGGCGCTCTGATCGTTTCAACAGCACTTAATTGTAGATCACGGAGTAGGTGACGCTGGTGCTGACAGCACCAGGCGTAGCTGCTGCGGCCGCGCCAGCAGTCGAATATCCGGCGTAGAACCACTGCGTACCGCCACCCGCCAAGGTCAGAACTGCGGGCTGATTGGTGGCCGAGCCAGGGGTAATCAACGTACCCACTATGGCGGGTCCGGAAGCCTTGTAGAGGCTCACCTCGACGTTGCTACCTGCCACCGTGTTGATGAGACCGCTGGTTGCCTGATCGACGTTCGGGCCCGCTTCAAAATATATCTGGACATGAGTTGGCGCTCCCGCACCAAAATCATTCGCTGCCACGCAGCCAGACACGACCATGTTGAAGAACGTGCCCGCCGCAGTTGTTCTCGGCCCCACATTGGTAAGAGCCGCCGTATCCACAGTGGGCAACGCCACTGTGGCGTCGACACTGCCCGCTCCATTGACGTTGACCGTGCAGGTGCTCGCCGTCACGGCACCCGTAAAGGTGATCGTCCCGTCGGAGGCCTGACTCGACATTGGCAGCGCTATGGCTGTCGCAATGCCGGCAGCCGCTAACGCTCGCTTGATCCGCATGTTCATTTCACATCCTCCAAAATTGAGGCTAAGCCTAAGTGGTGGTACTGCACCGCCATATCGGTTACATCACAGTTAACTTAAGGAATAGCCCGGGCGGCCTGCCAATATGTGATTCAAGTCGCACTGCATTGATTCGCATCGAGAAAGGGCGCAGATACGGACACTGTCCGGCGCGGCAATCGAGCCTGAGTTGGAAGGAATCGAGCGCCGGCGAATACCGCGGCGCGTTTCGCCGCTGCCAGCGGAGCGGCACCCGACGGTTCGGTCAACCAGTAAGGTCTACCGACGGTTCCGTCGCAACGCCTGCCGGATGAGTCATCAAAGCAGCCCGCGGATCAATGAATTCAACAGCGGCTGCGTGTTGCCGAGCGTGACCACCAGTTGTATCAGGAGCCAAGCTCCCACTATCCAATGGAGCCGGATCAGCCATCGTGTGCCGCGATGTGCGCGATTACCCATGACTGCAATGTGCTTCGGACCCATCCGAAGGCTCTGGAGCACCGACAGCGTCGCTGCCTTGGACAGGTCATCGTAGACTGTGCGCTTCAGATCGGCTGAGTCCGGCGGGAAGGCGAGGACACCCGCAGGAACATATAGGAGATGCATGCGAACGGATCCGCTGGGATGCGCATCCGATGAACGATGGAGTGAGCATAAGGCGAAATACAGCGACGCAAAGGCCGCAATCTCAATTAACAATACGATGACGATGAGTCGCAGGTCGGTGCCGCAGCGGCTCGGAACGCACTTCACTCCCCACACAACCCGGGTGCCAAATCGGCCAAAAAAAGCTTCACTTGCGACTTGCTCTTTGTATTCATGCCATTGCGCCCAGTAAGAGATCACATTGCGCTCGGCGAGTTGACTCGATTTTCTCAATTGGGATGCGATGTGGCCGAGCGATTCTGAAGCTCGCTCCGGCGCCACCTGCTCGGTAACAATCTGGCGCAGAATTGGAATCTCATTCCACTTCGATAGATTGGGCATGTCTTGCCATGGGACTTCAAAGTCGCGAACGCTCGCGCGCGATACGACTGGCCGCAGATGCCCTCCAAATTGCACTCCAGTGAGCAAGAGCCGGTCCCTGACGTCGATTCCATCCAGCTCAAACAGCCCATCGAGCGATCCGCGTACGATGGACAAATCGCCCTTGACTGTGGTTTCCGACAGTGAGAGCCCGCTGTTGTAATCCACTGCGTTGCCGATACTGCTATCCACGATTTGCACAGGTCCATCGACCTCGACCCTGGACGTACTCAATGAACCCACAGTGGAAAATTCGATCGCCAGGCCGGCCTTGAGTAGCGT
>FTEM01001949.1_pt1 | contig 12781 bp, 10 predicted proteins | sample 1640201 | NCBI WGS metagenome assembly FTEM01 (sample SAMEA3914816, study PRJEB12502) | metagenome | biome: forest; material: soil | place: USA | collected 2011-09-16 | depth 0.3 m | reverse complement strand
CATGACCAGCGTCCCGACGATGTTGAATGCGGCGACCGCAACGATCATCAGCAGGATCACGAACATCATCGTCTTCGTGGTCTGGATCGACTTGAAGAAATTGCCGTGGATCAGCGTCCAGTCGCTGACGTAAAACCCGCCGCCGAGATCCAGCGCGAGCTTGCGCACGATCGAGGGCGCCTGGAAAGGATTCTGCACCGCCAGCCGGATGCCGGTGACCCGGTCTCCCAGCTTGTAGAGCCGCGCCGCATCCGTCATGTGCACCAGGGCGAGGCCGCGGTCGAACTCATACATGCCGGATTCGAACAACCCGGTCACCTTGAAGCGCCGCATGCGAGGAAAAACACCGGTGGGCGTAGCGGTTCCGTCGGGTGCGATGACGACCACGGAATCTCCGACACGCGCATTCAGCTCGCGAGCGAGCGCAACGCCCAGAATGATGCGGTACTCGCCGGGTTGTAGATCCTCGATCCGCCCCGCTGTCAGGTGCCGGGCGATTCCGGTCGCCTTCAGCTCCTGGTCCGGGAGCACCCCCCGGATCGATGAGCCCGCAATCCGGTTGCCATCCGCCAGCATGGCCTGTTGCTCGATGTAGGGCACCGCGGCCTGCACGCCAGGCTGTTTCTCGGCAGCCCTCTGGACCAGGGGCCAGTCGGCCAGAGTCCCTTCGAGCCCGGACAGAGTCGCGTGCGAGGTGACGCTCAGGATGCGGCTCCGCAGCTCGCGCTCGAAGCCGTTCATGACGGACAGCACGACGATCAGCGTTGCAACACCGAGCATGAGGCCGAGCACCGACATCAAAGCGACGAAAGAAACGAAGCCGCGCCGATGGGTCGAGCGCAGGTAGCGAGTCCCGATCAGCCATTCGTAGGGAGGGGACCGCACGCTCTACTCGTATCGCAGCGCTTCGGCCGGGGCTGTGCGCGCCGCACGAACGGCCGGGTAGATCGTTGCGGCGCCGGTCAGAAGCAACGCCGCGACGCTGATGGCGACGATATTCGACCAACGCACGACGGACGGAATCGTGGGAACCAGGTAGACATCCGCGCTCAGGATCTGGAATCCGAACGTGTGCTCGAGAAACGGCTCGATCGTGCCGACATTGAATGCAATCGCCAGTCCCAGCCCCACTCCAAGGGCGACGCCGAGCCAACCGATGACCAGGCCTTGCGTGATGAATACGCCCATGACCTTGCGCGGCGAAGCACCGAGGGTCCGCAAGATCGCAATGTCGGTGCGCTTGTCCGTAACGACCATCACGAGCATCGCGACGATGTTGAATGCGGCCACGGCGACGATCAGCATCAGAATCAGCGCCATCATCGTTTTTTCGATCCGCACGGCGCGAAAGTAACTGGCGTTGTCCTGGGTCCAGTCGATCACTTCGAATTCTTTCGGCAACAGCGCGCGCAAACCGGCAGCCAGAGTCGGCGCTGCCAGGGCGTCATTGAATCGCACACGTAATCCGTGGCCATTTTCGCCGCCGGGCGTCAGCGCACGGACATCATCGATGTGGGCAAAGAGCAGCGTTCCGTCGTGATCGACCTGACCGACTTCAAACGTGCCCGCAACGGTGAACTCGCGCAACTTCGGCGTTGGAGCGCCGCCGTCCGTTACGGTCGGAATCAGAACCGACACGGTATCGCCGACACCGAGCCCGAGCCGTTCGGCCACCACTGCCCCAACGATGACGCGATCTTCGCCCGGGACAAGGTCCGCAAGCTTACCTTCCGTAATGGAGCTGCCCAGCTCGCTGACAGTCAACTCCGAGGCAGGATCGATGCCCCGCACGAGGACGGGGAGCATCTCGGGTGTACGCACGGCCAACGCCTGCAACTCTGCATAGGGCGCGACGCCTGCAACGCCCTTCGCGCCTCGCACTGCAACCTCTGCCGCGCGCCACTGCTCAGCCGAGGGCGGCTGAGCACCGGCCTGACCTTCCCGGGCGATGACACGCGCATGGGCGCTTAGGGATAGAAGCCGCTCGCGCAATTCATCCTCGAATCCGTTCATGACGGACAGAATGACGATCAGCGCGGCGACACCGACGCAGACGCCGACGACCGATGCCCAGGTGATGAACGAAACGAAGAATTTGTGGGTTCGGGCCCGGACGTAGCGCAGTCCGACGAACAGCGACAACGGGTGAAACATCGTCGCGATTTAACCACAGTTGCCGGCCCCGTTTGGCAATTCAAGACCTGCGTCACAGATCGGCCAGGTTCGGCCGGGTTCGGGCGGCCGGGCCGCTTTGACAGAATTCCGGCGGTGCTATAGTCCGCAACGCTTGGCGTTGTATGGAGACGAGACCCATGAAAATTCGACTGGTTGCGATGCTTTGCGGCCTCGCGGCAAGCGGTGCTGCGATGGCGGAAACCATCGTGGTCGACGACCAGGTCATGGTGAAGCAGACCTCGATCGAGCGGCCGAAGCGCGGCAGCACCATGGACCAGGTGCAGGCCCGATTCGGTGCACCGGCGGAACGCCATCCGACGGTCGGCCAGCCCCCGATCACCCGTTGGGATTACGCTGGATTCTCGGTCTTCTTCGAGCATGATCGAGTCATCGACGCGGTCGCCACAGGCAGCTAGTTAGGTTCAACGCCGCGACGCTTCAGGCGTCGCAGTCTTCCGTACCGCTCTTCCGCACTCCCCCTCGCTGTACGGCGCGCCTGCGCGCGACCGGTAGTGGGAACTATCGCGTGCGAATGGTAGCCTCCACCCCAGACTAAGAATTTGGGGATAAAGCGGTGTCTGCGGACGAGTCGCTCAAAACGCGAATCGAGGCCCTGGTGCGTGCGGGCGCCTTGCGGCGCAAGATGGCCGGCGCCCAGCTCGAGGCGGAAATCAAGCGGCGCGAGGAGGTGTTGCGGCGGACTTTCCGGCGCTACGTCTCGCCCCGGCTCGCGGATAAGATCCTCGAAGATGCCCAGCTCCGCGAGAGCCTTCTTTCCGCGGCCGAGGTGCGCACCCACGCAGTGGTGGTGTTCGCCGACCTGCGCGGCTTCACCAGCATGTCCGAACGGCTCACGCCACAACAGGTCGTCCCTCTGCTGAACGAATACTTCTCCTTGCTGACCGAGATCACGTTCCGCTACGACGGCACGGTGTTCAACATGGCGGGCGACTGCCTGATGCTCGCGTTCGGTGTGCCATTGGAGCAGGCGGATAGCTGCACGCGGGCGGTGCGGGCCGCCCAGGAAATGCTCGATGGCTTTGCCGCGCTCGCCGAGAACTGGAAAAAGCGTTACCAGATCGAGGCCGGACTGGGAATCGGCATCAATGAAGGGGATGTGGTCGCCGGCAACGTCGGCTCCCAGGCCTTCATGAGCTATACGATCATCGGCGATACGGTGAACATCGCTTCCCGCCTCTGCCAGCGGGCGCGCTCCGGGGAGATCCTGTTCTCCCGCACGTTCAAGCAATCGCTCGACGCACTGGGTCTGGACATCGGCGCAACAGCGCTGCCGCCGATGCAGCTTCGCGGGCGCTCCAATCCGATCGATATCTTCTGCGTGCCGCTCGAGTCGCGAATGCACGTGGGCGGGGAGCCGGCCCTGGCGTAGAGACCTGCGGGTCCGCGATGTCGTCACTGCTTCACCCCCCTATTCCGACCTCGTCAGCACGGCGAGTTCGATGGCATCAGCTTTATGGCAGCGCTGCGGCGCTGGCTCTCGCCGATGCCACGCGAGCGGATAACCGTCTCTACGTCGTAATCGCGGACGCGGCGCGCGAGCTCGAAAGGCTCACTGCCGAATTGCGCTTCTTCGCAGGCGACCGCCTGCCGCTGCTGACGCTGCCGGATTGGGAAATCCTGCCTTACGATCTGTTCTCGCCGCATCCCGACATCATTTCGGAGCGGCTGCTGACGCTGTTCGAATTACCGCAGGCGCGCAAAGGCTGCCTGGTCGTGGCAGCCGAGACTCTCATTCAACGCCTGCCGCCGCGCAACTACGTGCAAGGGCGCGCTTTCGAGCTTGCGGTGAAGGAGCCGCTGGAGCTCGAGCCCTTTCGCGCTCGGCTGGTTGAAGCCGGTTATGCGAGCGTCAGCCAGGTCGGCAGTCCGGGCGAGTTTGCCGTGCGCGGCTCGTTACTCGATGTGTTTCCGATGGGCGCCACGTCGCCCTTGCGAATCGACTTGTTCGACAACGAGATCGAAGCGATCCGGCGCTTCGATCCCGAGACGCAACGCTCGTTGGACTCTCTCGACCGCGTTCGCCTTCTTCCGGCGCGCGAAGTTCCACTCGACGCCGAAGCCGTGCGCGAGTTCAGGCTGCGTTTCCGCACTCGCTTTGAGGGCGATCCCACACGGGCAAGTCTTTATCGCGGCGTGAGCGAGGGGCTGGCTCCAGCCGGCATCGAGTTCTATCTGCCGTTGTTCTTCGATGGCACGGCGACTCTGTTCGATTATCTGCCTGCCAATGCGGTCGTTGTTCACGACGCCGCACTCCCGGCAGCGCTTACGAAAGCGTGGCACGACATCGAGGCGCGTTACGAAGATCGACGCCATGACATTGAACGGCCCGTGCTCGCGCCGGCCGAGCTGTTCGTCGAGCCGGACGAGCTGCACGCGAAACTCGAGTCGTTCGCGACGATTACATTGAACACGTTCAAGGCGGACCTCGAGTTGCCGGGCCCCGCGGCAGCGAACACTCCCGAGTCCGTGCGGAACTTTCCTACTACCGCGCCACGCGAGCTGCGCATCGACTCGCGAGCCGAAGTGCCCTTCGGGCCGTTGGACGCATTCCTCGAGGAGTTCCAAGGGCGGGTCCTGATCGCCGCGGATTCACCCGGCAGACGTGAAGTCCTCCACGAGATGCTGCGCGCGAACGGTCACTCCGTCACCACCGTGCCGGGTTGGGATGATTTCAGTAACGGCAAAGCGCAACTCGCGCTCACTGTCGCGCCTGACCTTCAAGGGCTGACACTTACAGAGCCGCCCATCGCGGTCATCTCCGAGGCACAACTCTTTGGCGCGCGTGCGCGCCAGGAGCGTCGCCGCAAGCGCGCGGCGGCCGATCCAGCGGCAATCCTCAAGAGCCTCCAAGACCTCAATCCGGGGGCTCCGGTCGTACACGAGGAATACGGTGTCGGCCGCTACGTCGGTCTGCAGGTGATGGAGATTGCGGGCCAGCAGGGCGAGTTCCTCGTACTCGAATATCTTGACGGGGATCGTGTTTACGTGCCGGTGCATTCGCTGCACCTGGTGAGCCGTTACACGGGGTCCGCGCCAGAGAGCGCCCCGCTGCACAAGCTCGGCACGGACCAGTGGGCTCAGGCACGCAAGCGCGCCGCGGAGCAGATCAGAGACGTGGCCGCTGAGCTGCTGGATCTGTACGCAAGACGCAAGGCCCAGCGAGGGTTGCGGCTGACGTTGAACGAAGTCGACTACCAGACTTTCACGGACGCATTTCCATTCGAGGAAACCGAAGATCAGGCCGAGGCTATCCGCCAGGTGCTCACCGACATGGACAGCGAGCGCCCGATGGACCGGATCGTCTGCGGCGATGTCGGATTCGGCAAGACCGAGGTGGCCATGCGCGCCGCGTTCGTTGCCACGCAAGCAGGCAAACAAGTCGCCGTGCTCGCTCCAACCACGCTGCTGGCGCAGCAGCACCTGGCGAATTTTCGCGACCGCTTTGCCGAATGGGCCGTACGAGTCGAGGCGTTGTCACGCTTCGGCAATGCGAAGGAGACCCAGGCGACCATCGAGGGAATCGAGCAGGGCAAGGTCGACATCGTCATCGCGACCCACCGGCTGCTCCATTCGCATGCGCGCTTCAAGGACCTCGGCCTGATCATCGTCGACGAGGAGCATCGGTTCGGTGTGCGCGACAAGGAGCGCCTCCAGGCGCTGCGCGCAAACGTACACGTCCTGACTCTGACCGCGACTCCTATTCCCCGGACGCTCAACATGGCGTTGGGCGGCCTGCGCGATCTGTCTCTGATTACCACTCCACCTGCGGAGCGGCTCGCGATCAAGACGTTCGTGATCGAGTGGAACAACCCGACGCTGCGCGAGGCCGCCCTGCGCGAGTTGCGGCGCGGAGGCCAGATCTATTTCGTGCATAACGAAGTAAAGACGATCGAGAAGGTCGCCGCGGACATTCAGTCGCTCATTCCCGAGGCGAGTGTGCGCGTCGGCCACGGACAGATGCGCGAGCGCGATCTCGAGCAGCTCATGGTGGACTTCTATCATCGCCGCTTTAATCTGCTCGTGTGTACGACGATCATCGAGAGTGGAATCGACGTTCCGACAGCGAACACGATCATCATCAACCGCGCGGACCACATGGGACTCGCGCAACTCCATCAACTCCGTGGTCGCGTCGGTCGCTCGCACCACCGTGCGTACGCATACCTCGTCGCTCCCCCGCGCAAGGCTTTATCGGGCGATGCAGCCAAGCGTCTCGAAGCCATCGAATCGATGGAGGAACTCGGCGCCGGCTTCGTGCTGGCGACGCATGATCTGGAGATTCGCGGCGCCGGCGAATTGCTCGGTGAGCAGCAAAGTGGACAGATGACCGAAGTCGGCCTTGCCATGTACCTGGACATGCTCGAGCACGCAGTGGAAGCGCTTAAGGCGGGACGCGAGCCGGCCCTCGACAAATCGCTGGCTGCAGCCACGGAAGTCGAGCTACGGCTGCCGGCGTTCCTTCCTGAGACTTACGTCGGGGATGTGCACGTACGGTTGAGTCTCTACAAGCGCATCGCCGCGGCGGAGACGGAAACGGCTCTCGATGAGCTGACCGCGGAAATCTACGATCGCTTCGGCCCTCTGCCGCCGGTGTCGCACAACCTCCTCCGTATCGCAAAGCTGAAGCTCACCGCTCGTGCGATCGGCGTGCGCCGCCTCGACCTCGGCCCTCAGGGCGGCACGGTCGTCTTCGAGGAAAAGCACTCCATCGACCCGGGAGCCGTCGTGCGCATGGTGCAAAAAGCCTCGCGCGAATACCGCCTCGAAGGCCCTCTAAAGCTGCGCGTTTCCCGCCCGCTCCCCACAGAAGAAGCCCGCTTCGACTTCGCCGCCGACCTCATGAAACGCCTCGGCGAAAAGCCGAAAGCCGAGAAGCCCAAGATACCGGCGGTGAAGTAAAATCCTCGCATGCGCTCCACATCCCCCCGTCCCTTACGCGGCTTCGCGTTCGCCCTCGCCGCCGTCATTGCCCTTTCCCTCGGAGTGCCCGCGCTTTCGCAGGACGCCGCCGGGCCGACCTACAACATCGAGTTGATAGTGTTCCGAGCAACGTCAGCCCAGGGCGGCGCCGAGAATTGGGCGGCGGAAGGCGGTTCGGACGACTCGGTCGCTGGAGTGGAATCCAGCAGCGAATCCTCGCAGGTGGGGCGCTTCGTCGGGGTACTCCCGACATCGCAGTTTCAGCTCACCGAGATCGAGAACAAGCTGCGCTCGAGCGGCGCGTATGTACCCGTCGCGCACGTCGCATGGTCACAGACCGCGAGTGCGTGGGGAACGCGGGCGGGCTTCCCGGTTCAGCGTTTGGGAATCGACGTCCCCGGACTGTCAGGCAATGTCTTCCTGGAGCGGGGTCAATATCTTCACCTGGGGATGGCGCTGAGCTATGCGGCATCGACGCCGCCAGGCGGACTTGGCGCGGGGACGGGAACCACTTTCACGATGAGCCAGACCCGGCGCATCCGCTTCTACGAGCGCAATTACTTCGACCACCCTGCCTTCGGTGTGATCGCGCTCGTCACGCCTGCGCAGGGCGCCAGGCCACCGGGCCGCTAAGAATGGAAGTCGGTCGACTCGGCCGTCGCGATACTGTCCTTGCCTGTTTTCTTCGCGCGTTTCAACGCGGCGCGGCAACCCTTCAACAGTGAATCGAGCGGCAACTCCCGCGGCGGCACGAGACTCGCCACACCTGCGCTCAGCGTGACGAAGCGCCCCGAACCGGAGCGGGGATGATGCATGAGCAAGTCGCGCACTCTCTGCGAAACAACCTGGGCGTATTGCGAGGCCTTCTCCGCCGCTTCGCCTTGTGTCAGAACGGCAAACGTGCCGCCTTCCCAACGGCCGACCAGATCTCCGCCACGACGGTAAGAGGCGCCGATCACTCGCGCGATACGCCGAATGCAGGCATCTCCAGCGGCTTTGTCGAAGGTTTCGTTGTAGGCGCCGAGGTCGTCGATGTCGAACAGCGTGAGCCCGATTTCGTGCGAATCACGTTGTGCCAGCATCCAGTCGCGCAGCAACAGCTCTTCAAAGTAGGCCCGCGAGTGCAGGCCCGTAAGCCGGTCTTCGCGCAACCAGGGAGGCAGGCCCTGCACGATGCGCTCGGAGTTCTTCAGCCGCTCGCTCGCATCGCGGTGGTAACCGATGAAATGAGTGAGACGGCCCGACCCGTCGCGCACAGGTTGTATGACCGATTCGTTCCAGAACAGTGTGCCGTCGGGACGATAGTTCCTGACGAGAACCCGGACCTGCTCGCCGCGCTCGACGGCTTCGCGCATCCGCTGGCGCGATTCCTGGTCGCGATCGTTACTCTGCAACACCCGCAGGTTCGTTCCCAGGATCGCGGCGACGGGATACCCACACATCTGCGAGAACGCAGCGTTCGCGTAAATGACGGGGTGATCGGCAACGGTGGCATCGCAAATAACGATGCCCTCGGGCGCACTGTCCACGACACTGCGCCAAGCCTCCGCCGACCAATTATTCATGTCTTGCCCGCCTCCAATTTGAGTGCCGGTGCTGCGGCGCACCGGGCGAGCAGTTCCTGACTCCTCATCCACTCGGGCGTCGTCTTCAGCAGTTCCCGGGTCATGCCATCGCGCCCGTGAAGGCGCACGAGCCGTAGCTGGGAAGCGGGCTCCGGCTCGACGTCGAGCCGATCGAGCAACGCCACCACGCTCGGGCGATCGTTGCAGACCGGAAGTACGTCACATCCTGCCGCCAGCGCCTGCTGCGCGCGGGTTACTACGTCCCCCACGGCTGCGGCGGCGCCTCCCATTGACAAATCGTCCGCAAACACTACTCCCTGAAATTGCATCTCACCGCGGAGCACGTCGCGAATCCAACGCGAGGAAAGGCTCGCGGGGGCCGGATCCACGGCCGGAAACAGCACGTGCGCGACCATTACGGCGGTCAAGCCATCGGCGATGAGACGTCTGTAGGGGGTCATGTCCTCGATCAGGTCGGGTAAATCCCGCCGGTCTACCGGCAGCGTCAGGTGGGAATCCGCCACCACGGCCCCATGCGCCGGGTAATGCTTGGCCGTGGCCGCCATCCCGGCATCCCGCATCCCGTGCATGTAGGCGATGGCGAGCTGGGCAACGACATCGGGCCGGGCGTGGAATGCCCGGTCCCCGATGATCTCGCTCACGCCATAGTCCAGGTCTACGCACGGCGCAAAGGAGATATCGACCCCGCTGGAGCGCAGCTCAGCCGCCATCAGCCAGCCCATGCTCCGGGCCAGGCTCACCCCGGTTCGGGCGTTCAGGTCGTATTCGTGCCCGATACGGCGGGCGGGTGGCAGCCGCGAGAATCCCGGCCGAAAGCGCTGGACCCGGCCTCCCTCCTGGTCGACCGCAACAATCAGCGGGGGAGTTCGTTCGGCATGAATGGCAGCTACCAGCCCCGTGAGCTGCTCGGGATCCACGTAGTTGCGGGTAAAGAGGATGACTCCCCCGACGAGCGGGTGCCGCAGCAGCTCGCGCTCTTCCGGCTCGACCGTAGTGCCCTTCAGATCAATCATCAGCGGACCGAGTGTCATGTTGGCCGCTCCTCGCGCCGGCCGGGCGACAGAACTGCGATCGACTCCACATGACCGGTGTGTGGAAACATATCGAGCACTCCTGCCGCTCGAACGATGAAACCGTACTCGTGGACCAGTATGCCCACGTCCCGCGCAAGGCTGCCCGGATGACATGAAATGTACAGCACCGTCTGCGGCGCCAGAGCGGCAATGGCCGGCAGAATCTCTTGCGCGCCCGCCCGCGGCGGGTCGATCAGAACGTGGCTGTACGGTTGCCCCATCCACGTAACCCCGGCAGCGATGGCTTGCGACAGGTCCGCGACGTGAAACTCAGCATTGCCGATCCCATTGCGCCGCGCGTTGTGCCGGGCCCTTTCCACCAGGACCTGATCGCCCTCGACTCCAACCACCCGCTGGGCCACTTTCGCGAGCGCGAGGGTGAAGTTGCCCAGGCCGCAATACAGGTCGAGGACCGTCGAGCTGGCCGACAGGTCCAACAACTCGACCGCCCTGGAAACCAGCGCTTCGTTGACCGGACCGTTGATCTGTACGAAGTCGGTCGGCGCAAACTCCAGCTCGAGACCGAACTTCGGCAGCCGATACCGCAACGGCTCCGAGGCGCTGCCGTCGGGCAGATCGAGCTCGCGCACGGAATCCAGGCCCTTCGACTGCAGAAAGAATCGTACGCCATGCAGCGCCGCAAACTCGCGCAGCTTGTCCAGGTCCGCGGCGCTTGGAGGATCCAGAACCCGCAGCACCAACGCCACGGCGTTGTCACCGACGGCTACTTCGATTTGCGGCAGCCGCTCCCGGATACTGAGCTGCGTCAACAAGGCCGACAACGGAGCCAGCAGCGTGCCAACTGGTGGCGCAAGCACTTCGCACCGCTCGAGCTCTGCGACATAGGGCGCAAGCCGTTCGCGAAAACCCACGACGACGCGCCCCTTCTTGAAGACATACCTCGCGCCTAGGCGCGCACGGCGCCGGTAGGCCCAGACCGGCCCGCGCAACGGCTCGAACCACGTCTGTGGAGAAACCCGCGCCAGGCGCTCGAAGTTGTCCCGCAGCTCGGCCTGCTTGGCTTCGAGTTGCGCATCCGGGGCGAGGTGTTGGAGCGCGCAGCCGCCGCAAGTTCCGAAGTGTGCGCATTTCGGGGTGACGCGTGCGCTCGAGGGTATAACGACTTCCAGCAGTTCGCCCTCGTCATGCTGGCGGTGGCGCCGGACGCGTCGGAAGCGAACCGTCTCGCCAGGCAGTGCGCCCGCGACGAAGGCAGTCTTGCCGCTGCGTACGATTCCCTCACCCTCGTGGGTCAGCGCCGCGACCGTCGCCGTTTCGTCCGCCGCCGCTTCGAGTTTTACGGAACCCCTGCGGAAGCTCAAGCCAACACTTCCCAGGCGCGCAGAAATTCGGCGAAGTGCGGCTCCTTGCCCGTGCGCAGCAGGGCCTTTACTTTCTCGACCTCTTCCGCGTGGCGCTCGGGCGGAATGCGTCCGCGCATCAGATCGAAGCGCAGGTACAGCAGATACGTGTTGAGCACGTCCGTTTCGCAGTAGCGCCGGATCCCGGCCAGATCGCCCGCAAGATAAGCATCCCACACCTTTGCGCCGGAGAAGCCCAGCTTGCCGGGCAAGCCCACCAGCAGCGCCGCGTTCTCGAGCGACACGCGTGCGCGAGGTTGAAAGGCAGACAGCACGTCCATCAGGTCCGTGTGCCGCCAGTGATAACGGCTCAGATAGTTGTTGTAGCGGAAAGCCGTGTCGTCATCACCGGTCTCCCAGTAACGCCGCGCCTGGATTCCAGCCTTCAATGCGCGGTACTGCAGCACCGGCAGATCGAAGCCGGAACCGTTCCACGAGACGAGGTCCGGGGTGAACTTCTCGATACCGTCATAGAAGCGTTCGATCAACTCAGCTTCGCTCGACTCAAGATCGCCCAGGCTCCACACCCGCAGTCCGTCGCGGCTGCGCAATACGCAGGAGACCGCGACCACCCGATGCTGCTCGAGGCTCAGGAATTCCCCGCCGGACTGCTGGCGACGCAAAGCAAACATCGCTTTGGCGACTTGCGCATCGCTCAACCCTTCGAGGCCGTACAGGCGGCGGCCCAGCTCGATGTCCGGAACCGTCTCGATATCGAAGACGAGAATATTAGTGTTCAAGCGGCTGCCTTCATGAGTATGGCAACCGCCACGATGAGTCCGGCTTCATCGGTCAGCGTGACATGTCCTTCGCCGATTCCGAGACCACGGCGCACGCGCTCGCCCCGGTCCGAGAATACAACTTCCGGTTTACCCCACGTGTTCTGCACGACGCCGACGTCCCTGATCCAGACGCCGTGCGCGAAGCCCGTGCCCATCGCCTTGACGATCGCCTCCTTGGCTGCAAATCGCATGGCGATGAATCGTTGCGGCCGTTGCGTGAGTGCGAGCTGCACGCGCTCCTGTGGCATCAGGAGATGGTCGGTAAAGCGGTCACCAAAGCGCTCGAGTGTATGAACGATGCGTTTCGCCTCGAGCACATCAACCCCGATGCCAAAGATCATGCGCGCGCTGCCGCCATCAGTGCTTTCATGTCGCGCACCGCGATCAGCAGTCCATCGAACACTGCCCGCGCGATGATCGCGTGTCCGATGTTGAGCTCCACGATTTCGCGAATCGCCGCAACCGGCTGGACGTTGTGATAGTCCAGACCGTGGCCGGCATGTACCTCGAGACCGAGGCCTGCCGCGTGCCGGGCGCCCGAATGCAAGCGTTCGAGTTCGGTCGCCTGGCGCGAACCAATCGACTCCGCATAGGCACCGGTATGCAGCTCGACCACAGGAGCGCCCACTTCGGCGGCGACGTCGATCTGCCGCAGGTCCGGGTCGATGAACAAGGCAACGCGGATACCCTGTGAACTGAGTTGCGCCACCGCGTCGGTCAGCCGTGGAATCTGACTCGCGGCATCCAGACCGCCCTCGGTCGTAACCTCCGCACGGCGCTCCGGCACGAAGCAGCAATCTTCAGGGCCGACATCGGAGGCGATCGCAACCATCTCATCGGTGACGGCCATTTCAAGGTTCATG